>Ga0265303_10000561_pt1 | contig 21105 bp, 22 predicted proteins | sample Helome_2_FD_192494 | JGI IMG/M metagenome (GOLD analysis project Ga0265303, IMG submission 192494) | Marine sediment microbial communities from subtidal zone of North Sea - Hel_20160317 (Illumina Assembly) | ecosystem: Environmental > Aquatic > Marine > Subtidal zone > Sediment ... | reverse complement strand
CGACTGCAGATCGACGTGCGGGTGCTGCTCGACGATCTGCAGTCGCAGAAAGTCGACGGCATCATCATCGATCTGCGCCGCAACGGTGGCGGTTCGCTGTCCGAAGCGACCGAGCTGACCGGGCTGTTCATTGAGAAAGGGCCAGTGGTCCAGGTCAAGGACTCCTCGGGGAGGATCGAGGTCGAGCGCGACCCCGATCCCGAGCAGGTCTACGCCGGACCGTTGGCTGTGCTGGTTGACCGCAACAGCGCCTCGGCTTCCGAGATATTCGCCGGCGCAATTCAGGACTACAACCGCGGCCTGATACTGGGCGAACCCACCTTCGGTAAAGGCACGGTACAGACACTGGTCGACCTCGGGCGCTTTCTGCGCTCGCGCGAGGATATCGGCCGTCTGCGCCTGACCATGGCGCAGTTCTTCCGTGTGCAGGGTGGCAGTACCCAGCATCGCGGAGTGATGCCGGATATAGTCTATCCGACCGCCAAGGGTGCAGCCGATCACGGCGAGAGAGCGCTCGACAATGCACTGCCCTGGGCGTCGATAAAGGCGGCCGAGCACCAGTTCCTGGGGGCGACCCCCTTGACCGGTCTGCGTGATGCCTCGCAGGAACGGATTGCCGGCAACCCCGGCTTCAGGTTCCTGCTCGAGGAGGAGGATGACCTGATCGAACTGGACAAGAAAACGACGGTGTCACTGAACGAGTCGGTGCGTCGCGCAGAGTGGGACAGGCGTGAACAGGAGCGACTCGACAGGCGCAACCGGCTGCGTGCCTTCCGTAACCTGCCTCCGCTTGCCAGTCTCGACGAGGAAGAGGATGTCTCCGCCGAAGATGACAAGGACCCGGAGGGTATCCAGCGCATCATGCTCGAAGAGTCGGCCAACATCCTCGCGGATCACATCATCGCAATGCGGCCGCGCACCGCCCTGGTCAACTGACGGGTCGAGGGGTTACGCCCGGGTTTTGCCTGCGCACTCTGGTGAACCTTGCTTTCGACCCCGTTCTCTACCCACTTGCGCACCCTGTTGGCATCGCCAAAGGGTGTCAGCTTGCCGAATGAATTCAGCAGGACCATCACGGTCGGGGTGCCGTTGAGCTGGGCGTGCATAACCAGGCAGCGTCCCGACTCGTTGATGTAGCCGGTCTTGCTGACCTGGATATCCCATTTCCCATTGCGCAGCAGGCGATTCGTGTTTACATAACGTAACGGGCCACGTTTCTTCAACGGCCTGACGTTGAACCTGGATCGCGTGGTGGCATTCCTGATGGCCGGATACTGCATGGCGGCCAATACCATGCGTGCGAGGTCCTGCGCAGTGGCGACGTTGTCGGCATCCAGGCCTGCGGCATCCGCAAAGCGACTTTGACGCATGCCAAGCTCATCTGCCTTGCGGTTCATGGCGTCCACGAAGGCGTTGGTGCCGCCCGGGTAGCTGCGCCCGAGCGCGGCTGCGGCCCGGTTCTCTGAAGCCATCAGTGCAAGTGTGAGCAACTCGCCGCGTGTCAGACTCGAACCTATGCGCAGACGCGATCCGGTAAGTCGGCGCATATCGCGATCGGCCTTGGTGATTTCGATCTTCTCGTCTGTAGGCAGTCCGGCATCCAGGATCACCATTGCGGTCATCAGTTTGGTCACCGAAGCGATGGACATCGGTTGATCGGCTTTGCGCTCATAAAGCGTGTTGCCGAAATGATCGACAACCAGAGCCGCCTTTGAACGTAACTTGAGTTTGCGTGTGTCCAGCTGCTCCCAGAGTCGCAGGGCTCGGTCGCCAGGCGGGCTTTCTGCCATGACCTTGCCGGTCGCAGGAAGCAGCAGGGTGAAGAATAGAGTGACGAGGACGATAGGGCGAATCTGCATGGCGGTGAATGATCGCTCAGCTTTCAGTCGATCGCAAATGCGAACGTCTTTGCATGACCAAGGCGGGTTATAATTCCCGGCATTAAAACTGGAAAGGCCGGTTGGCCCCGGTCGAAGGTAAGCGCCGATCAGTGGTCTGTCAGCCGCGCTGTCGCGACCACTGTTTACACTGCGGGCGACCACGGTTTCCAGGCTATATGACATCAGGGGACCCCCTTGCTCGATTCTGTCCAGGGCCGGCTCGCACGGCTCGCCAGTGAAGCCGATATCAAGCTGCTACGCCACGCCCGCTTCGGCCTTGAAAAAGAGAGCCTGCGGGTGTCGGCGACGGGTGGCATGGCGCTGACACCGCATCCGACGGCGCTCGGATCGGCCTTGACCCACCCGGACATCACGACTGATTACTCCGAGGCACTGATCGAGTTCATCACACCGCCACTACCCGGTGTCGCCGATGCCTTGGACTATCTGGCCGATCTGCAGGCCTACGTCTATCATCGGCTGGACAACGAAATTCTGTGGGCCACCAGCATGCCCTGTGTGCTTTCCGGTGATCACAATATCCCGGTTGCACGTTACGGCACCTCCAATGCGGGCCATATGAAGCATGTTTACCGGGTCGGTCTCGGTAACCGCTATGGCCGTGTGATGCAGGTGATTGCCGGGGTCCATTTCAACTGGTCGTTCGCGGATGAACTGTGGCCGGCCTATCGGCTGATCGAGGGACGCGTGTGTGGTCTGCGCGACTTTCGCGATCAGCGCTACATGGCGCAGATCCGCAACCTGCAGCGCTTCGGTTGGCTGATTCCTTACCTGTTTGGCGCCTCGCCGGCCGTCTGTAAGTCATTTTTTCAGGGGCAGGCAACGAATCTGCCCTCGTTCGACGAAACAACCTATTACGCACCGCACGCCACGTCCCTGCGCATGGGCGATATCGGGTACCAGAACAGTCGTGAGGAAGGGTTGGGTATCAAGGCCTGTTACGACGATGTGCAGTCGTATGCCGACAGCCTGCTCAGGGCTACCATGGAACCGGCGGCCGCCTGGGAGGCGCTTGGGGTGCGTGAAGGTGATGAGTACCGTCAACTCAACGCCAACATTCTGCAGATTGAGAATGAGTACTACAGCACGGTGCGGCCCAAACAGGTGCTCCAGGGGTTGGAAAAATCGAGCCTTGCGCTGAAAAAGCGTGGTATCCGCTACATCGAACTCCGATCCCTCGACGTCAATGCCTACCATCCGCTGGGTCTTGACGAAACCCAGGGGCGCTTCCTGGAGGTCTTCCTGTTGTTCTGTCTGCTCGCAGACAGCCCGCTGATCGATGCCTGCGAGCGCCGCGAGATAGACCGCAACCTGCTGGACGTGGCGCACCGTGGCCGCGAGCCCCGACTTGTTTTGCAGCATCGTCGGGTCCGCCTGCCCATGCGCGCATGGGCGCTGGAGATTCTCGAGTCGATGCTGCCCGTGTGTGAGATGCTCGATGCGATCGAGGGCGGAGCCTGGTTCGAGGATGCGATGGATGATCAGATCGCCAAGGTGCGCGTCCCCGAACTGACCCCATCGGCGAAGATGCTGGAGGAGATGCGGGACAAGGGGGAAGGTTTCTACCAGTTCGCGCGCCGGTTGTCGCATCAGCATAAGCGGTATTTTGTCGAGCGCCGACTGTCACCCGAGGTCATTGCCGCGTTGGACGCCCGGGGGGCCGAATCCCTCGCCGAGCAGCAACGGCTGGAGGCAGAGCCACAGGTCGATTTTGACAATTTTCTGGCGGATTACTTCGCGCAGACCTGATGAGGTCTGTATTGGTGTCGGGGTAGCGGTATCGATGTGCTTGGTGTCAGAGCGCGCCTAAGTGCGGCCGGCAGTCCCGGATCGCCCGGGAACAACCTGTGTAGTAAAATGGTTGCGAAACCTTTCACATGCAAACAGAGTCTTCAGGTGGAAGCTGGTGGAGAAGCCCAATGAAACTGCGTTTGATAATTCTATCGGCAGCCATTTTTCTGGGTGCCTGCCAGAACAGTTCGACCGTCCGCGAGGTCGCCGGCAAAGACCAATTTACCCAGCTTGAGGGTGCCAGCCTCGTCCTGAACCAGAACCTCAAGGTGGGTGCCGGAAAGGCACGCGTGTTTGTGCAGGGTGGTGACGTTTCGTTTGGTTTTGACAGCTACCGGCCACATTGTGCTTTCGAGATAACGAGCGTGCAGCATGAAGGCGTCGCCATCGAGGCGGACAAGTTCACGATCACGAGAGTGCAGGGGTCGTTGCAGCAGGTGGTTACCGCAGAGCCCGTGCGGGTTGCAGCCCTGCAGCTTGCCGGGATGGACGGGGGCGGGGATGGCCCGTCGTCCCTGTATCTGGGTTATCATTTCTGGCTTTCTTCTGTCGGCCAACCCGGGGTCCGACGGATGAGTTGCTACGGTATCTACGCTGAACCGCAGGATGCCGAACCACCCACCCTGCAGGAGATCCAACAGGCCTTGGGCTCGATTGCTGAGATTCGGCAATAAGGGGTAGGTGTAGGCGCGCTGCCCCGCACATCAAAAAAAATTAACCGCGCGTTAGCGCGAACAAACACAGGCGCGTGTTGCCAAGAGCATCAGACGCCCAGTTGGCGCTGCAGAGATCTTCTGTCCTGGGAGTCGGAATCCCGTTTCTAACGACTCCCACCCCCTGAGGCCCTGCGCAACAACCAGTCCAGCTGCCTGGTGCTCAGCACCCGACGCAGTGCACCGAATACATAGGTGGGTGTGGTCACCGCATAACGTGCACGCGGCCGCGGGCTTTCCAGGGCGTGAATCACTTTTTTCAGCACTGTTTCCGGGGGCAGGGTAAAACGCGTCGTTGGACCCTCCCGGGCCAGCCGGGCCTCCATCGCCTGGTAGCTGGCGCGATGGACGCTGTTTTCCGCATCGATGTTCTGTTTGAACTTGGCATGCGAATTTTCACGGAATCGACTGCTGATCGGTCCGGGCTCAATCAGGCTCACCCAGATGCCACTGCCATGCAGTTCCAGGCGCAGGGTGTCGCTCAGTCCCTCGAGGGCGAATTTCGAGCAGTTGTAAGCACCGCGGTAAGGCATCGCGACCAGGCCAAGCACCGAGCTGTTCTGGATAATCCGGCCCTCGCCACGCGCGCGCATCCCCGGGATGAGTCGGCGCGTCAGTTCATGCCAGCCAAGCAGGTTGGTGCGGAGTTGCTCCTCGAGCACCGCCCAGGTGATGTCTTCGACTGCCCCAGGTTGGCCGTAACCGCCGTTGTTGAACAGGCCATAGACGTGGCCGCCGCTGGCCTCGAGCACTTTCGTTGCCGCCTTGGCGACGGACGCCGGGTCATCGAGATGCAGGTGGATGGCCCCGAGTCCCTCATGTTCCAGTTCCTGCAGGTCCTCGTGTCTTCGCGCCGTCGCAAACACGCGATAACCACGGTCCCTGAGCCCCAGCGCGGCACAACGCCCGATGCCGCTGGAGCAGCCTGTTATCAGTATCGATCTGTCGTGCATGGTGGTCTCGTTTTAGCAAAATCAGAACTAAAGTTTTCGCCCGGGCTTCCGTTACTGAGCTCATAACTTCTCCTGGTTGGCAGCCGCATGTCCCGGGAGGTGCTCGGAAGGAGGTTCATTGGTGGATATTGCTACGCTCGTCGGTTTGCTCGGCGGCTTCGGCATCATTATCGGCGCAATCGCGACCGGCGGCGACGTTATGCTCTTCGTCAACGTGCCTTCGATCCTGATCGTGGTGGGGGGCACCTTCATGATCACACTGATGCAGGTGTCTCTGGGAGACTTTCTGGGGTCATTCGCAATTGGCCTCAAAGCCTTCCTGTACAAGGTTGACGACCCCAAAAAACTGATCGAAGAGGCGGTGGCCCTGGCCGACGTGGCCCGCAAGAACGGGCTTCTGGCGCTCGAGGGTCAGGAGATAAGCAACCAGTTCATGGAAAAAGGCGTTGGTCTGTGCGTGGATGGTCATGATCCTGCATTGGTCCAGAAGATGCTCGTCAAAGACATCGACCTGACCATCCAGCGGCATGAAGTCGGTCAGCGGATGTTCAAGAATATGGCAACCATGGCGCCGGCGATGGGCATGATCGGTACCCTGGTCGGTCTGGTCCAGATGCTGGCCAATATGTCGGATCCATCAGCTATTGGACCGGCAATGGCAATTGCTCTGCTGACCACACTCTACGGTGCAATTATCGCCAATGCCTTTGCGCAACCCATGGCCGACAAGCTGGGACGCGCGAGCGAACTCGAACAGACCAACAAGTCCCTCATTCTGGAGACCATTGCAGGCATACAGGAAGGCATGAATCCCAAGGTGCTCGAACAGATGCTTGGCACCTATCTGCCGCCGAAGAAACGTCCCGAGCAGGTGTGAGGATCCGATGAATGGCAAATGATTGCCCCAAATGCGAAGACGGACTCCCGCCGTGGATGGCAACCTTTGCCGACCTGATGTCTTTGTTGATGTGCTTTTTTGTCCTCCTGCTTTCGTTCGCGACCATCGATGCCGTGCGTTTCAAGAAGATGGCCGAGTCCATGCAGGATGCCTTCGGCGTTCAGCGAGAGATTCCAGTGAACGAAATCGTCATGGGCGTGAGCGTGATCAAGCAGGAATGGAGTCCGACGGTCTCCGAACAGTCGGTGATCACCGAGATCCGCCAGGAGACCAGCGAGGTGCAACAGGAGCATCTCAAGATGCAGGACGCCGAGGAGCAACAGAAACAGCAAGAGGAGCAGGAAAAGCGCCAGCAAGAAATCGACGAGCACGCAGCCATAGAGGCGGCCGAGCAGCAGTTGCAGAACGAACTCGAAGAACAGCTGAACGATTTGCAGGATGCCCTCAACCAGGAGATCGACCAGGGCCTGGTCACGCTGGAGAGGAAAGAGAGCAGCATCATCGTCCGGATCCAGGAGAAAGGCTCTTTTGGTTCGGGCAGTGCCCGCCTCGATCCCGAATTCCACGAAGTGATGGCGCGTATCAGCAAGGTGCTGGCGGCCAAGCCGGGCAAGATCACGGTTGCCGGCCACAGCGACAATATCCCGATCAGTACCGGCAGGTTCCGCTCCAACTGGGAACTCTCCTCGGCCCGCGCGGTGACGGTGCTGCACTCCATGTTGCGCAACAAGGATATCGCCGAGGATCGGGTCGTGGTGGAGGGGCTCGCCGACACGCGGCCGCTGGTCGAGAATGACAGCCCACAGAATCGGGCCAAGAACCGTCGTGTCGAGCTCATCCTGACGCGTGGGATTGACGAAAAGATTCAAGATCTCAAAGACCTGAAATTGAACTGAAACCAGCGAAAGGCAATGACAGAGCAAGAGCCGCAGATAATGGCAGGTAAAGACCGACGCAATTTCTTCCGGATTGACGACACCGTGCGCATGAGCATTCGACGTGTCCCGCGTGAGGAGCTGCAATCGCGTCTGGACCGGCTTGAGCATGATCTCGCCGGCAATTTCACCGTGCTCTCCAGTCTGACCGCGATCACTGCGCAGATGGCCGCGGGTCTGCGAAGGATCGAAAACCGTGACCCGGATCTGGCGGCCTACCTGCGGGCGATCGATCAGAAGATCGAGGTGATCGGCCGCGCCTTTATTGCCACCGAGCCCGAGCTGGTCGCTCAAGCCGCAGCACCCGTCAATCTCAGCGCCGGCGGGATGTGTGCGGGTGTCGAAGAGCACTACGACCCCGGTACTGACATCGAGATACGCATGCTGCTGTTCCCGTCTTTCACGGGCCTGATGATCTACGGGACCGTGGTCGAGTGCGATCCGGCCGGGGACGGGGATTCATCAGCGGGTTATCAGCACATTGCCCGGATCGAGTTCAGCCATATCCGGGAACAGGATCGTGAACTGCTCATCCGGCATCTGCTGCGGCGCCAGAGTGACCAATTGAGGGATCGCCAGAAGAAGGGGGAGAAGTGAGCATGCGCAAACCGGATGTGGATGAACTGAAGATTGCCCTGGCAGGTGCCGAGGCGATGCGGGCGGAGGGCAACGATCCGCGCCATATCGCCATGTCGCTGCGCTATCTATACGAACGTTCCCAGGGACTTGAGGCCCTGCTGCATATTACCGACAGATTTCTGCGGTTCGGTATGCCCGAACACGAGCTTTCGGAGATGAGGCGCCTGGTCGATCGTCTGCGTGAGGGTGAGCTTTCGGCCGAGGACAGTGATGAGGTCGACGCCACCCTTCCGATATAGAAATCCCGGCTGTGCAGCGAAAACCCGGTAGAAAGCGCCAGACCGCACCGGTTCCCGGTCAGTATTTCCAATTCTTGTGGTGAGCCGGGCCGTGGTCGGCGCGCCGAGACCCGACGACTTCTCGTGCCAATTCCCCGTATGATAAAATCCCACGATTGACGAACTTATGGGATTAATGACATGCCGTTTTACGAATATCGCTGCGGGTCGTGCGGGCACGAGTTCGAGGCCATGCAGAAAATGAGCGACGCGCCCCTGACCGATTGTCCGGGATGTGACAAATCCGAACTGGTCAAGTTGGTCTCTGCTGCCGGCTTCCACCTCAAGGGCGGCGGTTGGTACGAAACAGATTTCAAAGGGAAGTCCAAAAAGAAGGAAGCCGAGGCAGCTGACACCAAATCGTCCGGTAGCCACAGTTGCGCCACGGGTGGCTGTTCCGCCTGCAACTGAAGTTTGTAGTGTGAACAGGCCCTAGCAAATCCATTCAACGCGATCTGGGGCGCCCCGCGAGTCGGGGCGCCTCGTCTTTTAGAATCCGGGAAGCACCATGCGCAGCCATTACTGTGGTGAAGTCAACACAGCCCATATTGACCAGACCGTGGAATTCTGCGGCTGGGTGAATCGCCGCCGTGACCACGGTGGAGTCATCTTCATCGACCTGCGTGATCGCAGCGGCCTGGTCCAGGTGGTCTACGATCCCGACCTGCCGGAGGTTTTTGCCACCGCCGAGCACGTACGCAACGAATTCGTGGTGCGGGTAAAGGGCCGCGTGCGTGCCCGGCCGGAGGGAACGGTCAACAAAGACCTGCCGACGGGCGAGGTGGAGGTATTGGGCCTGGAGCTTGAGATTCTCAACCGCGCCGAGACCCCACCTTTTCAGCTCGACGATGATGACACCTCCGAAGAACTGCGCCTGCGCTACCGCTATGTCGATCTGCGTCGGCCGCTGATGCAGGAGCGCATCGTCCTGCGCGCGTTGGCGACACGGACGCTGCGTCGGTATCTGGATGATCAAGGCTTTCTCGATATAGAGACTCCGATGCTGACGCGCGCGACCCCTGAGGGCGCGCGCGATTATCTGGTGCCGAGCCGGATCCACGCCGGCAAGTTCTTCGCCCTGCCGCAGTCACCGCAGTTGTTCAAGCAGTTGCTGATGATGTCGGGTATGGATCGCTACTACCAGATCGTGCGCTGTTTCCGCGATGAGGATCTGCGTGCCGACCGGCAGCCCGAGTTCACCCAGCTCGACCTCGAGATGTCGTTCATGGACGAAGACGGGATCATGGGGTTGATGGAAGGCATGATCCGGGATCTGTTCGACACCACCCTGGGAGTGACGCTGCCGGACCCGTTCCCGCGCATGAGCTACGCCGAGGCGGTCAAGCGGTTCGGCTCTGACCGCCCGGACCTGCGTTGTCCGCTGGAGCTGATCGACATCGCCGACCTGATGGACGACGTCGAATTCAAGGTGTTTGCCGGTCCGGCCAAGGACCCCAAGGGACGGGTGGTCGCCATGCGGGTGCCCAATGGCGCGACCCTCAGCCGCAAGGATATCGACGAGTACACCAAGTTCGTCGCCATATATGGTGCCAGAGGCCTGGCCTATGTGAAGGTCAACAATGTCGCGCAGGGCCGGGAGGGGCTGCAGTCGCCGATTCTCAAGTTTCTGCCCGACAGTGCGGTTTCCGGTATCGTGGAACGTACGGGTGCACAGGACGGTGATCTGATCTTCTTTGGCGCCGATCAGGCCAATATCGTCAACGAGGCGATCGGTGCCCTGCGGGTCAAGCTGGGCAAAGATCTGGAACTGATGTCGAGTGACTGGAAGCCGGTCTGGGTGGTCGACTTTCCGATGTTTGAATGGGATGAGGGTGAGGCGCGCTGGCAGGCCCTGCATCACCCGTTCACGGCACCCAAGGCGAACCAGCTCGAGCTCTTGGACACTGCACCCGGTGACTGTCTGTCGCGCGCCTATGACATGGTCCTCAACGGCACCGAACTGGGTGGGGGCTCGATTCGTATCCATCAGGAGAGCGTCCAGGAACAGGTGTTCCATCTGCTCGGCATCGACGAGGAGGAGGCGCAGGAGAAGTTCGGCTTCCTGTTGACCGCGCTCAAGTACGGCTGCCCGCCACATGGCGGTCTCGCCTTCGGTCTGGACCGGCTGGTGATGCTGATGAGCGGCGCTCAGTCGATCCGCGAGGTCATGGCATTCCCGAAGACCCAGAATGCGAACTGTCTGCTTACCCAGGCCCCGTCCGAGGTGTCCCAGGGGCAGCTGCGTGATCTGCATCTGCGGGTGCGTCGTCCTCAGGTTGCCGCGGAATCGGCGCCAGAGTCCGGTTCCGAGGGCTGAGCCCCGACTTTATCCGGGTATTGATGGCCGGTAGTTCTCGAGCTCACAGAGCGGGAACGGCCTCTGGACACCGAATCCCTGGGCATAGTCCACCCCCGCGCGGCGGAGCGCGGCGAAAACCGCGTCGTTCTCAACAAACTCGGCAATAGTCTTCAGTCCCAGGGTGTGGCCGATGTCTGCGATGGCCCGCACCATGGCCGCATCCATGGGCTCATTGAGCATGTCGCGTACGAAACTGCCGTCGATCTTCAGATAGTCGACCGGCAAGTGCTTGAGGTAGGCGAACGAGGACAGGCCGCTGCCGAAGTCGTCCAGTGCGAACAAGCAGCCGCGTGCCGACAGTTCATGGATCAACCGCTGTGCATTGGCCATATTGGCGACGACGGCGGTCTCGGTGATCTCGAAGCAGGCCATGTGGTGCGGGAACCCATTTTTTTCGAACTCGTCGAGCACGAAATCCAGAAATCCCTCTTGCGCCAGTGACTGTCCGCTGAGGTTGATGTTGCACTTTCCGATCCGGTCGAAGATCCGGGGCTGCAATCGCCAGTGCTGTATCACGGAGCCGATTACCCAGCGGTCCACCAGCGGCATCAGATCATAGCGCTCGGCGGCGGGTATGAAGGCCATTGGGGGGATCAGCCCACCGCGTTCGTCGAGCATGCGCACCAGCACCTCACAGCTCCATTCCCCCTTTCGGGTTTGTTCCAACGGAACGATCGGCTGGCAGTAAAGACGCAGACGATCCCGCTCCAGCGCCTCCCTGATCCGGCTGGCCCACAGAACCTCGCCGCGCCGACGCTGTTCCTCCGGACTCTCCGGTTGATAGACGACGATCCGGCCGCGGCCATTTTCCTTGGCCAAGGCCAGGGCTGCATCGGCCGCCGTGACAACGTCGCCGGGGCCGAACATATGCTGATCAATGGCCACCACGCCGATCGAAACGCCGATCTGAATCTGTTTGTCTTCCCAGCAAAAACGAAAGTCCCCGGCAGCAGCGTATAGCTTTTCAGCCATCGCTCCGGCGGGTTCGGTGTCACAGCCGGGCAGCAACGCGGCGAACCGGTCGCCGCCGATTCTTGCCAGCGTGTCAATGCCACGGATTTCACTCAACAGCGTTTCGGTCAGCTGTCGCAACAACAGGTCGCCCGCCATATGCCCATAGCTGTCGTTGACCAGTTTGAAACGGTCGAGGTCGACGATAAGGACGGAACTGGGGGCCTGAGTCGATCCGCTTTGCCGCACCAGCTCATGCAGACGGTGCTCGAACTCACGACGGTTGATGAGTCCGGTCAGCTCGTCATGGCTTGCCTTGAACGAAAGCAAGGCCTGCATGCGCCGCTCGGTTGACAGGTCGCGCATGATGGTTGCGAAGCCATTTATGTCCCCCTTGTGGTCGTTGAGGGCGACGAGTTTGCCATCGATACAGACCGTATCGGTCTTTCGGCGCAACAATTCGGCTGCTTCATTGATGTGCAGCGATCCGCCACTTTTCAATAACTGGTAGGCAGCCGCCTCGAGCTGATCCTGGTGCTGCGGGTTGCGGAACCGGAGTGTGTCGACAAGCCTGCTACCCAACAGATCCTGTTCCGCGCGGTCGAGCAGCAGGCGGGCCGCGCGGTTGCTGAAGTGGATCACTCCGTTTCTGTCCGCGATCAGTATGGCATCGCTTACCGCATCCAGCGTGATCTGTGAAAAAGCATCTGGCGCAGGTTGCCTGTCTTCCAAGCCCTGTTGTGAGGCGAGCTCACGGACCGACACGAGGTAACGCAGGCCCAGCGTCGACTGGACGACTGAACGGGTGAGTTGGGCCGGAATACGTCTTCCGGAGCGCGGGCAGATCTCGGTCTGCCAACTCGTCTGGCGGAGGATCCCATCCGCCGTGTGCTGACCTTCGGGCGAGTTGAACAAAACTGAAAACGGCTGACCTTCGGCATCGGCGTGATGCCACGCGAACAGGCGGCTGGCCTCGGTGTTGAGCGCCACGATGTGCATATCCTGATCGAGCAGGATATGTGGTCCGGCAATATTGTCCAGGATCGACCGGGTGAACGCCTCCGTGCACTCTGACAATGGAATGGTCGCGTCGAAGGCCATTCGGTTTACCGAGGTATCCTTGTTATGTTCACAAGCTAACGGCCCGAAGCTGTTAGCCTTTAGTGATCGCGGTAAATCAGAACGGGAATCCTCGAGCTTGGAATCATCCTACAAAAGGCCGGAATCGGTACTGATACTGGTTGCCACTCTTGCCGGCGAGGTCTTGATGATGGAGCGCGGCAGACCGCATGGTTTCTGGCAGTCGGTAACCGGATCTTTGCACTGGGGCGAGTCTGCACGCGAGGCCGCAATACGCGAGTTGAGCGAGGAGACCGGGTTACAAGCTGGTGACCGGCTTGTCGATCTGCATGCCGGGGTAAGATTTCCGATCGTTCCCCCATGGCTGGCGCGTTACGCACCCACTGAACGGGTCAATCATGAGCATTGGTTTCTGCTTGAATTGGGGTCGCGGCGTACGATCAGGCTGAATCCGAAAGAGCATCGCCAATGCCGTTGGATGCAAGCGGATAACGCGGCGCGGCGGGCGACTTCGTGGACCAACCGGAAACTAATCCGTGAGTGGATGTCCCGGCGTTGCACCGGTCAGACGCGGGCGCCAGGTTATCGTCCGGTACCAGTTCGGTGACCGGACGGCAACCGATTCGCTCCGGTACGGAGATGTTTCGGGGTGGCATTGGGATCGGTCCGGACGATTCGCGGTGACCTTGGCGCGGACCGGGGGCCGTCGAATGCCCCGCGTTTGAGGGGAAAACGTTTCATATTCTTCCTATACTCCCTTGTTATGTCAGACTTCAAACAACCACCGGAGCGAAAATAAATGTTTAAAGACTACATGGGGATGTTCAAGGATCTGCGCAGCATGCAGGATCAGTTGTGGAAGGATTCGATGGCCAAGTTTCCCGGGTCTGCGTTTCCGCGTGGCATGGACGACTGGCAGCAGAAAACCCTGGAGAGCGTAAACAGCATGGTTGGGCAGGCCGTCAGCCACTCGCTCAAGCTCCAGCGAGAATGGCTTGATCAATGGGCGGAACGGGCCAGCGGCAAGAAGCTCAAACCGAAGTCGTTCGCCGGACTGAGCGCGGAGGCCCAAAATTCCACGCAGCGCTGGCTAGACACCCAGAATCAATTGTGGGATCAGTGGCTCCAGGTTCTCCGTGGGACCGGTGGTCCGGACAAACTGCCCGAGTTCGCGCAGTGGCAGTCTGCCGTACAGGAGTCCATTCAGCGTCAGATGGGCCTGCTGGAAGACTGGTCGGAAATGACCAAGGTCAAAAAGCTTTCGGGCAAGGAAATTACCAAACTCTCCGGCCAGATCGAAAAAGCGATGGCCGAAGCCATCGAAACCCAGCAACGGCTGTGGAGTCACTGGTTCGATAACCTGGGCGCGCTTGCCGAATCGGCGGAAAAGGCGGCGGCAGGCCAGTCAAAGACGAAAAAGGCAAAATCCGCGGGCAAGAGCCAAAAGGCTTCGGGCAAATCGGCGGTGGCCCATCACGATCTCAAGCAGATCGCCGGCATCGGCCCGGGTCTGGAAAAGAAGCTCAAGGACTCCGGGATTCACACCCTGCACGAGATCGCGGAGCTCAGCGATGAAGATATCACTCACCTGGAGGAAGAGATCATCAAGTTCTCCGGGCGCATCGACCGCGACAAGTGGGTGGAGCAGGCCAAGAAACTTATTTCCTGAAGCCGGTGGGGCGATACGCCCATACCATGTCTCATTTGCAGTCAGGATCACTCTGAGACCCGCCTTTGACAGGCGGGTTTTCTTTCAATCCGCCAATCGCAGGCTTGCGTCCTGCCCTGGCTACCAGTCTTCCGATTTACGCTTCGGCTGCGGCGGTGGGGGCGGCGGATTGGGTGAGTTGGGCACGATTGCAACCTCGTCACCCGGATCGAGGCGCGTGAAGGGTTCGGCGAACTGCTTGTTGACGGTCACGCGCACGTTTTCATCGGCGAACAGGTAGCCGCGGTCGCCCTTGACACGGCGCAGCCAGTCCAACAGCTGCTGCACATCCTCGACGCTATCCGGCGGGGTGAGCTCTTCCGATTCCTTGCGCATCTTGTTGGCCAGGTAAGCAAAATACATCACCCGGATCTTGCGTTCCTCATCCGGCGCGCCGGCGAGGCGTCGGCCGTCACGGTCGTAACCGGCCGCGCTCAGCCGGTCGAGATATGCTTGCCAGTATTTGTCCTGATTCGTGCCCAGGTCGTACAGGGTCTCCCAGGAATAGATGCCCGTGTCGTGACCGTCATCGAAGGCAATACGTATCGCGTAGGTCCCCTGGGGTTCGATACGCTCGATGTTGACGGTTTCCTTGCCCGTTTCAGGTGTGCTGCGGCTGGTCACCTCGGCGGCGTGGGAATGGACACGCAGGTACTCACAGGGCAGGGAGAAACTCTTGCCATCCGAGAATGTGATATTCAGCAGCCGGGATTTCCGATGAAGATTGATCTCGGTGGGTTGGGGACCTTTGTTTTGCTCGCTCACGTCTGGTTCTCCGGTCTGGCTGCGCGCGGATGTTTGCACGCCCACCAGAGAGGTTCAACTGGGCGGCGTCTGCGGGATTCAGTTTCCGGCAGTCGTTGTCACCGTGCTGCCTTTGCCAAGCACCGTGCTGGCCTCCAGGCAGAGGTCACGAAACTGCCGGTAGCCCGACTCGTTCAGCGCGGTTCCTTCGCCGTAAAGCAGTCCGAGGGGTTTTTCATCAACGAACAGAGACATGATGTAGGCGCCGTGCGGGCTCAGCATCCGGCGCAGCGAGACAGGGAGATAGCCCTGTTAGGTCCTGGCATTTTGCCGATTCAACCAGACGCTTTGTGGTTTCTTGTCGAGCGCAGTTCGAGCAGTCGGCGCAATTCGCGCGCCGTCTCTTTCGTTATCGGCAGAGTCGCCGTGGCGAGTCGGTGGTTTGGTGCTTTCATTGTTCTTGGTCTTTTCCAGACTCCCTGCTTGGCGGCCAGAAAGGCCTCGACTTGAACGCTGCCGCCGAGAAGCTGGCAATGTTAAAATCGCCGGATTCGCGTATTTCAACGCAAAATTCAATACATTCGGGCGGGGTAGTGGCATGGCAGGTCACAGTAAGTGGGCCAATATCAAACACAAGAAGGCAGCGACCGACAAGGCGCGCGGCAAGTTGTGGTCGAAACTGATTCGCGAGGTCACGGTTGCGGCCAAAGAGGGCGGCGGCGACATCAGCGCCAACCCGCGTCTGCGGCTGGCAGTGGACAAGGCACGCGGCGCCAATATGCCCAACGATACAGTCGAGCGCGCGATCAAGCGTGGCGCCGGCGGTGAAGACGACAGCAGCTACGACGAGATCCGCTACGAGGGTTATGGTCCCAGCGGTGTCGCGGTCATCGTCGACTGCATGACCGACAACCGAAACCGTACCGCCTCCGAAGTGCGACATGCCTTCACCAAGCACGGCGGCAATCTGGGTACCGACGGTTCTGTCGCCTATATGTTCAGCAAGAAGGGCATCATCAGCTACGGCCCCGGTGCCGATGAGAACGCCATCATGGAGGCCGCACTCGAGGCCGGAGCGGAAGACGTGGTGGGCAACGACGATGGCTCGGTGGACGTTTATGCGGACCCGGACGATTTCTCCGATGTCCTTGCCGCCATGCAGGCGGCCGGGCACGAGCCGGACAATGCCGAGGTGACCTTCGAGGCCGAGAACAGCTCTCCGTTGGACAGGGACAATGCGGAAAAGCTGTTGCGTCTGGTCGATTTCCTGGAAGATCTGGACGATGTGCAGGAGGTCTACAGTAATGCCGATATCGCTCCGGAAATTATGAATGAGCTTGACGGTTAAAACCGCAACCCGGGTACTCGGCATCGATCCCGGCTCGCGGGTGACCGGCTTCGGTGTGATCGAGACCGACGGCGTACGCAGCCGTTATCTGGGTTCCGGATGCATCCGTACCACTTCGGGTGACTTTCCCAAGCGCCTCGGTGAGATCTTCAGCGGCCTGCGCGAGGTGCTCGGCGAATGGCAACCGCTGGAGGTGGCCGTCGAACAGGTGTTCGTTTCGCGCAATGCCTCTTCGGCACTCAAGCTGGGCCAGGCACGCGGTGCGGCCATCAGCGCGGTCGTCACGCTCGATCTTCCGGTTTTCGAATACACCCCGGCGGCCGTCAAGCAGGGTCTTGTCGGCAACGGCCGGGCCGAAAAAGAGCAGGTACAGCATATGGTGCGGGTGATTCTCGGAATGCAGGGCAAGATGGCCCTGGATGAATCGGATGCGCTGGCGGTGGCCCTCTGTCATGCGCACAGCAATGCCACCCGCCGGCACATCGAGGGTGCGCAATGATCGGGCGCCTGCGTGGCCGGATTGTTTCCCGGCAGCCACCCTTCCTGCTGCTCGAGGTGAATGGCGTCGGTTATGAGATTGAGGCGCCGATGTCTACCTTCTACGTCCTGCCGGAGGGCGACGCTGAATTGACCCTGCACACGCACCTCTCGGTTCGCGAGGATGCCCATGTGCTGTACGGTTTTGCCCGCGAGGCCGACCGCACCCTGTTTCGGGCGTTGCTCAAGGTCAGTGGTGTAGGCGGCAAGATGGCGCTCGGCGTGCTCTCGGGGATGACTGCCGAGGAATTCAGCCAGGCCGTGCAGACCGGCGATCTGGCGGCGCTGACCCGGCTGCCCGGGGTGGGCAAAAAGACGGCCGAACGCCTGGTGGTCGAGATGCGCGACAAGCTCGACAAGATCGGCATCATGCCCCGGGGGGGTGGCGGCGTCGCGGGCCCCGCTACGGCCCCCGCCGGTTCAGACCAGGACGCGGTCAGTGCCCTGGTGGTACTCGGCTATCGCCCGCCGGAGGCCAGTCGCATGGTCAGCAAGGTGTTCGAGGAGGGCATGGACACCGAGGCCATCATCAAGGCGGCCCTGCAGGGGACCGTGAAGTAGCCAGCGTTGCGTTTGGCGCCCCACGGGACGCAGAGGTCGCAGAGAAAACACAGAGGCCACGGAGGATTTTTTTTCAACCTCTGCGCACTCTGCGCCGAATCTGCGGTCTCTGCGTCCCAAGCCTGAAGCGTAATTGGCGGAAGCATGGATTGCCCCTTGGCCAGTGAATCGGCCGATTGCCCGCGGATTGCCCCTATTCGGCACTCGAAGCCAGACCGCCATTCCTACATAATCAGCCGATGCAAGATCCAGATCGCCTCATCAGTGCCCAGTCCGCCGCCGACGACGCGGTAATCGATCGCGCCATCCGGCCCAAGACCCTGGCCGATTACGTCGGTCAGCCCGCGGTGCGGGAGCAGATGGAGATCTTCATCCCGGCGGCCCGGGATCGCGGCGAGGCGCTTGATCACGTCCTGATCTTCGGCCCGCCCGGCCTCGGCAAGACGACCCTGGCGCACATCGTTGCCAACGAGATGGGCGTGAATCTGCGCCAGACCTCGGGTCCCGTGCTCGAGCGCCCGGGCGATCTCGCGGCGCTGCTGACGAATCTCGAGCCGCACGACGTGCTGTTCGTGGACGAGATCCACCGTCTCAGCCCCGTGGTCGAAGAGGTGCTGTACCCGGCAATGGAGGACTACCAGCTGGACATCATGATCGGCGAGGGACCGGCCGCGCGCTCGATCAAGGTCGATCTGCCGCCTTTCACCCTCGTCGGTGCGACGACCCGGGCCGGTCTGCTGACCTCGCCGCTGCGAGACCGCTTCGGCATCGTGCAGCGCCTGGAGTTCTATTCAGAGGCCGAGCTGTCGCGGATCGTGCGTCGCTCGGCGGGCATCCTCGGGGTCACGATCAGCGACGAAGGCGCGACCGAGATTGCGAGGCGCTCACGCGGGACGCCGCGCATCGTAAATCGCCTGCTCCGTCGGGTACGCGATTTCGCCCAGGTAAAGTTGCACGGCGAGGTGACTGCCGCAGTGGCCGATGCCGCATTGCAGATGCTCAAGGTGGACGCCAACGGTTTCGACCAGATGGACCGTCGTCTGCTGAAGACGGTGATTGAGAAATTTGATGGTGGCCCGGTCGGTCTGGACAGTCTGGCGGCCGCAATCGGCGAAGAACGCGGGACCATCGAGGACGTGCTCGAACCCTATCTCATCCAGCAGGGCTATCTGATGCGCACGCCGCGCGGGCGCATGGCAACCCGGGCCTCGTTCATACATTTTGGCCTGAATCCGCCCAAAGCCGCCGATTCACCGGATCTGTTTGCCGATCTGGCAGATGACTGAACTTTCACAGCAGGGCAGGGCGCTGAGCGTGTTTGAATGGCCGTTGCGGGTTTATTACGAGGACACCGATGCCGGTGGCGTGGTGTATTACGCCAACTACCTCAAATATCTCGAACGGGCGCGTACCGAGTGGCTGCGACATCGTGGGTTCGGACAGGATGCACTGATGCGCGACTCCGGGATCCTGTTCGCGGTTCGGCGGGTTGAAATCGACTATCTTTTGCCGGCACGTCTTGATGACGAACTGGTGGTCGAACTCGAGATCGCGTCGGCCAGCAAGGCCAGTCTGACCTTTGCGCAACGCATTGTTCGCGCGCCAGACACCCTGCTGAGCCGCGCCACCGTGAAGGTGGCCTGCCTGGACAGGGACAGATTCCGCCCGACCGCCATACCGGCCAATATCCGCGAGAAGTTGAAAAATGCCCACGAGTGAGCTTTCTTTCGTCAGCCTGATCCTGAATGCCAGTGTGGTCGTGCAGCTGGTTATGGCGCTGCTTTTGCTGGCATCGGTGCTGTCATGGACCATCATCTTCGACCGTTCACGGGTGTTGAAGAAGGCCCGACGCGAGGCGGAAGATTTCGAGAACCGCTTCTGGTCCGGTGGTGATCTGGGAGACCTTTACCGGGCGGTCGATCGTGATCGAGAGACCCTGCGTGGGACCAGCGCGATCTTCCATGCGGGGTTCCGTGAGTTTATACGCCTGCGTGAGAATGCCGGCATAGACCCCATGGCCCTGGTCGAGGGTGCGCGGCGCGCCATGCGGGTGGCGCTCAGCCGTGAAATCGATACGCTCGAAAGCCATCTTTCCTTTCTTGCCACGGTGGGTTCGACCAGTCCCTACGTCGGCCTGTTCGGTACCGTGTGGGGCATCATGAACGCCTTCCATGCGCTCGGAAACGTCAAGCAGGCCACCCTGAACCTGGTCGCGCCCGGGATCGCCGAGGCGCTGATCGCCACCGCGATGGGGCTGTTCGCAGCCATTCCCGCGGTGGTCGCCTACAACAAATACGCCAACTCGGTGCAGCGACTGGAGAACCGCTATGACGATTTCGTCGAGGAATTCTCCAACATCCTGCAACGCCAGGCCCATACGCGTTCGAAGAAGAATTAAGTTGATGAATAGGGAACGCAGAGTTCGCAAAGTAGCGCAGAGAACGCAGAGTTTTTCCTGTTCACCGATAACAATGATTCCAGCCCAAAAAACCCTTTGCGCCCTTTGCGGATCTTTGCGTCCTCTGCGTTCCAGGATTTCCTGAATCATGGCCCACAGACAGAAAACCAGGCGCCCGATGTCCGAGATCAACGTCGTTCCCTATATCGACGTCATGCTGGTGCTTCTGGTCATCTTCATGATCACCGCCCCGCTGTTGACCCAGGGGGTGAAGGTGAATCTGGTCGAGGCGGATGCGAAACCGATCGAAGAGGATGCCAAGCGGCCTTACGTGGTCACCGTCGGGCCGAACGGAGATTTTTCCATCACCTACGACGACGACAGGATTCAAAAGGTCGATGAACAGGAACTGCTGCAAAAGAGCGCCTCAATCATCAAGAACAACCCCGGTATCCCGGTACTGATCAAGGGAGACAAAGCGGTCGCCTACGACCGGGTGGTCCAGGCGATGGTCATCCTGCAGCAGGCGGGTGCGCCCAGTGTGGGCCTGATCACCCAGCCGCCCGAGTCAGCCGCCAAGGGGCGTTGACGAGTCGTGCTTGCAGTATTGAGACGCAATCCGGTGGCCCTGGGGCTGGCAATACTGCTGCATATTGCGCTGGCGGTTTTCCTGATACTCGAAGTCGACTGGCGCGACCCGATCAAGCCGATCGGAGCCGATGTGCTGGTGGTGCAGGCCACGCTGGTCGATCAGCAGAAACTCGAGGCGGTGGTTGAGAAGAAAAAGGATGCCGAACGTGAAAAGGCCGCCGCGGTCCAGCGCGCCGAACAGGAAAAGCTGAAGAAACGCCGCGCCGAGGAAAAGCGCAAGCTGGCTGAGATCGAGAAGAAGCGTGAGCAGCGCAAGCAGGAAGAGGCACGCAAAAAGGTCGAGGAACAGAAACGGATAGAGGCCGAGAAGGTGCGCCTGGCCGAGATCAAACGCAAGGAAGAGGAAAAGAAGCAGGCCGAGGAAAAAGAACGCAAGGCGGAACTCGAGAAGAAACGCCTGCTCGAAGAAAAGAGGAAAAAAGACGAAGAGATCGCGCGCCAGGAGGCGGAGGCGAAGGCGAAAAAAGAGGCCGAGGCCAAGAAGAAAGCGGAAGCTGAGGCGAAGAAAAAAGCAGAAGCCGAGGCGAAGAAAAAGGCCGCGGCCGAACGCAAACGCAAGGCGGAGGCCAAGGCACGAGCCGATCGCAAGGCGCGTGAGGCGGAGCTGGCGGCGCAGATTCAGGCCGAAAGGGATGCGTCGGAGATGGAGCAGGTGGTTGG
>Ga0265303_10000560_pt1 | contig 21112 bp, 22 predicted proteins | sample Helome_2_FD_192494 | JGI IMG/M metagenome (GOLD analysis project Ga0265303, IMG submission 192494) | Marine sediment microbial communities from subtidal zone of North Sea - Hel_20160317 (Illumina Assembly) | ecosystem: Environmental > Aquatic > Marine > Subtidal zone > Sediment ... | reverse complement strand
GCTTGTAGGCGAGCGGAATCTCGTAGGTCAGCGCCGCTCGCTCGGAGAACCGGATCAGGCCGAAAGCCACGGCCTCCTGCTGCTCCAGATCGTTCTCCAGCTCGGTGTAGCGGTAATAAGGCATGAACTTGGGTCCGAACGCCCTCGGGTCGGTGCCGGTGGCGTCGCCCTCGCCGGCCGAAAACGCGCTTTCTTCGGCAAGGGCCGGCATGCCCAGACTGAAAGTCATAAGGACGAGTAAGAAGCTGGCGGTTCTGATCATGGCGAAGCCTCCGGGCTCATGCCCCTTCGGATATAGGTGGCAAGGTGCACAGAAGTTCGTATCGGCCCTTGAGGGCCCGCAGGCGCTGCCGCGTCCAAGCGTCTGTACAGTCCTGTACACTAAACAATAACACCGATCGGACAGCAGTCAAGAAGATTTCGGGCTATCCTTTGGCCGAAATTCCCTTCGTTTGTCGCCCGGATGCCGAAAGCAACAAAAACCCGTCGCGTCACCAAATCCGAATGGCTGGAGGCCGGTCTCAGGGCCCTCGCCTCCGGCGGCATCCTGAACGTGCGGATAGATCGTCTCGCCAGAGAACTCGGCGTTGCCAGGAGCGGCTTCTACTGGCACTTCCGAAACCGTCAGGATCTGTTCAATCAGATGCTCCACCATTGGGTCCACGAGTTCACCGAGGTGGTCGCGGAGAACGAGGAGATCCAGGCATTGCCGCCGAAGGAGCGTCTCGCTGCCATTGTGGATATGGTTCAAGACTTTGACCTGGCGAGGTACGATTTCGCGATCCGGCAATGGGCGATAGTGGACCCCGAGACGGACGAGGTGGCCAGGAAGACCTTCAAGCTCCGGGTCGAATTCATCAAACAGGCATTTAGGGAACTGGATTTCGTGGGCGACGATCTGGAGATGAGAACCCATCTCTTCCTCATCTACACCGGCTCTGAGGCCGACGCGATACCGGAGTTGTCCAAAGCCAAGCGTCGTCGAATGGCGGCGCTCCGGATCGATCTGCTGACACAGCCGGGGGACGATGCCGGGTGAGCGTGCGGTGCGCTTGTCGAGTCAGTTCTCCACCCGATTTCATCAGAGAGGTATTGGGGTCGAACCGAGGTTCTTGCCGAGAAACCTCGGTTCGACCCCGTTTTCGGGGTCCGACCCCGTTTTCGGGTCTCAGCCTTGCCTGTGTTAGCGTGTTTATAACAAAGCAAACGGTGCGTGACCGATGGCAAGACGAACTCCACAGACCCAGGCGAAACGACAGCGCGAGCTGGCCAAGGCAGAAAAGCGTCTCGAAAAGGCAGAGAAGCGAGCCCTCCGCAAATCCCTGAAATCACAGGACTCCGAGGATGCACCGGAGGGTGCCCCGGAGGATGCGCTGGAGGAAGCGAAACCCGAGACGCCGGAATCCCAGTCTTCCTAGACTCCCGGTGACGAGGCCCGCCACCTCGATCGCGTGCGCAGAATCGAGTCCGGGACTTATTCGCATTGCGCGGCCGGCATGCGTCAATTCCCGCTGGAGAACAGCCGCTCTGTCGCCTATGCTCCAAGCAGCATTGGCGGCCATCGGCTCAGATCCCGGAGGGGAAAATCATGCAAAGCGCCCGCATCCCTATTTTCGCGCTCAGCGCTCTTCTCATGCCGATGGCGGCGTGGTCCGCCGGCGGCATCGTAAAGACACCGAACTCGGTTGCGCCCGACCGCTACGTGTACTACCCGGGCACCGAGGTACTGGCCAAGGACGAGATCCGGCTGTTCGCCTGCGGTACGGGCATGCCGTCGGCGCGGCGTGATCAGGCGGCGACCTGCTGGCTGATCGAGACCGGCAACGGCGACAAGTTCCTGTTCGACGTGGGCAGTGGTTCCCAGGTCAACGTGGCTGCCCTGATGATCCCGTACGACTTCCTGGACAAGGTTTTCCTGACTCATCTGCACACCGATCACTGGGGCGATCTGGATACGCTTTGGGCCGGTGGCTGGACCGCGGGGCGAACCGGGCCATTGCGCATTTGGGGCCCGAGTGGTGCGGTACCGGAAATGGGTACCCAATATGCTGTCGATCATTTCCTGAAGACGTACAACTGGGACTTGACCACCAGGAATTTCAAACTCAATCCCGCGCCCGGGAAGATCGAAGTCACGGAGTTCGATTACAAGGGCGTCAATCAGGTCGTCTACCAGGAGAACGGCGTCACGATCCGGTCCTGGCCAGCGATACACGCAGGTGACGGCCCGGTGAGTTTCTCGCTTGAATATTCCGGATTGAAGATCGTGATCGGTGGCGACACGTTCCCCAACAAGTGGTTCATCAAATATGCCACGAACGCCGACATCGCCATCCATGAGACGTTCTTGACGCCCGACCAGTTGGTGGTTCTGTATAACCAGTCACCACGCGCCGCACTTGGCGTCGGCACTCAGATCCATACCGCGCCACCGGCCTTCGGCAAAGTGATGAGCACCATAAAGCCGCGTCATGCCGTCGGCTACCACTTCTTCAACGAAGAAGACACACGTTACGCGATCTATGAGGGCGTCCGACAGACCTATGATGGCCCCCTGTCCCTGGCTGCCGACAACATGGTCTGGAACGTTACCAAGGACAAAATCACGGTGCGCATGACAGTCTCGCCCGACCAGGCCTGGGGAGTACCGGGCCCGAAGGCCATGCCGGAACCGGTGAAGGGCGTGCCTGACCCCATGACCGACTTTATCCGCAACGGCAGGTGGGATGTGAGTGACGCCTTGGCCCCTGTGGTCGACGCCTTCAAGAAAGAGCATCCGGAGTCATTCAAGTAGTCCCGGGGGGATAGCCAGGATTATTCGCCGGTCCGCAACACCGTGTGCCGGCCGGTTCTGGTCATGATCGAGCGGGTCAGATAAAGCGAAACGGGGTCAGAGGGCACTGCTCTCCGACCCCGTCGGTCAATTGCTCCGGCGCCAGTCCGTCAGGACCAGGACTGATCCCGGCCCGTGTCAGGGCTTGATGTACGCGTAACCCTGCGCCTGGAGTATCGCAAGCTGCGCCACGCCGCTGGGCACGATATCGACTTCCTCTACATAGTAGAGGTCGTTGGCCTGATCCACGCTACGGCCTTTGATGGTATTGGCGCAGACCTGGAACTGGATACCCTGGTCTCTCAATCCATCGATTTTGGCGGTCATGTCGTCCGTGGCATTGGCGTGTTTGAACTTGGGTAAGCGCGCCAGAGAATCCGGATCGAGCAGCAAGGCCAGCCCGTTGCCGTGCAGCACTACCTTGATATCGAGATTCTCGGCGCCCACGGCATTGATATGGTTCTGGACATTCCGCAGCGCCGCGGTCTGAAGCTTTGGGTCATCGTAGTTGATGTGGTAGACGACCTTTTGCTTGGTGGCATCGGCGTCAGCGAAAGCAGCGGTCGCCTGAGCCGAAAGCAGTGTGGTCATACCCACGATGGTCGCCAGCGCGACCAGGAATCTGATCTTCTTCATCTTTCCCTCCGATACAAGCCGCCTGCGCCGCAGGGTGTCATACGACCCGGACTGGCCTGTGAACGGTCGATGCTAGCACGGCTCGTTTTGCATAAGGAACGTCCTTGCACGTATAGCCCCATTACGGTTCGTTATCAGGCTGGAAAGAGGCAGATAAAATCGCGTTCCTCGATTTTGTCGGCATCCGCATAGACAGCTTCAAGATCGGCCAGATCGACGTGCGTGGGGAATAGGTGGATCGGGGAGATTGGCTCACCTATCATGGGGCTACGGAAAACAATGGATAGAGAGTTTGTGTATCAGAGGAGGGAGTCATGCGATTGTTTTTGATGTTGATAACTATCTTTGCCCTTGCGCCGCATGCGTATGGACAGGATCTTTATGCTTTCCCCAACGCCGGGCAGAGCCAGGATCAGCAGGATATGGATGAATTCCAGTGCCACAAGATGGCGAAGGACCGGACCGGATTTGACCCGATGGCCGTGCCCACAGCGACGAGACCAGCGCCACAACAGAAGGGTGGCGTGGGCCAGGGCGCGGTGAGAGGCGCGCTGCTCGGCACCGCTGTCGGCGCGGTCACTGGTAATACCAAGAAAGGTCTGAAGGCCGGTGCCGTGGGCGGTGGCGTGATGGGCGGTATGAAGCGCTCCCAAAGCAACAAGAAAGAGCAGGATTGGGCCAATCGGGAAGCGCAAAACTATCAGCAGAATCGGAACAACTGGAACCGTGCGTATGTGGCCTGCATGGAAAGCCGTGAATATACGGTCCGCTAGGAGATACAGACCATGAGAATGAGCATCAAGACCCTTACGTTCGCGGCCCTTATGGGCGTCATCTCGACGGCCTCAGCTGCCAGCTTCTTCGACGGCAAGCAGCCTTTGCTGTGTTCGGTATATCAGCTGTTCGAGTGTGATACCGCGAACGCCTGCAGTGCGGTGACGCCGGGCCAGGTCGACGGATTCAGTCATTTGAACATCGATTTCAAGACCAAGATAGTCACCCGGGCGGGCGAGGAATCGGAACAGCAGTCACCCATTGAGAATGTCGAAACACGCGTAGACGGCAAATTAATCCTGTCCGGCATTGAAGACGGCCAGCCGGACCAGCGTGATGGCGCGGGCTGGACGATCTCGATCATGGATCCGGAAGGCACCATGGTGCTGGCCGTGGCCGGCGACGGCTTTGCGATCGTCGGACTAGGCGCCTGTGTGCCCACGCCCTGACGGTCGTTGGCAAGGAACGCAGTAAGGTCATCGCCGGCAGGGCAAATTTCCTGCCGGCGGCCATCACCGTTCGAATCGATTCCCGGATGCCCGTTGAGCAGCCATGCGCTTTGCGGTCGTCTTGGGCGATACGGTCCGATTCATCGTGTTGTCTCCCGCATTACCCAGATATTGTTAGTTGGCCCCCCAAGGGATCAACGAGAAATCATCCGATTGCAGCATGACTAGAGCAGTCAGAGCCGAGAGCGATATCTCCACCTCCGGTGCCAGTTCCTCAGCACGGAACCCGAATGCGGTCGCGCTCTGGCCACAGACAACAAACTGCACGCCGGCCGCGGCCAGTAGCCGGAGCAATTCCGCATCTGGGTTAGGCTCACCGTAGCGTTCCTCGAAGGCGTCCTCGCTCAATGCGGCGCGGGTCGCTCGGCCATGCAGGACCACCGCCGTTTGCAGCTGTGTCGGCGCGAGACCGGCGCGGGCATGCATGTTCAGATAGCGGGCAACCGTCTCCAGCCGGTGATTGCGCTCGCCCGGCTCGTTGGGCGCGGCGGCGATGTCGAAGACCGTCTTGAGGGAAACGTCTGCCGCCAAATCGAGCGGCTCTTCCGGCACGTAATACACCGGGCCGTATTCCTCGATCACCGGACCGGTGACCGTCTCGGCGATCGCCGGACTCATGACGAGGCCGAATAGCAGCAGGGTAGTGGTCATCCGCATGGGAGGTCTCCGTGTTGTCGGGGGGATATCGACGGATCGTAACTCAGAAGAACAGGGTTGAGCTGCGGTTTTCCGGGGCGCCGCATCTCCCGCGACTCCCCCGCAGCAGCAAATGCGGTTCGACCCCGATTGCGGTGACACCGGCGCTGCGACCAGCGCACGTTGAGGATTGGCCGCGAGGCCCGGTATGCTGACGGCCTTAATCGCCCGATCCGGATCGCAATCCACCCAGAGAATCCCGCTATGAGAACCCTGCTCCTGACCGCATGCGTTGTTGCCGTCTCTTTCGGCACCTCGCTCTCCACCCCAGCCCGTGCCGGCGGATTTGACCTCGAGGACTGGCAGACCCGGGTCCAGCAGGAGCAGAGCATCGATCGTCTCGCGCGCCTGTATCTGGAGATCATGCTCGAGGGCGAACCGACCGGCGCGGCCAGCTACGGCATCCACGGCACCGGGGATGATCCGACTTACTACGATGACCGCATGGGCAGTCCGTCGGCCGAGGCCTGGGCGGAGGCCTATCAGGCGAGGCTGTTTTTGCTGCAGCGTCTGCAGTCGATCGATGCCGCAGATCTGGCACGGGCGGATCAGATCGATCTGCATATCCTCAAGAGCCGGCTCCAGCTGGCGATCCTGCAGCTGACCCGCCTCGATGAGGTGACCGATCCGCTGACCTATGTGGGTCGGCTCGGTGAGGCCTTCTCCGATCTGGTGATCCGCGACTTCGCGCCGCTGCAACAACGGCTGCGGAGTTTTGCCCGACGCTGCGCGGCCACCGGTGATTTCCTTGCCGCTTCCCGTGCCAGTCTGTCGCCACCGTATGTCCAGCCGACGGCGGTACAAAAGCAGGTGGCGATGGGGCGTCTCGAGGGGATGGTGGGCGAGGGGGGGTTGTTTGCCAAGGCGCTGCCCGACCTGCTCGCGACATCAGGATTTGGTGACAACGAGGTAGCTGCGATCCGTGAGGCCTGCGATGCGGCGGTGGAGCAGATCAAGGCCTTCACTGACTGGTTCGAAGGGGCAGTCCTGCCGCGCCCGGACGGTGACTGGCGGCTCGGCCCCGAGCTATATAGCGCCAAGTACGCGCTGCAGATGGATTATCCACTGGATCCTGAGGAACTGCTGGTCCGGGCCGAGACCGCGCTGGAGGAAACCAACGCTGAGATGGTCCGTGTCGGCAGGAAGATCCACGATGAATATCTCGCCGAGGCCATCGCCGCCGGCCAGGTCAAAAAGGCCGCCGAGCTAGGCGATGCCGAGGTGGTCAAGGACATCTTTGCCCGACTGGCCGAGGACCGCTCGACCCCGGAGAGTCTGATCGCGGACAGCTATGCAATGGCGGACGCGATCGTCGGCTTCGTCAATGAGCAGGATCTGATGGAGCTGCCGCCGACCTCGAAGCTGCGTATCGAGGACATCCCGCCTCATCTGGCCGGTTATGCGGTAGCGCAGATCCAGACCGCGCCGCCGTTCGAGCCGGAACTGGAATCCGTGTGGTTCTGGGACCTGGGTCTGCTGGCCACGTCGGACAGCTATCTCAAGGAATACAACCGGCCGACGCTGGCGATGGTCTATATCCACGAAGGGGTGCCCGGGCACTTCGTACAGATCGAATACTCCAATCGCTTTGAACGCATCGCGCCAAAGATCTTCAGAAACGGACCGATGGTCGAAGGCTGGGCGAGCTATATCGCTACCCAGCTCGTCGATGAGGGATTCACCATCTATCCGGACCATCCGCTGGGTCACGAGCTGCAGCAGCTGGTGGACGACAAGCTGATGCTGCGCACCATCATCAACGCGATTATCGATATCCGTCTGCACACCACCGACTGGCCCGAGGAGGACGCGGTCACGCTGATGATCGAGCAGGGATTCCAGGAGGAGGGCGAGGCCCGCGGCAAACTGTCCCGCGCCAAGCAGAGTTCAGTCCAGCTGGCGACGTATTTTGCCGGTCATATCGCGATCCAGGATCTGCTCGAGGAGTACAGAGCGCAGAAGGGCGCGGATTTCAGCTGGAAAGGATTCAACGAGCGCCTGGTCAGCGCCGGTTCGCCACCGTTCTTTGTGTTGCGCGAATTGATGCTCGAGTAGCGGCGCAGGGGATCGGCGGACCCCCTGCTGACGTCAACGCAGGCGCTACTCCGGCAAGGTCTCTCCCGACCCACCCATCTCGGCCGGAAAGTCTTTCATCTTCGGTAGCCCGTCTTTCACCCTCAGCACCGCGGATTCATAGTTCACATGGAGTCCCGGCTGAAAATCCAGACCGGACAGTATCGCCGCGTAGACGTCTTTGAAGTTGGCGCCGGGATGGGCGCTCATCACGTGGCCGCCGCATTTCGAGCAGAACTGACGATGGCTGGCTTCGGTCTTCTGATAGGTTGCGAGGAATTCCGCGCCTTTGGTCACCTCGACCGCATCCGGCTGCCATAGCGTAAACGCATTAACCGGACCGGCGCTCCAGGCGCGACAATCCTTGCAGTGGCAATATCCCATCGCGAACGGTGCGCCAGTGGCCTTGATCTGGACGGCGCCGCAGAAGCAGCCGCCCTCGTATTCGGGTTGTTCCGATGATGACATGACCTGATCCCCCAATGACGTGTGATCAGACCAGTATAGACCCGGCCATCCGGGATGGTATTGGCGAGCAACAGTGCAGAATTCAGGTGCCGATGTAAAAAGGCCCCGGTTTCCCGGGGCCTTCGCCTGTGCGTACCGGCGTTCCGCCCTAGCCGGTGTCTGCGTCCCGCCGTAGCGACGGTACGAATTTGTTGATGATCCAGAACAGGACAAACGGCAGGGCCAGAACCGACAGCGCACCAAACAGACCTTCCTTAAAGGTCTCTACGCTGTGCGGAATGATCGGGAGGTGGTAGTGCATATAGCCCGAGAAGGACAGTGAGAACGCCTGGCCGCCGATGACCACGTTCCAGCGCATCATAAAGACGCCGAACAGGACCAGTATCAAGGCGACGACGGTGCGTCTTATCGTGGGCTTCGGCAGCATCAGCAGCACGAACGGCACCAGGTTGCCGAGCGCGTATTGAAGGACAAAGATGTTGATAAAGTCTTTGCCGTACATGACAGAACGCAGGATGTCCCAGGACTTCATCGCGGTATAGCCGCGGAATATCAGATCGAGAATCTCCAGGCTGATCGCCGCAATCAGGAAGCCGAGCAGATAACGGGTGGCCTTGCTGATGACCTCGGTCTCGGCGCCGCGGATCTCGCTCGCCTTATGCACGCCGCCACGGCGGCGGTTGCGGAACGCCTGCCACTCCATGATCACGATATAGGTCAGCATACACAGCGCGATACCGGAGACGACCGCGGACATGATGAAGATGACCGGCATCAGCGGAGACATCCACAGTGCATTGGCCTTGACCGAACCGAAGATAAAGCCGGCATAACCATGGAGGAAGCAGGCCACCGGGATACCGATGGCGGCGAGGATCTTGGCCGCCTTGTGATCGGTAGCGAGCGCTTTGTCGCTGACTTCGTAGGCGCCCATGGTCAGCGCGCGGTAGACCAGGCGGCGCATGGCATTACCGATACCCGGCTGCTTGGCCAGGGCATGGACCTGTTCGACGAAATACTGGCGATAGACGAACCAGATCTCACTGACGACAATCAGGGCGTAGGTCGAGAAGACGATGCCGAACGCGGCAATCGCCGAGGTGAAGTGGGGCGTGAGCAATGGCTCGATGGCCCGCATCGGTTGCTGCAGATGCAGCAGCAACGGCACCGCCGCCACCGGCAACAGGGCCAGCGAGAATACCAGCGAGAATTGGGCGATCTCTTTAAGGTCTTTCTGCCCGAAGACGTGGTACAGGGACGACAACACAAAGGCGCCAGCGACCAGACCGGTCATATAGGGATACATGACGATCTGGATGCTCCAGTAGATGAACTCATTCGGATAGACGAACAGTTCCTTTACCGTCCACTCGGCGCCATGAACGACCAGATCCGGGTTCATGGCATCACCTCACCCTCTCATCGAGACCGAGATAGAAGACCTGCGGCTTGGTGCCGTACTCGTCTTTTAGTACCTGCACGCGTTCAGTCATCACGATTTTTGTGACCGGATCGTTCGGATCCTTCAGATCGCCCATCCTGCGAGCCTCGAACGGGCAGGCCTGGACACAGGCAGCCTCCTTGCCCTTACTGATCCGGTGGTAGCAGAAGTTGCATTTTTCCGCAGTCTTGGTGACCGGGTTGAAGAAGCGGACGCCGTAGGGGCAGGCCATGATGCAGTAGCCGCAGCCGATGCACCATTTCCGGTCCACCAGCACCACCCCATCCTCTGTCTGATAGGTCGCGCCGACCGGACACACCTGCACACAGGGCGGGTTGTCGCACTGGTTACACAGCTTGGGCACGAAGAACGCCTTCTCGATGTTCTCCGGATCTATTGCCTCGCCGCGGATTTCACCCGTGGTGAAACCGTCCCGACCGGCGTTGGGTGAGTCGATATAGGTTTGGCCGTCCTTGGTGACGACATAGCGCTCGACCCAGGTGCGGGAGACCGGCGCATCGTAGGGGATTTCGTTTTCGATCTTGCAGGCTTTTACACACAGACCGCAGCCGGTGCACTTTTCGGTGTCGACCAGGAAGATCCATCTGCGGACCGAATCCCCGACCATCGCATTGGCTTGTTCCGGCGTCAGGAACACAAACGTGGCCGCCGGCATGGCTGCGGCTGCTACGCTGGCCACGGTTTGCTTCAAAAAGTCGCGGCGGGAGCAGCTCATCACGCATCCTCCAGGTCGGGAAAGTGTGGGTCATGGCATTTGCGGCATTCCTTCTTTTTCTTGTGTGTCTCGCCGTCTATGCCGGGTAACGCACTTCTCTGGCTGGACGGATAGGCCAGCTTCTGATGGCACCTGAGGCAGAGCTCTCTGGATCCATCGATGGGGAGCTTTTTGATTTTTTTCGGATGGTCGACGCCCGGGCCGTGGCAGTTCTCGCACTGGATGATGGCGTGCATGGACGCGGCGTTGTTCTCGCTTTGTTCCTCGTGGCACCGGGCGCATCGCTCGCGACCCTGATACTTGACCTGGAAGTCTTTCCACTCCTGGACATTACTCAGGCGATAGAAGTTGTAGGTGAAGCTGTCCCCGTGGACACCGAAGTCTTCGGGCACCAGGAACTCTCTGGCGATGAGGACGGTTGCTACGACGGCGATCGCCAACCATAGGGGACGCAATACATGATTCTTCATGCTCCCTCCGGTCGCCCTCTTTTATTCTTGTAGCTCCGCTGTCAGGAGCTCCCCCGGGCCTCCTGCGCGCCTGCCCGCATGCCCCGGCTTTTCAGCCTGAGAGACCTCAGCTTTTATCACGCAGTTAAGTGACTGTCCTTGATCGAGATCAAGTAGGCACGGGGGGGCCGTGTTGCAGCGCGGGCGCAACACGTAGGCGAGCGCAAGAAATTCCGGTCAGGGCGGACCGTCATGTTCTATGGAGGGCAAACTACCGGGGGGGGAAGGACTCACCCCCGGCACCAAATCGGCGTGACTACTTGTTCGCTTCTGCGGCGAGATAGTCGACGGCCGCCTTGAGGTCCTCGGCAGACATGTCTTTGGTGGCCTTGGCCATCATCTTGTTGTCCGCATTGCCTGTTTCGACCCCGGCCGCGAGGGCCGCAGCATCCATCCCCTGGAATTCCTCCAGATCGTGGCAATCGATGCAGGCTTCGGCGGTTGCTGCCGCGTCGCCCCAGGCAAGGCCTTGCCAGGTGAGCAGGCCCAGAGCCGCTAGCGCAATAAATGTTTTGTTCATGATTGTGTCTCCGGATTGCTACCAGCTCATCCCTGGGGAAAGCCTACTCCAGACTCATCTTGGCGTCCAAGAAAAAGAACCGGTCGGCACAGCGACGGGTCACGATTGCCGCGCTGCAGCAGACTTCGGCTTGCCAGGCCGCGCAATTTTTCCGCCGTGGCGGGGACTGGCTCGGATCTTCGTTTTCTGAGCTAGGCTCAATGATAATGAGGATCCAAGACAGCAACGGCAAGGTGAGGGAAATGACCAGCGAAAAGACGATGCCGCCTCAGATCGTGGCGATCCAGGACTGCGGCTATGCGATCTGGTCCGGCGACGGGGTGGCCGAGGAATTCAAACGCAAGTTCGACCCGCATCGTATCCCGGTAAAGGGCATACGCCAGGTCCGCGTTTGGGGGCTGCAGGTCGATGATGAGCGCGAGCTGCCCGGGCTCGAGCGTACCAACATCCCCGACGAAGAGATCTGGGAGATCAACCTCGAGGCGAAGGACGGCTCTCTCTACGAGGTTGAGTCGCGGCTGCTGGTTGCAGCGGAGCCTTAGCCGGGCTGGCGATTCGGGTCTTCCATGGCCGGCCGGTCAGGCAGGGTTAGCTAGAGCTTGATCGCTGCGAGCTGTCTGGCCGGAACCCCGGCCGAGGTGAGAAGCGGCTACCCTTACCAATCCCTTATCGACTAGTCTCTTTAAAGAAAGGGGCCGGAAGAAGACCCATGCGCATCGGTAATCAGAGCCAGAATACTCCGGCCACAGCGCAGAAGATGGCTGCCAGGCAGAATAGCTCCGCCCGATGACCGCGATCCTGAAATCCATCCGCCAATACGCGCTGATCATCGTGGTGACCTTGTTGGCGATGGAACTGGTCTCATTCGGCATCCTGGTATGGCGCTCGGTCGACAGCGAATCGATGAGCCTGGGGGACGCAGTCTCCGCTCGCATCCATCAGCATCCATTGCTGGATGTGCGGATCAAGCCGGTAAAGAGAGACAGTGAGTACACGTTTTCCACGCCTACGCAGTATTCACTCAAGGCCAACACCCGGTTTTCGGGTCTGAAGGTCGGCCGTCACGGCTTTATCCTCAACGGCGATCAGGAACCCGAGCATTTCCCGGACAAACCCGAATACCTCACCCGCATCGTGCTGCTCGGCGGCAGCAGCGCGGCTGGTGCGACGGCCTCCGGCAACGACAAGACCGTCGCCGCCCGACTTGAAACACTGCTTAACCGGGACGCCGATAGCCAACGACGTTTCCAGGTGCTGAATTTCGGCATGGGCGGGAACTATGCCTACGGCGAAGTCACCCGGCTGATCACTGAAGTCGCGTATCTCAAGCCCGACGTATTGATCATGCTCGACGGTTTTAACGACGCTCATTATGCGAATCTCGAACATCTGCGCGAGGGGCTGGCAAGACCGTTGATGAATTGGGCGGACTTCAGCTATCACTACTTCGATGCGATGAACATGCTGCGCGGTAATCTGCGGCCACCGCCGATGGTCATGACCTACTCGTATCTGCTACTGCAAAGCTATTTCGGGCAGGGCGGCAGTGGATCCATCGAGTCGCAGCGCCAGGCCATCTACGACGCCCTGCCGGCTCAGACGCTATCGGACTGGGTGGCGCAACAAGACCCCGGCTTTCGCTCGGTACTTAAGACCAACCTGGATTTTGCCGGCGCCTGGGCGGCGCGCCGTGACGTCTGGCTGTTTGGCTATCTGCAGCCGTACCCCTGGGAGTATAAGGACCTGGCCTGCGAGCGGGCCACGGATACGAAGCTGATGATCGGCCGGCTCGGGCCCAGCATCGACGAGGCCGGCTATGCAGCGATCATGCGCGCCGCGTTCCAGGGCTACGCCGAGGTCTACAGCGAACTGGACGCGGCCTATGAGGACGCCGTGCGGGTTCGCTTTCTCGACCTGCGCCGTCTGTTCGAGACGATCACGGATTGTGTCTACAACGACCCGATTCACTACAATGATCACGCCAATCTGATCATTGCCCAACGCATGTACGCAGATCTGACTGAGGCAGGCGTCGGTGCGGTGCCGTGACGGCGACGACTCCGGTCTGAAAAGAGTTAACAAGGGTTTTTATGCCGGACATCGCATCCCGCGCACGACGTCACCTGCCACGATCACGTGTCTTGATCGCCAGCTGCTGGCTTGGTCTTGCGCTGATGGTGTCGATTCCGGCAGCGGCGCGTGAGCCCTGGTATCCGGTGGAGGTCAATGTCTGGGACCCACCGTTCAATACCGAGCGTCAGCGCGTGGACAGGGAATATCGACCATTGGATCACGCGGCAGAATCCTGGCGGATCTGCATGCTGATTCCTCATCTCAAGGATGCCTATTGGCTGACGGTCAATTTCGCCCTCGTCGATGAAGCGCGGCGGCTGGGCGTCGCGGTGGCGGTATTCACCGCGGGCGGCTATGAGCACCTGGATCGCCAACGGGAACAGATCGGCGAATGTCTGGCCCAGGAACCCGACGGCATCCTGCTCGGCGCCGTATCGCTGGATGGACTCAATGACCTGATCGAGACCGTGGTCGATCGCGGTATTCCGGTGATCGATCTGATCAACGGGGTGTCATCGCCGCGCATCAGCGCACGGGTTGGAGTGGATTTTTGGGACATGGGTCAGGCCGCCGGCGCCTATCTGAACAAATTGCAGAAGCAGCGCGCCGCACCGATCCGCGCCGCATGGTTTCCCGGCCCGGATGGTGCCGGTTGGGTTGAGGCCAGCGATGCCGGATTCCGTGACGCTGTCAGCGGCCAGCCGGTTGAGATCATTACGTCGATGAATGGCGACACCGGGCGCGCTGTACAAACCGCCCTGGTGGAAATCGCCCTGGAGCAATACCCGGGCCAGATCGACTACCTGGTTGGCACCGCGGTCACCGCCGAGGCCGCGGTTTCGGTGGTGCGTAAACGTCAGTTGAAGGACCGCGTCGGATTGCTCGCGGATTACTATTCGCCCGGCGTGCACCGGGCCATACGACGCGGTGAAGTGATTGCCGCGCCCAGTGACCTGCCCGGGCTGCAGACGCGTATCGCGTTAGACACCATGGTGCGGATTCTCGAGGGACGCGAATTCTCCCCTCATGTAGCGGCGAAAGTCGTGTTGATCGATCGCGAAAAATTGTCCACTTGGGACCCATCCGCGGCGTTACCGCCACGAGGGTTCCGGCCGGTGTTCAACGTGGATTGGCAATGAGCGCGGGCGCGCCGGCAAGCGGCAAGCGATCACGTTCAAAGACGGATGCCAAGCGCGGGCTGAATGCGCTACTGATGGCAGTGGTGCTGGTGCTCGGGCTTCTCGTTAGCTACGGTGTCAGCCAGGCACTGCGCAAGCAGGCCGTCGCGGCCTGGGAGTCGGAATCCGATCAGGCAGCCCATGCTCTGACCGGGACGGTGCTCAGCTGGCTGGAGGAGAGTTACGCGCCGGTCGCGGCGCTGTCCGTGCTGTTCGAGACTTCCGATGAGGTCACGGCGCTTGAATTCCTCAGCGCCGCCGATGCATTGGAGAGCCGCTCAGCGGCCTCTTTCCTGGATTCCATCGCCGTCGTCCAGGCGGGACCCGGTGGCGATGGCTGGCAGGTGGTTCAATCCAATGACCCATTCGGGCCATTGCCGGTGGGTGCGCCGCTGGCTGCCGACTCGGCAGTCGTGCACACCGTGCGAGCTGCGGTGGCCCGCGCAGGCAGTCACGTGCTGGGGCCGCCGTTCGAGGCGGCGGACGGTCATCGCTATCTGGGCGCGGCGCTGGCGGTGGAGTCGCCCGCCGGCCAGGCGGTGGTGGTGATCGGACCATTGCGACTGGACGAATTGGTCTCGGGCCTGTTCGATGTCTTTGGACTGCAAGCCATGGGTGTAGAGATTGGCGGACGTTTCCGGACGGCTGCCGGTCAGGGGCCTCGCCTTGAACTCGTCGACATCCCGCTTTCCCGCTCCCGCCTGGTGGTTCACACGCGCAGCCTGAGCGGCGGTGCCGAGCTGTTTGTTGATTGGCTGATAGGTCCGGACGCGGGCGGCGGTGTGCGCGACGAGGCCGCGGATTTCGCGTTTGTCACCGGCGTGATCGGTACGTTGTTGCTGACCTGGTTTATCGGTTTCCTGTTGCGGCAGAACCGGGTGATCTCGGAACGGGTCAGGGCAGCGACCCGGGAGCTGGCCGAGAGCGAGGCCCAGTTCCGCGCCTTCTACGATCTGAATCTCATCGGTCTGGCGTTGACTTCCCCGACCAAGGGCTGGCTGCGGGTCAACGACTATCTGTGCAGGCTGCTGGAATACGACGAGCAGACGTTGATGAGTCTGGATTGGGCCGCGCTGACCCATCCCGATGATGTGGCGGCGGATGTCGTCCAATTCGAGCGTCTGGCTGCCGGCGAGATCGAAGGCTATGAGCTCGAGAAGCGCTTCGTATCCGGGTCCGGTCAAGTGATCCCGGCCCACCTGGTCGTGCGCTGCATCAGGCAGACAGACGGCAGCATCGATTTCGTGGTGGCGATGGTGGAAGACATCCGCGCCAGAAAAGCGGCGGAGGCGGCGCTGCTAGAGGCCCGCGACATGGCCGAGAAAGCACGCGATTCGGCAGAGCAGAATACCCGCGCCAAGTCTGCATTCCTAGCCAACATGAGTCACGAATTGCGCACACCGATGAACGCTATCATCGGCTACGGTGAGATGCTCGAGGAAGAGCTGGAGGAAGAGAATCTCGATGCCTTCCTGCCGGACGTGCGCAGGATCAAGGCGGCCGGCAAACATCTGCTGGCGTTGATCAATGAGATCCTCGATCTGTCCAAGATCGAGGCGGGGCGGATGGATCTGTTCCTTGAACGATTCGATCTGCAAGAGATGCTCCGGGATTCAACCGCCACCGTGCGGCCGCTGATGGCACAACGCAAGCTGGGCCTTATCACCGACTTTGCCGATGATCTCGGGGCGGTGCGGGCAGACCTGACCAAGCTGCGTCAGGCGCTGTTCAACCTGCTCTCGAATGCCGCCAAATTCACCCACGAGGGAGAAGTGACCTTGTCCGCGGAGCGGATCGACCGCGACGGCACGCCCTGGATCAAGCTGGCCGTGCGGGACACTGGCATCGGCATCGAGCCCGGCAAACTGAACGAGGTGTTCGAAGAATTCTCACAGGCGGACGTGTCGACCACCCGCGAGTATGGGGGCACCGGTCTGGGACTCAGCATCAGCCGGCGCTTCTGCCAGATGATGGGGGGAGACATTTCCGTCACCAGCACGCCAGGGGTGGGTTCGACCTTCACTATTCAAATTCCCGCTGTGGTCGACGCACTGGAAGCCTCACGCTCGTCGCTGAGTGAGACGACGGACATGGCGGAGGCCGCCGAAAATAGATCGGGTGAGGAGCAGCACGGCGAGCTGGTGTTGATTATCGAAGACGACCCCGACGCGCGAGCGTTACTGACCCGGACACTAAAAAAGGACGGCTATCGTGTGGCCCAGGCTGAGGATGGTGATATCGGCTTGAGGCTGGCGGCAGAGCTGCGGCCGGCGGTGATCACACTCGACGTGATGATGCCCGGCGTGGATGGATGGTCGGTATTACGCAGTCTGAAAGCCGACAAGGATCTGCGTGACATCCCCGTCGTCATGGTCAGCATGATCGCCGATCAGGGCATCGGTCACGCCCTCGGCGCCGATGACTACCTGATCAAACCGGTGGAAAAGGAGGTGCTGTTGCGATCGGTCGGCCGCTTTGCGCACAGCGCTGGCGCCGAAGTACTGGTCGTCGAGGATGACGCGGCGACGCGCGAGATGATGCGGCGGACCCTGGAACGGCAGAAGCTGAAGGTCTCGGAAGCCGGGGATGGCCGACAGGCGCTGGACCGGATTGCCGAATCCGAGCCGGATCTGGTGTTGCTCGATCTGATGATGCCGGTGATGGATGGGTTCGAATTCCTGGCCCGGCTGCGGCAGCAGGGCTTGGCGGCGCGGATCCCGGTGATCGTGCTGACCGCCAAGGTGTTGAGCGAGGCCGAGCAGCGTGAGCTCAACGATAGTGCGCTGGAGGTGTTGTCCAAGGACGAACATTGGCTGCAAACGGTCGCCGAAGAGGTTCGCAAGACGCTACAGCCCCGGCGTCCAGAGACGCACTGAGGGCCCGGGTTTACGGCCCCGGCCAATTCGGGCGCCGCGATCAGCGCCAAAACGATTCCATGTCTGCCGGCTGCAACATGGAAAGGGCGGCCTTGCGGGCCGCCCTCCAGATTCTCGCGACAAGTATTCTCAAGCTGCGTGAATCTTATACCAGGTCGAATTGGCGACCTCGAAGTGCCGGACTTCCGGCGTTCCTTCGAAGGTGTCGGTGAGAGACCGCATCAGGTCAGGATATATATCCTTCTCATACTTGCGCACGTCAGCCTCTGTCTCCCAGAAGCTGATGGCGACGGACTCATCGTGTTCCTTGTCGAAGAAGGAAACTTCGTCACGGAACCCGTTCTGCTTCTTCAGCAGAGGGATCACCTTCTCTTCTATCCTGCGGGTCGCCAGTTCGTATTTACCTGGTTTCATCTGTGCTTTTACGAGCCTCGCGTACATATCGAGCCTCCTGCTAACGCACCAAGTAAAAAACAACGTCGAGGATACCCTCGGCGTACCCGCGCACCCGGAAATACACCGGGTACATCCTAAGCAAAGCCCTGTTGAAGCTGGCTCGCCATGCGTGAATGTACGCATTTACAGCGGCCACAAAAGGTGCAGGTCGTTGCGGTTGTTGATGTGCCGCAACGTCGAATCGACTGGAGCCGGACAGTCTATGTCCACACTGTCTGTTGTTTTGGGATTCCGTCTATCCAAGCAGCGGCATAAATACGCTGTCTGCCCAGGGAACCTCCCTGTAGAGCAGGATCAGAACAAACACCGCCACATAGGCAAGCCGGGTGCGCCGCTGCTCCACTGTGCATTGGGCCGCGCCCATGGCCAGCAGCAGCCAGCCAAAGCCATCGACGGTGGCCACCGCATAGGTCACGATGCAATAGACCAGCAGCAGCGGATGCCGCAAACGGCTTGGACCGCGATCCGCCGGCCACAGGAACGCGATGGCCAGACTGGCGTTGATCGATACGTTCCAGGCGGTGGCGGCGAGTGCGAGGGCCTTGAAGCGCGCCGGCAGCTCGATACCGCTTGTCCCGATCGCCGGTGACGCGTCCCGGTGTTGGGCGACAAAATCGTGCAAGGCCTGGTAGGTCTCGGCATCGAGGCCGCCGGCGATCCTCGAGAAGCCCTCGAAACGGGGATCGATCAGCAGTGTCACCTGGAAGAAGGTCCCGTCCACATAGTGGCCGGAGAGGGCGAATTTCCAGATACAGGCAAACAGGAACACCAGACCCACCAGCAGGCGGCCGTTAAACGCCAGTGCTTTGTCCGTGTCCTGTGCCATCAGGGTCAGCGATATGGCCAGACACCAGTAGGCCAGCAGATAGGCGTGGTTGTCGGCCAGCGGCCAGTCGAGGAACACCCTGATCCCGGCGAGGCCGGCGAGGGCGAGCCACAGCAGCGGCTGATGTAGCCAGCGCGAGCTTAACAACGCCACCGCGGCCAGACCCAGGATCAACGGACGCACCGCCCAGTTGCCGATCGGGCGCAACAGCAGATCCAGCAGCGTCAGCCGCAGGGCCAGGTCGACGACCAGCGGACCGGTCCGGTCGGCGAAGATCGTGCGCGATCGCTCAGCGAGACTCAAGGGTGAAACGCTCTGTTCTCACCAGACGCCCGTCAGGGGCCAGACTGCGGCGGTCGTGGTCTGCCGCCCAGACCTGAAGCTCGATTTCATCCCATCGGATCGGGCCCCGGGATTCGAGCGCGGCCAACTTGGCCGCCAGGCGGCCGAGCCGCCGTCTGCTCGGCAACGTGGTGGCGCGCCGGACCGTCTCCTCCAGGTCAGCCGGCAACGCTATTTCCCGACGGATAGATGCGTTCTGCACCAACGCATGCAGATGACGTCGGCCCGGCGAATCGGTGGAGGAGAACATGCCGAAGCCGCCGCCCGACCAGGGCGACAGACCCTCGGTCGTCGCCAGCCGCAACTGGTTGCTGGCGACCAGCGTCAACAGCAACGCCGGCAACCAGTAGCGGACCGTCGCCGCCAGCCGACTGATCAACGCAGCGGTCGCTGCGCCGGATTCGGCGTGCTAGTTGACGATGATGTAGACGGTCTGGCCACCACGGTAAACCTGCTCGTAGCGCCTGCCATCGCAGTCGTAATAAGTAATGCCGTTGACCACGGTCATGTTGTATCGACAATTCATCCTGTTCCAGGATGCGACCGAGAGATAGGCGCCTGCACGCCAGCGATCCTCGTACCACTCGTTACGATCGTTGTAGTACTCCTTGCGATCGTCATATACCTTCTTGCGGTTGTCCTGGCGCTCGTCGAGGTTGTCCTGCCGCTGATCAAAGCGGTCCTGGCGATTGTCCTGACCCTGATCCAGTCGATCCTGGTTGACGTTGCCTTGGTTCGGTCTCACTCGATCCTGGTTGGCGGGTCGTTGTTGCCGGCTGACGTCCCGATTCATATTCCGGTTTGAGGACCTGCGTTGAGGTTGCACCCGCGAGCGCTGGAACGAGCCGCTGGCGGCAGGCCCACCGCGGCTCATGCCGCGGCCACCGCCGCCACCACCACCGCGTCGTGCTTCGGCGAAATCCAGTGCCAGGAAAAAGACCAGAGACGTCACCATCAGACCTGTAAGCAGCTTGCCGTGTGTCGTGCTCATGACGCGTCCTCCAGATCTGTGTCCACCGCCGGTACATAAAAACGGATCCGCTTTGCGTCTGCCGGCGGTTTGAAGTCGAATTTGCCCATGGTGTCCTTCGCGGGTATCTGCCAGTTTTTAAACTGTGCCCGGAACTGCGGCTGACCGGTCTCTTCCCGGTAGGTGATGACGATGCGTATGAGGACGGGCTGGCCACCGCTGGCTATCCACATCTGGAAATCCGCGTAGTCGTTGCTCATCAGCAGGTGCTCGCAGCTTACGCCGGCGACCACGGCCTCACCCAGATACAGCGCGCCGGTCAGCTTGGGAACTACCTCATCGTAGAGATTGGTCGAGAGGAGGTCGGACGTCGGCGCCTTCAGGTTCAATTCGCTGATCGCGAAATCGATCGCCGCGTCCAGATCGCCCGGCTGCTCTGCCGTCGCATAGACATTTTCGTCCGGTATAAAGGCCCAGATATTCTCGCCATCGAATATCACGGTGCCGTTCACACCGTCGCGTCTCGAGGACTCCATCCACAGCCGGTCGGGCCGCGACACAACGATCTTGCGTGAGCCACCGAATTCGACCGTGATGCCAGATTGTTGCACCACGTCATAGCTCGATTCGGTTTCGTAGGCGAATGACTTGGCCGCGCCAAGATAATCGGACATGCCCTTGAATGCTTCGAGCGCTTCGGAGTCGATGGCGAGGGTTTCGAGGTCTTCCTCGACAACTTGCTCGGCAGGCGTCTGTGCCTGAGCGGTCAGGATAAACATCATCGCCAGCAGGCAGGCCAGCATGCGGTCATGGAATCTCATCGGCATCTCCCTGGCGAGCCTGTCTGCGGCCGCCGAACTGGCAGCATAGCCTTTCTTTTGGCAGGTATCGAACCAGCAGGCTAATTTCTTTTGCCGCGTTGACCGCGCCGCCAGCGAAGTCTGCATGTTTTGTCCTGGCGGAATCCGGAGCCGGAACGATCATTTCGCGACGCGATGGCAGGCGCGTCTGGCTCCATCACTCGCCCTGCCGCCTGTGTTGTCAGCGTGGCGGGATGATCACGATCTGGCCGTCGCGCTGCTCCAGCCGGTAGCCGAATCGCTCTACCGGGACCACCGCTTTCACTCCGCGTGGCATCGCCTCTGCCCGTTCGATCCGATCGAGTTCATCCGGCTGCAAATACTGCAGGCGTTGCT
>Ga0265303_10000559_pt1 | contig 21114 bp, 17 predicted proteins | sample Helome_2_FD_192494 | JGI IMG/M metagenome (GOLD analysis project Ga0265303, IMG submission 192494) | Marine sediment microbial communities from subtidal zone of North Sea - Hel_20160317 (Illumina Assembly) | ecosystem: Environmental > Aquatic > Marine > Subtidal zone > Sediment ... | reverse complement strand
CAGGTTGTCATCCAGCTCGACCGAGCGGCGTAAGTGAGCAAAAGCTTCGTCAAAATCCCCTTTGCGGTAACTCAGTTCTCCCTCGAGCATCGCTTCGGCGACACTGAGAATATCGGCGCAGGTGTTGTTAAACAACATTCGGGTTTCAGGTACTGCCGCCCTGGCGGCACGAAAATCATCACGCGCCGCCTCGGCACCGCGAATATCGCCGGTCGCGGCACAGGCCACGGTTTTGGCATAATGTATCAACGCGGTGGTCATCGCGTATAGATCGGGCTTATCAGGCAGGGCTTGTGCCTTGATCTCGTCCCATTTACCGAAGCGTATCAAAACGTGTTGTCTCATCGGGTAAAAAGCCTCTACCCAGTCCGCCATTAACTCCAGCACTTCCGGACTCACCGCCGCTTCGAGTTCATCTGCAGTCTCCAGCGCAGCCTGCATTTGCCCGAGGAACATGGCGCCGTAAATTTTGAAGTGGTAATTGTGACAGCGATAAATCGTGTAAAAGTGCAGCGGGCCGGATCGCGCGAGGTATTTCTGGTCGGCCTGAATCGCCTTATGGTTGCGTAGCACGACGTTTTGATAGTCACCGCATAACACGTCGACGTGAGTAGCCATATGCAGCAAATGACCAGCATCGGGCACCAGTTCGCTCAGGCTATCGCCGGCATTCAGCGCTTTCTCTGGATGCGGCGACATTTCCATCAGGTGCAGATACATGTGCAGCAGCCCCGGGTGTTGGTTCGACCCCTGGTCGGCAAGCTTGCTGAAAGCAGTTTCGAGCACCTCTATCGCTTCAACTGTATCGGCTCCCTCGGCCGGCTTACCGGTAGGCAAATCCCATAGCTTCCATGGTGTCCGATTCATGATGGCTTCGGCAAAAATAGTAGCCACATCCATGTCGTCGGAATGGTCCCGGTACAGCTGGCGCATGGCATTTGCAAAAGCATCGTTCCACGGGCCAAAATCCTCGATCGACACTTCGTCGGGATAACGCTCGCCGAGCGCTTCGATCAGTCCTTTTTCGATCGCATTCGCTTTATCCAGATGCTGCCTTGCTTTTGCCACCGCGGCATGCGCGTCCGCGAGACAGGTCTCTTTTTCCTCGTCTTCGAAGTCGCCCCATTGCTTGTTGTAGTTCGGCCCGCTGGCATAGGCGATACCCCAGTGCGCCATCACGCAGTCGGGATCGTATTGCAGCGCCTTTCTGAAACATTCGATCGCTTCCTCGTGATGATAGCCATAATTCCAGATCAGACCACGGTCGAACCAGAGTTGCGCCTCGGGGGATGTAGTTGAAATACTGCGGCTGTAGTCTCCAAGATCATAATAATCGCTCATGTTACTTCCTGCCGACCAGTTGGTTTTGAACTGACATCATAAACCTGGCATCGACAGAATCAAGCTTGCCAATTAGTCCGTTCCTGACAGGGGGTTCAAAAATTCTGGTTACAACAGGCAATTACGTTCCATAATAGGCGCTCATTAAACAGCTTCGTGATATGCATCAGCATTGAAACTTTGCTCCCGTGATTTGATCTACACCATGATGCGAAAATCCACACTATATGTCGGGCTCATTATGCTGATCGCGATGACCGGTGGTTGCGCCAGTAAACCGCCTGAGGCGATCAGTAAAATCCCGGTTGACAATCCATCACTGGCCGGCGTGCGGCTGGACATCGATCAATACATCGGTGTAGAAGTGCGCTGGGGTGGCGAGATATCGAAAGTCGAGAACAAGGTCGATAAGACCTGGATCGAAATAGTTCGGCGCCAGCTGTGGGGCGATGGCAAACCAAAGACTAACGGCAAGAGTGATGGGCGATTCATCGCCAGCTTTACCGGGTTCGCTGATCCGGTCGTGTACGAGGTTGGCCGGCTGTTGACCGTGGTCGGGACCATCGAAAACAGGATAGAACGGCAAATCGGTGAGTATGATTACGTCTTCCCGCTTGTTACCGTGGAAGGATCTTACTTATGGAAGGCGCCCACCGTGGCTCAATATCCCAACTACCCGCCACCCTGGTGGTATTATGATCCCCGCTTTTACTATCCCGGACCCTATTACCGCCACCCTCGGTATCGCTGAGCCTGGCACCATCAGGACACAGCCAAACCCGGAGTATCAAATGAAAACCATAAATCCTGACAATGTCGTCAAACCAGCTTCAAACTATGCACAGGGCGTCATTCACGGTGCGGCTGCACAGCGCATCGTGATCTCGGGCCAGCTCGGCCTGCGTCCGGATGGCACGCTGGAAGACGGCCTCGAAGCACAGATGGAACGCGCCTGGTCTAATATCTTCGCAGTGATGGCAGCGGCCGGTTTCGCCAGAGAAAACCTGTTGCGCGCCACCATTTACGTCACCCTGCCGGGACAGGTGGCACTTTATCGCGAGGTAAGAGACAAAATGCTCGATGGCCACCTGTGTGCGGCTACCTATATCGAAATTTCCGCGCTGGCAGCGCCTGAATTCCTGGTTGAAATCGAAGCCGAAGCAGTCAGGGAGTAACCAGGCGTCGACTCCCGTGATAGCAATTGCCGCATCCTAGCTGAATAATTTCTCTATATTTTTTCTCACGGTTGACGATTCTTTTATTGCACTAATACTATCTTCAGGCTTTATACCGAGTTTTTCTATTGCCGGCATAGCGTCGACATGTGGCAGGGAATTATTTTTATCATTCTTCATCAGGCCGAGATAATTCGCGGCCAGGACCAGATCGCATAAATCCGCCGGTCCGTCTTGGTCACGTGACCAGTCGCCACACTCTTCGGCCACTAAAATCAGATCGTCGCCAAAATTCCATTTGCGTAACAGCAGGCTGGAAATTTCAGGACGCATAACCTGGATAGCATGGTCAATTTCAAGATGATCCAGCATCAGGTCATGGTGTTGCAATAAAAAGTCGTCAATGACCAGTATACCGACACCATGAGTCAAGCCGGCCAACATGGCCAGGTCGGGCGAAACCAGCCTGGTTCTCTTCGCCAGGATACGACTGATGGCAGCAACATTCAGACTGTGATCCCAAAACGAGCTGACCAGACGCATATGCTGCTTCGGTAGCCGCTTGACAAGCTTGCCAACCGAGTAAGTCATGATTAGACAATACACCGCCAGTATCCCCAGCTGTTCGATGGAACGACGGATTTTCTCGGCCACGCTGAGATCATAATTTTTCGCATAGCGGGCCACATTTTTAACTTTTCTGGCAACGTCTGGATAAGCAATCAGTATGCGTGCCATGGAATCGACATCGGTAGATTCACCTTTGTAAATCTTTTGAATCCTGTCGGCCACCGAGGGTAATTCCGGCAATAAGATGCTTTTGTCCATCAGGTTCTGGTACAGATGGTTAACAATGGAATCATCTTCGTCGCCGTCGGTGAACAGGGAGTGCACACTGATATCAACCGCGGACGTCTCCGCCAATTGCGCAAACTCAACAAACTGCTGAGTATCGATTTTCATGTAATCGACAGGTCCGAGAGCCCTTACGTCATAAATACAGGGTCGCAATTGAGCGACAGGTTTCAGATCCTGCGTCTCATCAACCGCTATGAGCCTGTTTCTGCCATCACTGGCATTGAGCGAAACTTTTCCCTTAATGATATAAAGACTGGTTTTTTCGGTCGAACCGCTATTGAGGATCAACTCTTTTTCCTGGGCGGTAAATACCTCGAGTTGATTGGCAAGTGCAATCAGGTGATTCTCGGGTAACTCAGAAGTAGCCTTGATACGCCGCAGCGTAGAAACATCCGGTATCCTGGTTTCGATCATGTCCATTCATTTGATTATTGTTTCCAATGAATTCTATGTCGCCAACAGGAAATAGTAAAAGGGGCGGGACACATAATTTTTTCACTAGATGGGTACTTCTCGTTTACGACTAACCGCCATCAACGATGTTTACCGGGGATCGCTTACTGCTCGATGCGGGCGTTCAGCATATCAAACAGTAAATGCGCATGTTCGGCAGCCGTGCTACCCAGTGGGGTAAGGTAACCACCATCGACCTGAGTAGTAAAGCCACCCTCATAAAGGCGCTCTGCCGCCGCTATCACCGAGGGGTCAGCCGTCTTGTGAATCTTGATACCGTCGAGGTTGGTAGCCGACTTGTACAGCATCAGCACCTCCAGCTCGGCGCGGTTTTCTGGTGTATATGACATAAAGGTACCTGCAGTTTTCAGCAACATCGCCCAGGCCCGCAATTCTTACATTAAACCCGGCATATATAAATCATTTATGCAGACAGCAATCCCCACACTATCGACAATCAGGCTTTGACAATTGCGCATGATGTTGCAAAATCGAGTGCTCAGCAGTTACCAGAACAAGGGGGATGCACGCGATGACGGAACGAGACAGGCTGCGGCAACTGATCGACGACGGCAGGGTCGCCACAAGCCTGCGCAAGGGTTCCCCGGCCAAACACTCGATTACCGCGCTGCAGACGCTTCTCCACTGGTTGGGGTTCGACCAGAAACTCAGGTGGGATAAGTTCGGCGCCGACGGCGATTATGGCAAATCGACTGCGGCGGCGGTCGCCGAATTCGCCAGGCGCAACGCGAGCACGGCGAACGGCGAGCGGGTCACGAAAGCTCTCGCGGAAAAAATTCTTGCCCGTTACGATTCCCTGGAAGAATTGAAACAGCTAAGCGACGATACCGATCGGCAAAGAATCGAGAGACACTACAGGAAGGGGGGAAGCGATCGGGTACGGATCGCCACCCTGCAAACCCTGTTGCATGACCTGGGTTTCGACAGGGAGCTGAAATGGAACAGGTACGGTGCCGATGGGGATTATGGTCGCTCGACCACCGCAGCAGTCACCGCCTTCGGCAAACTTGAAGGTATCGGTGGGGACGGCAAGATACTGACCCTGACATTAGCCAGGCGTATCGTCGACCGACTCAGCCCGAACTATGGCAACAGTTGGCAAAAGCCATCCCACAAACCGACTCCGGCGCCGGGATCTTTAAGCGTTAAAACCGTAACAGGAAGGAACAACCGGCAGGAACTCGAAGTGTCCGACGGCACCCGTAAGAAACGCTTCGTCCGGAAAAATCAGGGCGCATGGACACTCGGCAATCAAAAGCCCGCCGCCTTCATGAAGCTTCACGCCGACAAACTGCGCGCCCTCAAGGTCACGCAGTCGGAGATCAACGTAATCATCGCGGTGGCCGAAAACGAGGGCAACCTGGACGCTATCAATACCTGGGATAACGCCTTCCTGTCCTTCGGGATGTTCCAGTGGACCGCTGGCACGGCCAACGGCAAGGGCGAACTGCCGGGATTACTGGCCCGTATCAAGGACGAAGACCGCGATCTGTTCGACAGGTATTGCGGGCAGCATGGCCTCGACGTGGTGGAGCTTACTGCCGGGGCGGTATATGGTTACTTCTCGCTGCGAGGCACCAGGATCAAGACCGCGGCGGCGAAGGCACAGCTGCGACAAGCTCCCTGGGCGTTTTATTTCTGGCTTGCCGGACAGGATCCCGCAGTTCAGGCCATAGAGATCAAGCACGCTCTCGGTCGACTGGATCAGTTCTATAGCACCGACCGCTACCAGGTGGACCACAAATACCGGGTATCCGACCTGGTGACCTCGGAATACGGTGTCGGCCTGATTCTCGACAATCACGTCAACCGGCCAGCGTATGTCAAGACCTGCCTGTCCAGGGCGCTGGCGCAAACCGGGCTGCGCAACCCTGCAGGATGGAGCACCCGTGAGGAGCGCAGGCTTATCGACGCCTACCTCAAGATTCGCGTGAATTATGGCAGGTCGCCGATGACCGACGCCGAAAAACGTGCCCGGGTGACGAAGAAGTACCTGAGACGAGGCATCATCTCGGACCACCGGGGTTCGTTCAAACGCAGCGGGTCAGCCTGATTCAGGCATCGACCTAAAAAGCAAATGACAATCTATTTCCATCAATAGCTGGACGCTATTGCCAGTCGGCCTGCGTCATCGTGAACCAAACCTCAATATTGCCATGCCTGGACGGTAAATCATCCGCAAATAAGCACAATTCTGCCCATCCTGGCGCAGCGTACAGCTATTCGCCGCCACCGATCAGAAACAGGCTTTCAGCGGCACGACATGGCCCTTCTTGCGCCCGCAATTTCAAAAAGTTCACTAAACAGCCATTTCACTAATAACCGAGCGGCTCGCTCAAATTCATAGAAATTTGATGTATTATCAGGCCCCTGATAATGTACTGGATTCAAAACAAATAATAAAAGAAATGTCCCAGTCGGGTAGCCCTCCAAAATCGATAATTGAATCCATGGAACTGGTTCGGCTGCCCAGCCCCCCGCATATTCTCAGTAAATTGCTTGATGTTTGTCATGACCCGGACAGTTCAACCGGCGATCTGGCCGATATAATCAGCTTCGACGCCGCCCTCACCAGTAAGTTGACCATGGCCGTGAACAAAGCCGCTTTTGCGATAGACCAGCCGATAAATAACCTGGAGAAAGCGGTAACATTGATAGGTCATGACAAGGTGAAATCCATGGTCATCACCTCGTCAATTCAGCAGCTTTTTGCAGGCCTGATTAATTCGCAAAAGGTATTTTTATACAATGCCTGGCTGGATTCGCTTTATTGCGCCGTGTTCGCCAGGGATATCGCTATCGCCATAGAGTATGAACATCCCCAGGATGCTTACCTCGCAGGTTTACTGCACGACATCGGTCAAATCGTTTTTGACGCCAAGTATCATGACCAGTATGTCAAAATTATAAATGCCAAAACCGAAGCTGAAACAATCGCCCAGGAAATCTCGAAATACGGCGTCAGCCATACCGAACTGGGCGCCGCCATATTAGAACAATGGCCCAGCCTGAGCCCCTCGATTGCCGATGCTACTCGTTATCATCATGAAGCAGAAGAACTGTTGCAGGGCAGTGACATTCTTTGCCGGATAGTTGCTGAAGCCAGCCACATTGCCCGGCACTGGAGTCGCGCCGGCAATCCCGATGCCAAATGGCAATCAAAATTAGTCAGTAAATCCGATTTAAATAAAATCTATCTTCATGTACAGGACAATGTGGTGCAAACCGCCGCCAGGCTTGGCATCACTTCACCTGAAGGTAGAAGCCTTACCCAGGACGATTTAAGCGGGGAAATTGCCAAAGAGACCATCCGGCTGGCCCGAAAAATCAGGGATGCATCATTGGTCAAGGTGATAAGTTCCGAAGAATCACAGTTTGAAGTACTGGAATCGCCCCAAAACCTGCTGCTGAAGATCGCGCAGGAGATGCAATTATTTTTCTCGGTTTCCGATGTGGCATTACTGTTCCATGACCCGAAATCTACTGACTTCTTAACCCTTTACGAGATCGACCTTGCCCGGCCAGTCAGCAAATTTTCGGTTGAGAACAAAAACAGTCAGATAATCAAAAGCTTTACTGAGAAATGCAAGCTCTGGATCGAACCCGGGAATACCGGTAACAAGAACCCCCCAATATCCGACCGTCAGATAGTTCGCCGACTGCACCATGATATTGCCCTCAGCCTGCCGATGATTTATGAGGATGAGGTCGTTGGCACGATTATTATTGGCGCTCACATAACACAGAAACCGAACCTCGAGAAGCTGTCGGATATTATTGCCAGCTACCTGGAAAACATTGCCGGTATATGGTTGAAAAGCAATCCTGGTTCACGCCGGCAAGGGCAGGTGGGCGAGGGTAGAAGTGAAGAAGAACAAAAGGATATCGACAAGTTAATTCATGAAATCAGCAACCCGCTGAGTGTAATCGGTAATTATATCGATATCGTAAGACTCAAGTCGGAAGCCGATGGCGCCGAGAGCTCCAAGGAAATACTGGTATTGAAGGACGAGTTGCAGCGAATCCGCAATATAGTCCTGAACTTCAAGGAAGGCAAAGACATCGAGCCCGAGCCGGTATTTTTAAACACGGAGCTGGAATCCTGTATCCCGTTATATGTTAAATCCTTTGCTAATGACAGGGAGGTGCAAGTCATGTGGAGCCTCGACAAAGTAGACGCGGAAATAAGTATCACGCGAGATGCACTGCGCCAGATTATTCTTAACCTGGTGAAAAATGCGGTCGAAGCACAAACCGAAGATGCGGCGATCATGATTTCCAGTTATCATTTCGTCAATATTGACGGCAGGGCCTTTGCACAGTTTTCAATTTCAGACCGAGGCAAAGGTGTCGACACAAAAACTCGAGGGCTACTCTTCTCGCCCTTGACCAGTAAAAAAGGAGGTGACGACAGGGGGCTCGGGCTCTCGGTGGTGGCTGAAATCCTGAATCGCCATGATGGCCAGATCAAGTATATGCAAAATGAAGTAAGAGGCGCTTTATTTGAAGTGTCAATACCATTATCAACTGAACAGTAACCCAATGCTTTGTAACCATGGAAAATTCGTTGATCTCTTTTGAAGAAAAATTCCACCCCCTCGATAGACCCGCCTCGTTTCTGGTGGTAGATGACGACCTCCGCGCCCGCGAAAGCCTGGTAACACTGCTAGAGACTCAATGGCCGGATGTTAGTCAGGCCGAAGACGGCGAAGAAGCTATCACACTCATTCAACAACGACAGTTCAATTTAATAATACTTGACCTCAACATGCCTAAAAAGTCGGGCGATCAAGTGCTGACCTTCATCAAGGAAAAGAAAATACCAACAACCGTGATCGTGCTGAGCGGTGAGACCTCCATCAACAAGGTCAACGATGCTATCCGCCTCGGCGCTTATGAAATTTTCAGGAAACCCTATAGTTTCGACGAACTGGAGCACGCCATCCGCAATGCCCTGGATAAGCTGCTTATCCAGGAGGAAAAGGCACAAATTCAAAGTCGCCTGGAGCATTCCGAGAAACTTCATCGTTACATGGTGGACAACTCACCGGACCTGATTTACATCCTGAACCTGGCAGGCGAATTCACCTTTGTGAACAATAGCGTGACCAGGCTGCTGGGCTTTAATAAATCTGACCTGATTGGTAAACACTTCAGTGACTTTATCGCCGATGAAGACAGCTTGAAAGCAGAATACCTTTTCAATGAAAGACGCCGGGAAAGCCGCTCAAACAGAACCATCGAACTCGGCCTCAAATGTAACGCCGCAAGTTCTTCCAGACCTTTCGAAACTACAACCTGCCCGATTGAACTCAACTCGATGGGTATTTATTCTGTCAGCTCAAAAGATTCAACAAAGATAAGTACCTACCAGGGTACTTATGGTGTCGCGCGCGACATATCCAGCAGAAAGAAAGCCGAAAAATTAATAACCTACCAGGCCTATCACGACCTGCTCACCAAGCTACCTAACCGGGCCATGCTGCGCGATCGTCTGGATCTGGCGATCAAGCAGGCAGAAAGAAGCGGCGAAACACTGATTGTCATGTTTCTGGATCTGGACAGGTTCAAACTTATCAATGACAGCTTTGGTCACGTGGTCGGCGATCAACTACTGGTCGAGGTTGCCGGGCGACTCAAAACCGAAATTAGAACGGGTGATACATTAGCCAGGCTCGGCGGCGACGAATTCATGCTGTTGCTTCCCCAACCCACCTCCCGGGCACAGGCTGAAAGTGTCGCGCAGAAATTAATCGCCAGTTTGCAAAAGCCTTTCTATTTACGCGGCAAAGAAGTTTACATCAATGTCAGCATTGGTATCTCCGTATTCCCGGTTGATTCAAAAGATATCAATACACTAATCAAAAACGCAGATATGGCAATGTACGAAGTCAAGTCTGCCGGAAAAAATGGCTATACGTTTTATAATGCCAAACTGGAACACGCCGCCGCTGAAAAGATTTCCATAGAAAGCGGTTTGCGGAAAGCGCTTAAGAATGACGAACTGGAAATGTATTACCAGCCCCAGATCAACACCAAAACCCGGCAGATAGTCGGTGTTGAGGCGCTGCTCAGATGGAATCATCCCCGGTATGGACTGGTCGAACCAAACTATTTTATGGAACAGGCGGAAGAGTCCCGTATTATCGAACAAATCAGCGAATGGGTATTGAATCGTGTCGCGATAGACCTGTTTGGTAATAACGCCTTCCAGGAAAGCCGGATTAAAGCCAGTATCAATTTGTCTGCCGCTGACATCAGGCAAAAAGATTTTCCGGAGAACCTGGTGGCGATCGCCGCGAATTCTGGTATCGAGCCACATCGACTGGAAATTGAAATCACGGAAAATTTGTTCATGAGCGATATCCAGGCCTGTACCCATAAATTGCAGGTTCTGTCCAACAAGGGGTTTTCAATCGCAATTGATGATTTCGGTACCGGGTACTCTTCGCTTAACTATCTCCGCGAACTACCGGTACATACGATAAAAATTGATTATTCGTTCATCTCTGAAATCGAACATTCGAAAAAAGGAGCTGCACTGGTTGCAGCCATTGTCAGCATGGGCCATGCCCTCGGTATTAATATCATTCCGGAAGGGGTTGAAAATCCCAATCAGTTAAATTTCCTGGAAGATCTCGATTGCCATATCATGCAAGGCTTCCTGTTCAGTAAACCGCTGCCGGTTACCAGTTTCCTGGAGAACGTAGAAAACCAGCACGAGAAACTGTCAAGGCTGGCCAATGCTTAAAAACATCGTTCAGCGGGCAACCGCTGCTAGTTGCTAATCGAGCCGACTTTACCCTTAACTATCAGCTGACTGGTATCCGTGCCAGCGATCTGGTTGCGCCCGTTTCCCTTGGCCTCATAGAGGGCATCGTCCGCCAGGCGGAAAATCAGATCCATTGGTGGCGCCTGGGCGCCACTGCCCTGATGGGTTTTAATACCGATCGACACCGTCAGGTAGGGGGATACCTGATTGTAAGCATGCTCAAGCTTCAGGTCTGCAATCGCCTTACACAGTTTTTCCGCAATCCTGTATGCGTCTTCGCTTTGATCAACGGTAACAATGGCGCCGAATTCTTCACCACCAATGCGAAAGGCAAAATCACCCGCGCGGCGCAATGAATCCTGCAATACACTGGAGACAACCTGTAAAGCTTTATCTCCCTGTTGATGCCCGTAGTTATCGTTGTAGGGTTTGAAATAATCGACATCGATAATCATCAACGCAATGCACTTGTGTTCCCGTTCGGCTCGAGCCAGTTCCTGCGGGAGTACATTATTAAAATGACGACGATTGAACAACGAGCTTAGCTCATCGGTGATCGATAAAGCTTCAGCCCGTTTTTTGTTGGTTATGTCTTCGCGGATAGCGGTGTAACCGTTGATATCACCCTGCTCATCAAAGACGGGGGAGATATAGGCGTGTACCCAGTAAAAGCTACCATTCTTTTTCCTGTTCTTAAGTTCGCCTTGCCAGGTTTTTCCACGGATGATAGTGCCCCACAATTGATTGTAAATTGCTGCAGGCATATCTTCGTGACGGAGGAGACTGTGGCTGTTGCCGATCAGTTCCTGTTCGCTATATCCCGATATCTCACAGAACGCCTCGCTGGTAGATATGATTATTCCCTTGTCGTCGGTAGATGAAGTGATGACGTACTTGTCGACGATGTCTACATAGTTAACCAGCTGCTGGTTAGTCTGCTCAAGTTTGTGATGCGCATCATTGAGTAACTTCTCGGCCTCGGTGCGTTTTTCGATTTCGCTTGAGAGGCGACGATTCCAGATCAGAATAACCATGATAACCAGAAATACACCGGCCAGGACTTTCCATAGCAGATCGTAGTCAAAACCATGCTCATAGCGCAGTTTTATCCAGTTGTGATAGATCTGGTCCCGTTCCCGTTCGCTGATTGAATCCAGCGCCTTCTGCAGGATCGGCATGAATTCAGGCCAGTCTTTCCTGACCCCCATCGATAATTCATAGCTATACGGCGTTTCACCGGATATTTTGATGTTGGTTAAACCTTCACGTCTTATCACGTCGCTGACCGTGGCGATGTTGCCGATATAGGCGTAAACCTTGCCGTGGGAAAGCTTCTCCAGCGCATCGGTGACATTATCAGCCAGGTACAACTCGAGGTTCGGGTGGTTTTTTTCCAGCAGGTCCTGGGTCGCATAACCTCGCACTACGGCGACTGTTTCATTGCGCAGGTCTTTAAGACCATTCACGTAAGCAACCTGATCGCTGGTAACTATGACCATCGGGAACGAAAGATAGGGATTGGAGAAATTGACATACTCACGGCGCTGGATAGTGGAAACCACGCAGGAATACATATCAAGCTCACGGCTCTTGACGGATTCCACGACTTCAGACCATGGCTTTTCTTTCTCGACCGCAAACTCGATACCCAGCTTCTCGCCCACCAGGGCTATGTATTCTGCGGCCATGCCAACATACTGGTTTTCGTTGTCGATATATTCGAAAGGCGACCAGTCAATATCAACAGCCAGACGAATCGACGGGTGCGCATTCAACCACTGCCGCTCCGCTTCACTAAGCTGGACGGGCGCAGTCGACGCGAGCGCGGCGTTAGAAACAATCAGGAACAATATTGTGAGCAGCGCCGTTGCACGGAGCCTCCCTTTGTAAAATCTGGTTATCAATTTACTATCCACGATCATTCCTGCTAGCTGGCTGTGTGACGCTTTAATCCGGCACATCGTTTACTTAACCCGGCTACTGCACGCTATATCGGCTCGTACCTGCTGTTTCTAAAGCGTTTTTTCGATTTTTTAACGGTGCTACGAATTTACAGGACGGGTGCAAAGATTCGAAATCGAGGCTTTATCCATAAATGGACGCTTTTGCGCCTTGCTTTTGAGCGCAAAATACTCAAAATGTCGATCGACATTAAATCCCGTGATTGCCTGCTCCTGGCCCTGCCGGGCAGCTGGCAACGCACAGATCAAGCGCTGGATAAATCTTTATATGAAAACTGTATTTCGCGTAATACGCTGGCCGTTGGGTCAAATAATAATTTTTCTTGACTGGATCACACGTCCGGAAATTCCGGTTTTCCCCCCGGAAAAACGCGCCGAGCTCGATGCTGTAACAGCGAACATGAAGATTTACCAGTTCCGGCAATGCCCATTCTGCGTCAAAACCCGTCGCAACATTCGTCGCCTGGGTTTAAATATAGAAACCCGTGACGCGCGCAACGACCCCCAGTGGAACAGCGAGCTGATAAACGAAGGGGGCAAATATCAGGTACCCTGTTTGCGCCTGCTAAAAGACGATGGATCGACGCAATGGATGTATGGATCGAACAATATTATCGAGTATCTCGATAAGCGCTTCGGTTGAATGAGGGGAGCGAGCCAGGGATAAGCCCCGGCTCCTAATTGTCTTTAGCAGAATGCTTGCGCGAAAAAAGCCTGTCCGGTATTTTTCTGAGCAGACCCCAGCCAGCCTGCACTTTTTGCTTCAGAGAATACTTTCCGGCCGAATTAAAGACGGCTGCAATTTTTGCGATTTCCCTTTGTTGACGCTCATCTACGATACCGTCGGCGGCAACTATTTTACCCAGAAAGCCGAGGATCTCCCGTGACATCATGTCGAAGTTACAGTCTCTATTATCACGGGTAAATTCAGCCAATGTTTGCGCCAGGTCCCTGGTTGAAAACTCAGTTATCTTCGATTCGGTGTAGTTGATCCCCTCCGCAATGAACCCGGGATCATAGCCCCACTCCTTGACAAAGTAGTCCTGAATCAGTTTGCGCTTTGCGTCATCGATGAAGCCGTCAACAGCAGTAACCTTCAGCGCCAGTGGAGCGAGCAAATCGAAAAGGCCGAGCGCGAGCACATCGAGCGGTGTGTTGATAAATTTCGGGATCACGGTGACACGACTGGCGGATGCTTTTTTTAAATATCGAGTAATACCGACCCACGCACCCCCGGTAACGACACCGGCGGCGATTACCCAGCCGACAGGGGTGGCGGCGGTACCTATGCCGAGTGCAGCCAGAAATCCGGTCGGCGCAAAAAAGGTAGAAGCAACCACAGAAGACTTCGCCACCACTGCCGCCGTCGTCGCCACTCCTGCCACTTCCCAGGCTTGAAACGCGGCATTTTTTAATTTCAACGATGTATAGGCGTCCTCACCGATGGCAAGTTTGGCCTTGAAATTTAACGGCTCGGAGATAATCGTTTCGATATCCTGGAACCAGCTGGTTTGGTCCTGATTGTCCATACTTAACGTATTCTGCCCTGTATTTCCAACATACTAAATCTTTTTACCCACGACCCGGGCACTCGCGACCTGCTCGTCCGCGGAAGTGGTTTCGATGGATTCCTCGTGCAGCAAAACCTCTAGTCCCGATACTGCCCCACGTAAAGCATCGGGTGCTACCCGGTAGTTTGAGGTGGTTGGCCCGATTACATCCTGGTCGGTGACCAGATGTTCCTCGCAAAGCAGAAAGCCACCAGGAGCCAGGCAGTCACACAGCCGCGTGATAAGCCCCAGGTTGACATACCACATGACGACGATCAGATCATAATCCGTGTCGAACTGGAAAGCCTGATCCAGATCCTGTTCAATCCAGTTAATCTTTAATCCCTGGCTTTCTGCCTGCTGCCTGGCCTTGTGCAGACCTTCAGGGGAAATATCGATCGCATCAACCTGGTACCCCGCCCGGGCCAGAAATATGGAATTGCGCCCGGCGCCACAGGCCACGTCCAGCGCTTTTCCCAGGGGAAGTTCAGGCAACCAGTCCTCAAGTAACACCACCGGATTATTCTTGTGGTAGCTATCCTCTGCGTAGCGCTGGTTCCACTTATCGCGGTCTTGTTTACTCATGATCGGGAAATTATATCAGCAACACCGCCAACTATTCTCAATCCGGTTCCCGGGAAGATTACGATGCATTGGAATTCCCTGCAAGATCACTTACCGGCGTTATTTTTTCAGCTATCAGGCCTGTCAGTGAGATAGTCGTGCATAAATTCCGCGAGCGTCAGTACCCGACCCGGGACCTCATGATTGATATTTATCCAGTCGAGCAGGTTGGAGTCTCTTTGTTGTAAAATCATCGGCCATTCGGGGGGCGGGGCAGCCCATTCTCCCGATGGGAGTCTCATGTGAGAACGATCGGAGGAAAGCTTGCGCACATATTCTTCAGCGCTGACCAGTCTCAGAATAACGTCGGTATGCGCCACATCGATATTCTGTTGTAAAAAGGTTTTGTGGAAATAGGTATCGGCAGCAACAGGTAACTCCAGGCTTGTATCCAGATCCCATACCCACCAGCCTGCCTCATACGAAAGCAGTAAGACGTGATAGTCCCAGTACACCGGCGTTTCCGGATTTTCGGCACCGCCCTGAAACCAGAACCTCCGATAGCGACCCCTGCCCGAAACAATCACGACTATCGTTTCTCGCTCACGAAACCATTCTTCGCGGGCAAGATGCCAGATATTCTCCTCGCAATAGCAGGACCTGTAGAGAAATTTATCGGGGCGCATTTTCAGAGTATAAAAAACTGGACGCCAAGGTGAAAGTTAACTAACTGGCAGCTTACTGGACAAAAGGGACGACAAATGTCTCGTAGTATTGCTTTGCTAACTTCTTTGCATAGTAGATTTGCTCCGCGGTCATATGTGATTCGACTTTCCTCAAATTTCGCAGGGCCTTGTGGGAACGCTGTACCGCTGATACCTTGAACCACGCATAAGATTTAATGTAATTCTTCGGTACGCCGACACCCATCGCATACATGGTACCCAATCGGCGTTGCGATTTACGATAACCCTGTTTAGCTGATTCCATATACCATTTGGCAGCTAACTTATGGTCTCGCGGGCTTTCGCCTTTGACGAACATTTCGCCCATCGCGAATTGCGTGAGACAGCTTCTGTCTTCAGTGTATTCAGCCACTACAACATCCTTAACTAGTTAAACTATTTATAGCATAGGATTAGCAGATGGGGCGGTGACGGGAAACTATATCTGTGGGGGCAAAATCCCTTGACCGAATCGGGATTGCAGTGCCCGGGGTGCGGGTAAAGTAAAACCGGCTGAAAGCGCAAGCTTCAATCTCGATTCACAACCAAAGTAACATCAGCAAAGAAGGGAGCGGTCAGGGCTATGCGCGAAAATGAATCACCATTATGGGAATTGCCAGCTTAATTACACTAAGTTCCTGGCGGAATCTCGGGCGGCAGTGCCGACTTTCCCGTCGCATACCTGCTGAGCACTTCCCACGGAGAGAATTCCTGGTGCCGGAAATTCTCCCGCGGCACCATGAAGGTGTTGATCATCGCAAACTCACCCGACAAACAGGAGTGCCCCGCCATGTCCGCAAACACCAGCCAGCAGCTTTTCGGTTTGAAACGAATTTCAACCATACCTTCCGGGTCCTGTTGGAATTCTTCGCTCTCTTTCATGTAATTATGCATGTGCCGCATCGCCTGATCGTAGGCTGATCGCTCCAGGGTTGCCGTGGCCGGGAACACTTTTGACAAACCACGAACCATTCCAGAACCCATACGATTGAGAAAACTGTCTCGCAGCAACCCGTCGTTACGCTGTAACCCTGCTGCTTCGCCAAATGTTTCTACCAGATCGGAAACGGTTCCCTTGCATCTCCAGACACGCTCCCTGTCGTCCAGGTTAGTTAGAAAACGCAGAATCAGATCGCCGCGGGCGGCGCCATAGGTACCCGCGTCGAGGTGTATTAGATCACTGCGCGTCCGTATCGGCAGGCCACGGTTGTTTTCCTCGAATACCCGCAGGCTGGAGGTCGCAGAGGTCCAGCCCGGCGTAAACGATGGAATAAGCCGCTGCAGGCAGGCTTCCACCCTCTCCTGGTATTCCCGCAGAATGGTTTGCGTACGCTGCTGGATATCGTGGGGAGCCTTGATGCCCCGGATCAGCTGAGCCTGGGGGTAGTAGCTGATGTTCTTGCTCGTGTGATACTCGGGGGTTTGCCGTTTCAGGAAGTGAAGGTCTTCGTCACTGGGGAGTTCCAGCGGCGGCGTCGGGAATAACAGTATCCTGCCACGCTCCAGATGATCTGTCAGCTCATAGGGCTGAAGCGTATCGAACTTGTCCGCTGTGACCTCAATGGCTTCAGGCGTTTTGACGGTCATGATTCCCCTCTGTCGCATGCAGCTTTACGCAAAAATCTGTTTAATGAAAAAAACTCCCGGAATCAATCTTGCATCGCCCTGTCGGGCATACATTGATCCAGATCAAATAGTAGGGATCGATATTATATAGACCGCGTTTATGCGAAGAGATATCTACCGCGTATAAACCGTGATCCGCCCCTCGCCTCTTGATCAGCTGTCGCTGTTCGCAAAAACATCGTGATGATATTATCGCGGCTGTACGGACATAAAGCTTGAGCTATGGATCTATGGGAACCGTTACGCCTCCGGATAACAAAAGCAGACCCTGGTACTTAACCGCGCTTGCCCGTCTGCCTCTGTGCGGACGTCGGACAGGAAAAATCACACGCTGGTTATTGCTGGCCGTGTTTTTCCTGTACCCGGCCTACAACTACTATAACGGCGAAGCCTCCGCACAGGTCGAATGGGACTTCCTGTTGCTCACCGGCATCGCCGCGCTCTGGTTTGGACTGCTCGTGGTCGTATCGGTGGACGAAGAATTCAACAATATGCTATCCCGGCTCATCGAGCGTGGCGTCCTCCCCAAAGATCTCGACCAGTCCGCGCTGGCGCAGTTACTTGACGAGAAAGCGAATCTGGCGGCCCAGGGCATCGCGCTGGTAGCGACTCTGGCAATATTAATCGCGTTTGCCGTCTCGCTTTACTACGAACCGCGTTTGGACAAGGCGCTGTTAGCCCTGCCCGAATCGATTGGCGCTTACATCGCCGGCTCCTACCTCGGGCGCATGGTGAGCTTTGGGCGTTTGGCCACCCACGTAGCGCAGGCCGGCTGGATGATCAGAATTTTTCCCGAACACGTCGACGGCGTCGGCGGATTGAAACCCGTCGGAGATTTCTACTTCAGGCAAGCGATGATTACGGCCATCCCGGTTCTCTTCCTCGGCATCTGGTCGGTGATTTTCCCACATTGGACCGGCAGGGATTATTCGGACTGGGCAGATCCCTACCTTGGTCTCCTCGTGGTCGCATTAGTCATCATGTTAGCCGCCTTCGTGGCGCCGATGGTCAAGTTTCACAGTCTGATGGTCGAGAAAAAACGCGAGGCTTTGCTGGATGCCGACAAACTCAGCCGCCAGGTACGTGAGGAACGGGAATCAAACGCGCCCGACGCCGAGATTACCGATATAGCCGGTCGCATCGAAGTTCTGCGCAGCCGCTACTGGGTTATAGAAAACATGCCGGTCTGGCCCTTGCACATATCGACGTTGAAACGTTTTCGGCGTAATTACCTGGTTTTGACGACGCCTTTGATTACGCGGCTCGTCGACGACAACACAAAGATTGGCGAGCAGGTGGCAAACCTGCTCAAGGCCCTCGGAGGATCCTAAAATGCGCCATGCGGCTTTGCTGTCGGTCCTGCTGTTACTCGGCGCGGCGTTTGTCCCCGACCGTGCGGCGAGCGCGGAGGAGTCGCTCAACATTGAAGACGTCACCAACGACAGGGGCGTGAAGGGTTTACGGGCGACGTTTCAACTCAACGCCTCGCGCGAGGCGATCTGGGACCTGCTAACCGACTACGACCGATTCACCGAAACCTTCACCGGCATACGCAGCCTGGAGGTTATCAGCGAAGACGCCCGGGGCGCCCGGGTTCGCTTCAAGATAAAAGTCGCGTTCCTGTCGTTCGATTACACGCTGCAAAGAGACTATGTGCGCCCATACGAGCTGCTGACCTGGCACCGAACCAATGGTGATTTTCGCGATCTTTCCGGAAGCTGGGGAATTCTCCCAGGCCCCGCTGAAGGCGTCCAGCAAGTGATATACGAATCATTTGTCGATGTCGGATTCCTGATACCGACAGCACTGGTGCGTGACGGCGCGGCCAACGAACTCGAAAAAACGGTTACACGAATGCGCGCAAGACTGGAAGGTGACTGAGTACCACCAACAAAACTGAACATAAGCAGATGCCAGAAAACAGCTCTTCCAGTTTAAGGGATGCTGTTAGCCGAAGGCCATGTTGCCCGGGGAATATCCAGCTCAGGTCTGCATAGTTTACCGATCCAGGTCGGCGATAATCCGTTTTCCTCTATCCCCGGCGTCTTCAGCCCATTCACTGGACAGGGTTTCACCGATTTTTTTAAATTCCTTGCGCAGTTTCGAACTCGGCGGACGCACTTTAATACCGTTATGGGTCATGGTTTTTTTGTAGCTGTCATTGGCGGGGACCATTGCCGCCCAGACCGATTTTTCAGCCTCGGCAGCCTTAGCCACCAGCACTTCCCTGGTGATGCCGTCGAGACTGTTCCATGCGTCGAGGTTTACCACAACGACACTTTTGGGGTACCACGCGTTGCCTTCATAGAAATAATCGACATGCTCCCACATCTTGTAGAACACCCCTGTGGCGCTGGAGGAAATCATACTTTCGGCGGCACCGGTAGAGAATGCCTGCTTAATTTCAGTGGCTTCGGTCTGGATCGGGATCGCGCCCATTAATTCGGCGAGTCGCGCAGTACCATCGTCATAAGCGCGAAACTTTACCCCCTTCATATCAGTCAGACTGTCGATTTTCTTGTTGATAAACAGCCCTTGCGGCGGCCACACGGCGGTGAAAAGAAGGTGCATGTTTCGCTGTTTCAGTGCGTATGCCAACGCGTTTTTTGAGACCTGGTAGAGCTCCCAGGCCTGGTCGACATCGGTCGCCAGAAACGGCACCGTGTCGACCCCAAAAATAGGATCCTGCTTTGCCTGCGCGCCTATAATTAACCCACCGATCGCTACCTGGCCGGACTCGACAGCGCTGAAAATTTCCGCGCCTTTAACCAGTGAACCGGACGGATGAACCTTGATTTTCAAAGCGCCGCCGGAGTGTTTCGTTACCTGTTTGGCAAACGCGATATAACTACTGGTGATATAGTCTTTTGCCGGATAAGCCGCAGCCATATCCCACTTCTCGGCTGACCAGGCGGGCCCTGTTACCAGCGCCAGTAAAATCATAATCGCTTTAGCCGTTGTAGCGACCAGGTACTTGAATCGAATCGAATTTTTCATCTTTCCTGTCTCTTGTGGTCAGGTGCCTGTTTTTCATTCCTCGAGGATAAAACAGCTTGTCGCGAAGCCCGGTCGGCAGCCAGCACCTTGGTTTGCGTAACTCTAACACTGTAGCGGAAACACATGCCGAAATCATTTCTGAACAGTGTCAAAATGGCATCAAATGTCATATTTGACCCAACTACCGACGAGGCATCTGGGAAATGTGTTTTTAAGCCTTATATAGTGGGGAACAGTTTTTAGATACAGGTAATAAAATGAGCGAGTCATTGCATATAGTTTGCCCTCACTGCAGTGCAACCAATCGCATTCCAGTGGCTCGCCAGCAAGAGGCACCCAAATGCGGCAAATGCCATACACCGCTGTTCAGCGGAAAGCCGCTGGAGGTTGGCTCGGCAAGCTTCATGAAACATATCGAGCGCAATGATATCCCCTTGCTGGTGGATTTTTGGGCACCCTGGTGCGGCCCCTGCAAAATGATGGCACCGGCGTTTCAACAGGTGGCAACCCAGCTGGAACCGCGACTTAGATTACTCAAGGTCAATACCGAAGCCGAGCAACAACTGGGCGCACAATACAATATACGCAGTATTCCGACCCTGGCATTATTCCATCAGGGCCGCGAAGTGGCGCGTCAGGCAGGAGCGATGGGGGCTGCGGACATCGTTCGCTGGGTCCAGGGCCACACAGCGCTCTAGCACCGGGCTTATCCGTCCGTGGGTTGTCCGCAACTGGCCCAACGTGGCATTCAACGACAGCCAACCTGTATCTGGGGGAATGGTTATCGTTTCGATTGATAAATCTTGTTCACGCCGCGTTGATGTATATCAATAATATCGTATTTCGATTTCAGCCATAGAGCTGCATAATAAAGGGCGATATGCACACGCCCTGCCCTGCGCGGAGTAAGCGATGGAGTTCAAAGACTATTACGACACGCTCGATGTTAAACGAGATGCTACCCAGGACGAAATCAAGCGCGCCTATCGCAAGCTGGCACGAAAGTTTCATCCCGACATCAGTAAGGAAGCGGATGCCGAGACGCGCTTCAAGCAGGTGGGTGAAGCCTAC
>Ga0265303_10000558_pt1 | contig 21125 bp, 17 predicted proteins | sample Helome_2_FD_192494 | JGI IMG/M metagenome (GOLD analysis project Ga0265303, IMG submission 192494) | Marine sediment microbial communities from subtidal zone of North Sea - Hel_20160317 (Illumina Assembly) | ecosystem: Environmental > Aquatic > Marine > Subtidal zone > Sediment ... | reverse complement strand
GATCCGACCGTTCTGGTGGCGGTCTCTTCGGCGCATCGCGTTGACGCCTTCGAGGCGGCTCGGTTTTTGATCGACGAGTTGAAGGCACGTGCCCCGATTTGGAAAAAGGAGCATTGGCCGGGCGGCGCAGAATGGGTTGAAGGCGCCTAGGCGTTTCGGAAACCGGTCGGGCTTATCGCACTTTCTTGTGACCGGCATGTAACGTGGGCTTCGCGTACGCAGTCCAAACTCGTACGTCTTAGGAGGAAACTGTATGCTCGCTTATCCCGCTGTCCTTGGGGCACGAATCTTGCCTCGATCGTCGGTAGCCACAGCTGCGTCCGTGATCGGGTTCGCCCTGTTGACGGCCGCACTTGCTCAGTGGGAGATTCCGCTGGGGTTCACACCCGTGCCGATAACGGGTCAGACCCTTGGCGTCGTTTTGGCGGGCGCAACCCTCGGTAGCCGCAATGGAGCAGCCAGCATGGGTCTGTATTGGATACTTGGTGCCATTGGCTTGCCGTTCTATTCGGGCGGCGACGGCGGCTGGGAGGCGGCAACTGGTTCGACCGCCGGCTATTTGGTTGGGTTTGTGCTGGCCGCCTGGCTGGTTGGCAAGTTGGCGGAGCATCGCCAAGACCGCAAGGTCCTGACGGCGATCCCGGCCATTCTGGCCGGATCCGTCGTCATCTATATGTTTGGCGTGGCTTGGCTTATGAGCTCTCTTGATGTCGATCTCGCCCAGGGTCTCGCCTGGGGATTCACTCCCTTTGTGGTAGGGGATCTCCTCAAGGTTGCGCTGGCTGGCACGCTTCTCCCGGGTTTATGGAAGTTGCTCGGCGACCGAGGATAACAACCCTCTTGCACGAACAATGGGGGCCGCCGGTTGGCAGCCCCCATTGATCTTCTTGCATACTCCTATGGATTCAAGACTACCCGGCGCAAGCTGCCGTGAAGTCATGTGCGGATGCCGTTGGGCCCACGAAGAATTCCTGAATCGTGGCCATGCCCGTTGTCGCATCTGCCGAGTAACCACTCATTACGGCATCTCTCGGGAAGATGTCGTTGGGTTCTCCAACGAAGGAACGGTTGGGCATCATGCCCTCGTAGTCGACGTCACCCAGCGCCAATGCGGCGGTTTCAATGCCCGCCTTGGTGAGGTCCCCTGCAACATACGCATCGTCCAGGACCGCCTTTAGTCCATACTGAGAAACCCAGCCAGAGATCCAGAACTCGTTCGGGTCAGCTCCGATCGAGCCAACTGCAGCACGCATCTTCTCATGTCCGACCGAGTCAGTGTCCCAACCCGGCACGAACGAAGACTGAAAGTAGATTCCAGATTCAAATGCAGGGGCGGCAGCGGAGGCCAGCAAGCCCGTATTCCAGGAGGGGGCGGCGCCGATGAATAGTGGAACGTCGGCCCCCAATATCTGGGCTGCTCCTCCGACGATGGCGGCGGTTTCACTGGGTCCTGTCACGAGGATTACGAGGTCGGGAGCTTCCCCGACCACCTTGGCAACGGCCTCAGTTTGCGTGGGGTCTCCACCTGATGACGCTGGAATCACGGGTAGTTCCCAGATAACCTCGATATCATTGGCTGCTGCGGCAATGTTTACCCCGGCCGAGTAATCAAGTCCGTAGTCATTCGGGATGAACAAGATGCCAATCGTGTTGAGGTCCCGTCCTTGGGCGGGAAACGCTCCTGCGGCCCAGTCAATGGCGTTCATGGACTCGAAGCAGTAGTTGGTCCCGAATTCGATGACATTGTCTTCAAAGGACCAGCCGGACCACCAGGACATGGGCGCGGCGACCGTGTGGTCACGTTCGTAGTCGGGAATGGCGGCAATCGACTGTGATGTTCCCAGCGATTGGGCAATCGCCGCTACGTCGCCAGCAATCTGGTTGTAGTCCGCCACGAACTTGGCTGGGTCATAGGCGGTGTCCTTCTTCAGGTCCTCGGGCAACGACACGTCGTAGGCTCCACCGATGCCGTCACCCGCATTGACCGTTCCCCAGAACAGTTGCTGGGCGCCGTACAGCGCCGGGGAGGCGGCCTGGAATGGGCCGGACTCATCCGTGAGCACGCCGAGATAGATGCACCCGCGATCTGGATTACCGTCAGGGCATGGTTCTTCGGTGACACCGATGTCCGTGGCGATGGCCATTTCTTCGGCCATCGTGGTTTCGGTCGGTGCTTCAGTGGTCTCGGGGGCTGGCGCCGCGGTCGTTACGGTGACCTCGGGTGCTGTGGTTGTTTCTGGTTCTGCTTCTTGGGTACAGGCCGATAAGGCGAGAGCGAATACGGCCGCCCAGGCCATCATCGTGCGGTAATTGCGTTTCATGGTTCTCCTCTGATTTGTAGCTGTTGTCCCGAGGGATGGCAGCAATTGCTTGATCCTAATAGCTAAATGGCCAGGCTTTCCAATAGGTGCGGAGCCGCAACCAGATTCCGTTGAGGCCTCTGGGCTCGAATATCAGGAAGGCGATGATGAGGGCACCAAACACGATTCGCTCAAGCTGAGACGTGCTCATCATGCCTTGCGAACTCACTTCGAGAAACGGCAAAACCCCACCGACTCCATCGATGATTCGCGGTAGCAGCGTCAGGAAGGTGGCGCCCATGATGGAACCAGTGATGCTGGCAGCCCCGCCGATGACCACCATGGCGATGTAGGTGAAGGACAGCAACAGATTGAAGGACGCCGGGTTTACGAATCCGGTGATCGTGAACAATAGGGATCCGGCCACACCTGCGTAGAACGATGAAACGGCAAAGGCCAGCACCTTGTACCGGGTGAGGTCAATGCCCATTACCTCAGCGGCGATATCTCGGTCTCGAACGGCGGCGAAGGCGCGCCCGATGCGAGATCGGACGATGTTCTTGGCGGCGAGTGCCATGATGATGAGGACAATGAATGCCAACCAGTAGATTTGTTGCTCTCGGGTTACGGCATATCCTCCGATCTGGCCATCGATGTCGAATCTCCACCCCCCGAGGGTGAGGATCCCCGGTTTCCGACCTACTCCCGGTCCCCCGGTGATCGAGTCCCACTCTCGGAAGATATGTTCCCCAAGGAAGACCAGACCCAAGGTCAAGAACGCCAGGTAGAGCCCCTTCAGTCGCGCCGCGATGGGTGCGATGGCTGCGCCGATGACGGCCGCCGTGAGACCTGCCAACGGGACCCAGATCAGGATATCCAGGCCGAAGCCGATGAGGCCGTCGGTGGCTTCTCCACCAAAAGCTGCTCCGGCGTAGGCCCCGACACCGAGAAAGAAGGCGTGGCCAAGCGAGACTTGCCCGGCGTAGCCGGTAACGAGATTGAGACCGATCACCCCGACTGAGGCGATGAATGAGGTGGCGATCAAGATGAGCCAATCGCGGGGTAGCCATATGGCGGCACCCGCCACGATGATCAATCCGACAACGAGCCAAACTCGCTGCGTTGTGGTTGGCAACATGGCCGAGTCGGACTCGTATCTTGTGAATAGTGATGGACGCCCCTTCATACTCGCTCGACCTCAGCGGAGCCGAACAACCCGTGTGGTTTGACCAATAAGACGGCGAGCAATACGACATAGGGCACTACCTGACTGAAATTACTTCCGAGCCATGGTGCGGCACCGCTTTGGTAGGTGGCCGTGTACGCCTCGGCTAGGCCGATTACGAGCGCCCCCACGATCGCTCCGTTGATGGAGTCCAGGCCGCCGACGACGATGGCCGGTAGCGCCTTGATGCCGACGATGTAACTCGACTGGGTGAGGCCCGCCAGGTCGGAGGCCGCAAACATCCCAGCCACAGCCGCCATGGCGCCTGCCATCATCCATGCCAAAGCAAAGATACGTCGCACATCGATACCCTGCGCAAGCGCCACTTCCTGGTCGATAGCTGTGGCACGCATTGCCAGTCCCACCCTGGTGTATCGGAAGAACAGCATCAGCAAAGCGGTGATGACCACGGCCGTGACGATCATGGCGACGCTTCGGTGAGGGAGCACCGCCCCGCCCACAGTCCAGGAGTTGAAACCCCAAGGTGCTCCGACGCCGCGAATATCGAGTCCGATGAGGTTGTTGATCGGGGTCCGGATGACAATGTCCAGGCCGATGGTAAGAATCGCGATCGAGAATAGAGGTTTGCCAATCATGGGACTGATGACGAGGCGCTCCGAAAGCCAGCCCAAGAAACCCGCCGCCACCGCACCCAGAATCACTGCGGTTATGAATCCGAGTTCCCGTTCGACTGCGAACCAGGACACCATGTAGGCGCCAAACAGCATGACCGCGGGATGGGCGAAGCTCACCACCTGCATTGCCTTGTAGATGATCACGAAGCCCAGAGCCAGCAAGGCGTAGATGGATGCGAGTGATAGCCCAGCAATCGTGGCCTGAATGAAGGTTGTCATCGGTACATATCCTCGATGAGTTCGGCGAATCGTTCTACGAGAACTTTTCGTTTCAGCTTCTGGGTGGCCGTGAGCTCACCCTCTTCGTGGTCGAGTTCTTTGGGAAGCAAAGCGAACTTCTTGACGGTTTCCACCCGGGCGAAATGCTCGTTGGCGGCCGCAACTTGCTTTTGGATGAGGGCGATGACCTCGGGTTTTTCCGACAGGTCGCGGTACGTTGTAAACGTTAGGTCCTTCCTCTGCGCCCAGTTCGAGACTGTGTCCATTTCAATGCCGATGAGGGCAGTGAGGAATTTCCTTCGGTCTCCAACCACCATTGCTTCCTTAATGAAAGGGGAGACTTTGAGCTGGTTCTCGATTTCTGATGGCGACACATTCTTGCCGCCCGCCGTGATAATGATGTCCTTCTTGCGATCAACGATCCGTAGGTAGTCGCCATCCCACTCGGCGACGTCTCCGGTGTGAAGCCAACCGTCGGTGTCGATTGTCTCCGCTGTGGCTTCGGGGCTCTTGAAGTAGCCCTGAAAGATGCCGGGAGATCTGACGAGTAATTCGCCGTCTTCGGCGAGTCGGATTTCGATCTCGTCATTGACTGATGTGCCGATGGTTCCGAGCTTGGCTTGGCCCGGTCGATTAGCGGTTCCCAGAGCGACAGTTTCTGTCATCCCCCAGCCTTCGTACAGCGGGATGCCGATGGCGAGGAAGAACTTGATTACATCGGGAGCGATGGGTGCAGCGCCCGTGATCGCCTGCTCGCAGCGCTGCATCCCCAGTTTTTTTTGAAGAGATCGATATACAAGTGTATGGCCGAGTCGGTGCGTGATTTCGCCAGCGAATCCGCGCGATCCGGTGTCAAGCTGCCGCTGGGCGTTTTGCATTCCAGTTCTCAGAAAGATGCCGTAGAGCGTTTTCTTTGTAAAGGAGGCGTCGGCCATGCGGATGTTGACAAGTGCGTGCATCTTCTCCCAGATCCGGGGGGGAGCTGGGAAGTAGGTGGGCTGGATCTCGGCCAGGTCAGCAACGACCGTGTCGATGGACTCGGCAAAGTTGACACATGAGCCCATGGCGAGCGCCCCGCAGACGTCATACAAGCGTCCAAAGACGTGGCACAGAGGGAGATAACTCAACAGCTGTGGCTGTTCCCTGCTGGAGCCTTCCGCCGAAATGATGTCGCTAGCTGAGTCCGACGTCCAAACGAGGTTCCGATGGGACAGCATGGCTCCCTTAGGTGGACCGGTTGTTCCTGATGTGTACACGAGGGTGGCCGTGGACTCCGGGTCGATCCTGTCTACAAGCTCGTTGATTCTGTTCGGGTCGGCGTCCAAGGAAGCTAATCCAGCCGCCAGGAACTCGTCCCAGGACATCAACCGAGGGTCGTCATATGCCCGAACCCCACGCGGCTCAACGTACACGATCTTCTCCAGGTGCGTCAGGGAGGTGATCTCGAGAGCTTTGTCAACCTGCTCCTGGTCTTCCGCGATGAGGATCTTCGACTCAGAATGATTCAAGAGGTACTCGACCTCGGACGTGGGGTTGGTGGGGTACAACCCCACCGAGACCGCGTGCAGCGATTGAATAGCCAGGTCTGAAATCACCCACGCTTTTCGATTCTCTGATTGAATGGCGACTTTGTCTCCCGCCCGGACACCAAGGTCATAGAACGCCATGGCCGCGGCTTGGACCTCCCGCCAATACTCCCCATACGTCGTTTCGTTCCAGATTCCGAATGCCTTCTCACGTAACGCAACCCGGTCGGCGTCGCGTTTGGCGATTGTGCGAAGTCGGCCCGGCAGGGAGGTCAATTGGGTCGGATCTTCTGAACTCTGTGATCGTTCCAGGGTGGCGGTCATTGTGGAGTCCCTTCGCTCGCGGGCTCTGGTGCTGCGCCCAAGGTGTCGCCTTGGACCTCCTCGCCGAGATAGGCTCGGAGGACCTCGGGATGGTTTTGTACGTGGCTCGGTGACCCGGTGGCAATATTGACCCCGAAGTCGAGCACCATCACACGTTCCGCAATGTCCATCACGAGACCCATGTCGTGTTCGACCAAGATCATGGCGATGCCGAGCTCCTCTTTTACGTCAAGGATGAAGCGGGCCATGTCTTCTGTTTCTTCAAGGTTCATCCCTGCCACGGGTTCGTCAAGTAGGAGCAATTTGGGATCCATCGCAAGAGCTCGGCCCAGCTCGACTCGTTTCTGGATACCGTACGGAAGAAGCGCGACCGGATGCCGGCGGAACTGCTCGATCTCCAGGAATTCAATGATCTCTTCCACTTTGCGTCGGTGTTCAAGCTCTTCTTTACGAGCTTTGCCCATCCACAGGCTGGCGGAGAGGAACGAGCTCCCCATCAAATGGTGTCGCCCGAGCATCAGGTTCTGGAGCACGGTCATGGCTTCGAACAATTCGATGTTCTGGAACGTCCTCGCAATGCCGGCGGCCGCCAGTTTGTATGGTTTCGTGCCCAGGATGTCCTCGCCCTCCCAGAGGATGCTTCCGAGCTGAGGCCTATACACGCCGTTGAGGCAGTTGAATATGGAGGTTTTTCCCGCGCCGTTCGGGCCGATGATCGCGAACAATTCGCCTTCATCGACGTGGAAATCGACGCCGTCTAGTGCCCGTACGCCGGCGAACGACAGGTGTACATCACGAAAATCCAGGAGATGCTCTGCGGTCATGAGAGCCAGCGCTTCTTGCGCTTGTAATGCTTGACGTCTCGGAACGATTTGCGCGTGGATTCCTCGCCATGCAGTCCGAGGTAGAACTCCCGAACGTCATCATCCTTGAGGAGCTTCTGGGCTGGGCCGTCCATGACGACTCGTCCTGTCTCCAGGACGTATCCGTAATCGGCGATGCTGAGCGCCATCGTGGCGTTCTGTTCGACAAGAAGCACGCCCGTACCTTGTTTGTTGATGTCAACGATGATGTCTCGAATTTGTTGCACCAATCTTGGTGCCAGCCCTAGCGACGGCTCGTCGAGCAACAACATGGTCGGTTCTGCCATCAGCGCTCGACCAATGGCGAGCATCTGCTGCTCTCCTCCCGACAGGTAACCAGCCGTAGCTTTGCGGCGATCCGCAAGTACTGGAAACAGATCCATAACACGGTCGTAGGCAGCAGTCACAGCGGCCTTGTCACGGTTCGTGTACGCACCGGTGCGAAGGTTCTCGTCAACGGTCAGCTCCGAGAAGATCCGGCGTCCTTCGAGGACCTGGACTACACCATGCTTGACGATCTCTGAAGCGTTCTTGTCGTCGATCTTTTTCCCTCCGAGAGCGACTTCGCCCTTGGTAACTTCGGCGCCGTGAACATCGAGCAATCCACTGATGGCGCGGAGTGTGGTGGTCTTGCCCGCGCCGTTAGCCCCCAATAACGCCACGATGGAACCTTCCGCGACCTCCAACGAGATTCCGCGCAGAACCAGACTCACGTTGTTGTACACAACCTCAAGGTTGGACAAAGCCAGCAACCGACGAACTCTCCTCCTGAAGCGGGACCGACGGTCCTCATCGCCAGCGAACCTTACCAGTGAGCGCTCGCGCCCGCCTTGGCACAGTGATCTCTTTTTCTGGCGGTTTTTTTGGCAGGGACAGCCTGCGCATGTCTGCGCCGGAAGCTGAACGAGAGAAGTTGAGCCGAATGCGGAGTACCATGGCGTGCCATGAGTGACGACGTGAATGACACCGAACCCAGTGACGATTCCATTCAGTCGAGTGCTCCTGAAGTCGTCGGCCAGTCGAATCTCGATGATTCGCTGGAGCAGGATCTGTCAGTAGAGGCGGGACGGTCGCCGGGCACGATTGACCAGCCAAATCTCCCAAAATGGCCGTTCTTTCTGGCGGGTGCGATGATCTTCCTCGCCATCCTGGTGGCGGCTTCGATGGCGATCAGCGTCCCGTATTACGCCTTCTCGCCTGGGCCTGTGTATGAAATTGATGAATTAGTTCAAGTGGAGAACCCCGATCCGGTGACGGGGGAGCTGTACATGTTGACGGTGCAACTAGCGGAGATCTCCGCGCTCGAATTTGTGGTGGCCAATCTTGACTCGGAGGTTGATCTCTACCAGCGCGAGCGAATCCGACCTGTGGATCAAGACCCTGATGAATATGCCGAACGCCAACGGGTCAATATGGATGAATCGAAGACCATCGCCATCTATTTGGCCCTCAACGAGCTCGGCTATGACGTCGAAATCAGTGGCTCTGGGGTGCTGGTCGGCGGGTTTGCTGAAGGATCACCGGTTGAAGGGATCCTCGAGGTTGACGACGTGATTACGAAGGTGGATGACGCAGAGGTGTTCATCTCGACCGATCTGATAGGGCTCATTCGAGACAAGGAAGTTGGTGACGAGGTCGTTCTGGTCGTGGAACGAGACGGAGAAGAGATTACCAAGACTGTGACCCTCGTAGAACACGTCGATGACCCCTCCCGGCCGATGGTTGGGTTCCTGGCCTCGACATCTAACTGGTCCTATTCGTCGCCGGTTGATATTCAGATAAACGACGAGAACATTGGCGGGCCATCGGCTGGTCTCATGTACACCATTACCATCATGGATCTGTTGTCGGAGGATGATCTCAGTCGCGGCTACATCATCGCCGGGACGGGAACGATCGAGGCGTCCGGTGGGGTTGGTTCGATCGGCGGCATTCGCCAGAAGGTCGTGGCGGCCACAGAAGCTGGCGCCGAGTACATCCTTGTGCCCTCCGGAAACTATGAAGACGCGCAAACCGTCGAAACGGACGTGCCGCTCGTCGAAGTATCTTCGCTAGCCGATGCCCTCACCTTTCTGGGCTCTCTCGATCCGAAGATCCAATGACATACGAGTCTTGAGGAATCGGCTCACAAAACGCGGGTTTTGAACGTTGGTAACGGTAACGTGTCGGACATGACGCCCCCTCGTTCGTCCGACGTTTCTCAAAAGACCTTCCGCACCGCCATGGGCGGCTTCAACCGGTCTGAGGTATCTGCGTACCTGGAGTCTGTGGCGGCTGACATCGCGGCGCTCACTGACGAACGCGATCGTCTCGCCACCCGCCTCGCCCAGATGGGCGAGCAAGAGTTCGATTTCGACGCACTGTCACACGAGATTGGTCAAATCCTCACCGCCGCTAAGGACGCCGCAGATGGGCTTCGCAATCGGGCAGAGGAAGAGGTCTCTCGCTGGAGGAGTGAGGCTCAAACGGAGACTTCGGAGCAGCGGACCCAGGCCGCGCTCGATTCGGAAGCCATGCGAGCGGATGCGTGGAGCGTCGGTACGCAGTTGTTGGCCCAAGCCGAGGCATTGGCGGAATCGTTGACGGTTGAGGCAAGAACCCACAAAACTGAGGTTTTGGCTGAGACCGAACGCGAGGCATTGGCTCTGACGGGACAATCCGAACGGGATGCGCACCGGTTGCAGGCATCAGCGCGGCGGGAAGCTGACGAAATGCTTCGTCTGGCCAAGATGGAATCTGAGCGACTTTTGGTCGAGGCGCGAGCGGAGCACGAGCACATTCTTGAGTCCGCCAACGCGGCGGCTGAGGCCGCCCAGGAACGAGCCAGGGCTCTCGAGGTTCGTCGCAACGAGATGCTGACCGAACTCGAGTCCGTCCGGGCTACGGTGGCCAAAGTCGAATCCGACCTAGAAGAGAAGCGACTTTCGCTTGAGGCGGCTGCCCCGGACCCAGAACCGGAACCGGAGTCTGAGCCCGAAGAAGTGTCAGGCGTCAAGATTGTGCCGGCCAAGCCGGAAATCGAACAAACCTGGTCGGACAGTGTCGTAAAGCTGATCCCTGCCGCCAAGCCTGAACTCGCCACGGATGAAGTGGATGCAGATGCGATCGCTGACGAAGTTCGTCGCATGAAGACGGCCACCGACGCCGCAGACGAAGCTAAGGCTGCCGCAATGGATCTGGCGTTCAAAGCCACGCAGGAAGAAGAGGCGCGCGTGGCTGTCGAACGGGCTGAAGAAGAGCATCGCACAGACGCGGAGACCATGTCCGACTCCGCGGACGAACCGTCCGATGAAGAGATCGTCGCTGATGAGGTGACCGAACTCGATCCCGGCCAGGCCGACGATCGGGAGGAGGTCGTAGCCCCGTCAGCGAGCGCCCCACCAAGCGACGAGGGCCTCGACGGGTTGTTCGCCAGTCTCAGGACAGACGAATCTTCAGTGTTGGTCGCGTCAGAAGCCGCCCAGCTGAGCGCCGAAGTTGCCTCGAATGTCGGCGCCGACTCATTATCCGAAATCGACAGAGTTTCTGTGCCCGTACGGCTTGATATCGATCCGTATGAGCTGGCCGATCACTTGTTGCTTCCCATTACCAATCGGATATTGCGGTCCGTGAAACGGCAACTTACCGATGCTCAGAACATTGCACTCGAAGGCATACGTGTGGACGAGAGCGACTGGGAACCCGGAACGGGGGACCTCGCGAATGATTTACACGGTGACTTCGTGATCCTGGCTCAGGAGTCGTTCGCGGCTGGTTATTCGGCCACAGAAACCATGACTAACAAGACGTTGGGGCGTGCCAAGCCAGAGGATGGCGACATAATCGATCATTCTGACGCCTTCGCCTCCGGTTTGTCTGACGCCCTGTCGGAGGCATTCCTTCCCTCCGAGACCGTTCGAGCGAATTCGAGTGCGACGTCTCGAGTGTTCCGAGTTTGGAGGACGGACGAAGCCGAACGCCGGGTCCGACACCGCGCCAGAGATGCCTATCACCGCGGTATTTCCAGGGCGCTGGCTGTGGCGGGGATCGATTCAATGTTTATCAGTGTGGGGGGAAGAGGTTGTTCCGACTGTCGGGCCGCTGCCGAACGGGGCTCTGAACCCACGGGCGGGGATTTTGACGGAACCATGCCGCCACTTCATGACGGATGCGGATGCACAGTTGTTCCAGGTTCTTAGACGAACCGACCTCGCATATTCCTCTGACACCATAGAATGAAGCTTCGATGTTGACTGACGCCTCTCGTATCCAGCCGCCGCCACCAAATCGCAGAAGGGTTACCTTTGTTTTGGTGGCTCTGGTCGCGCTGTTTGTCGTGGCTCAGGTCTTCGCTGGGGTGTGGACCGATCTGCTCTGGTTCCGTTCGCTCGGGTATGAGACGGTTTGGGCGACAACGTTCTGGACGAAGGCGCTTCTTGCCGCGGCTGGTGTCGCGATCTCTTTCGGGTTGTTGTGGTTGAACTTCGTGGCGACCGATCGCATCAGCCCACGGGTGAATCTTCTGTCTGCCGACGACGACGAGATGATGGAGCGGCTCTCCGATTGGTTGGAACCGCGCCTACGTCGCTTGCGCATCATTGTTGCGGCGACCTTTTCGATTCCGATTGGTCTGGGTCAAACGGTGGCCACGATGGACTACCTGCGATTTCTCAATTACCAACCGTTCGGGGTAGTTGACCCGATTTACGGTAACGATGTTGGCTTCTATGTCTTTCGAGTTCCGTTCATTGCAGATGTCTCCAACTTCTTCCTCAGCACGCTCATCCTGACTCTGATGACGACCATTGTGCTGCACTATTTCAATGGAGCGATTCGACTCGAACCAGGGAAACCGCCCCAAGTCACGGCAGGAGTGAAGGCTCACGTTTCTGTGCTCTTGGCGCTCTTGGCCATCGTCAAAGCTGTCGAGTATCGGCTCGACATGTACAACTTGCTGCAGTCGACCCGTGGTGGCGTAGTGGGAGCGTCGTTCACGGATGACACCTCGCAACGGTTTGCGCTTCAGTTGTTGATGGCCATCATGCTGCTGGGAGCTGTGTTGCTCATCGTCAATATCTGGCGGCGCGGTTGGTTGTTACTTGGTGTTGCCGCCGTGTCCTGGCTAGCGGTCTCTTTGTTGATTGGCGGGATGTATCCAGCTCTGATCCAACAGTTCAGGGTTGAGCCCGACGAGCTCAATAAGGAGCTGCCTTATGTGCAGTCCAATATTGAATTCACTCGCGAGGCGTACGGCCTGGCCGATATCGAAGTTCGATCCTTTCCCGCCAGCCAAGACTTGACTGCGGCGGATTTGTTGGCGAATCAGTCCACCGTTGACAACCTGCGTCTGTGGGATCCGAAGGTTCTTGAGCCGACGTACAAGAGCAGTCAGGTGTTGGCCGCCTTTTATCAGTTCGGAGACGTGGACGTCGATCGATATGTTCTGGACGGTGTTCCCACCCAAGTCGAGCTGGCGGCCCGTGAGCTGTTGCCCGAGTCGGACGTCACCGAAAACTGGGTGAACCAGCACCTTGTGTTCACGCACGGCTTCGGAGCAGTGGTGTCTCGGGCCAACGAGGTGACCAGTGAAGGCAAGCCCGCGTATCTTGTCAAAGATATCCCACCAGAAGCCATCGCACCTGAACTTGAAATCACCGAGCCGCGCATCTACTACGGCGAATCGTTCATTCCCGGGTCGTTCGTTATCGCTCGATCTGCTGAAGCCGAGGTCGATCGTCCCGATGAGGGAACTCAGGGCATTGCTACGACCACATACGCCGGGTCAGGTGGCGTCCTGCTCGATAGTTGGCCAAAACGGGCCGCCTTCGCACTTCGTTTCTCTGATTTCAATACGCTGATCTCGAGTCAAATAACTACCGATAGTCGCATGCTCATGGTCCCGAACGTGGTTGAGCGAGTGGCAACGGCCGCTCCGTTCCTCAGCGTGGATTCGGATCCATACCTCGTCATTCTCGATGGACGCCTCGTGTGGGTGGCCGACATGTATACGACTACCGCCGCATACCCATATGCCCAATTTGCTGACGTTGGCAGACTGCCCAATATCCAGTCGAGGGGACCGTATCTCCCGGATCGGTTCAATTACATCTCGAATTCGGTGAAAGCTACGGTCGATGCGTATGACGGTACGACTCACTTCTACGTCGTGGATGATGAAGATCCGCTCATACAGTCTTACCAGGCTATCTTCCCAGACCTGTTCTCCACCATGGGTGACTTGCCCGATGGCCTCGACGCGCATTTCCGGTATCCCGATGACCTATTCCGGGTTCAGTCCGACATCTACAAGTTCTATCACGAGACCGATCCCAGAACCTTCTTCACTAATTCGACCCCGTGGGCCATTGCCAAAGATCCCTCGACCTCGGCAGTCACGCCTATCCGGGGACCTGTATCAGTGATTTCAACCGACAGCGACGGCAATCAATTCAGGTCGGAAGTCCGCCAAATGATGCCCTACTACCTCTTGCTGTCGCTCCCCGGCGAGGAAGCGTTGTCGTTCATCTCGATGCAACCCTTCACCCCTCTCGATAAGGAGAACATGATTTCGTTCCTGGTCGCCAAGAGCGATCCCGGCTCATATGGAGAATTGATCGATTATCAGCTACCGCGGGATCGACAGTTTGACGGTCCTTCGCTGGTCGGCCAAGACATTAACCAGGACTCCGACTTCAGCCAGCTCCGCACCTTGTTGGGTCAGGAAGGCTCCGATTTCATCCAGGGTCAGATGCTGGTCGTGCCCATTGAGGACTCCATCATTTTTGTCCAACCGATTTACCTGGCGGGTGACGAAGGGCAGATCCCCGAGTTCAAAGAGGTTGTGGTTGCCTATGACGATACGATCGCATTAGAAGGCACTCTCGCCGAAGCTCTCGGGGTGGCGTTCGAGGGATACGCGACAGGTCAAGTCACCGAAGAGGCGATCGAGGACCTCCCAGAAGACGTGCAAGGTATTCTTGAGCGAGCCAGAGATCTATACGCAGAAGCCGAAGAAGCGTTAGCCACAGGCGACCTCGGCACATACCAATCGAAGATCAATCAAGCCGCTCAATTGGTAGAAGAAGCCCTAACCATCCTCAACGAATAGCTCGCTCGCCAGACGAACTCCGTTCCTCTGGCTCGCATCGCCGACTCAAGACTCAAGACTCAAGACTCAAGCAGGTTGACACTAGCTTCACCTGGTGAGCACCGGTTGCTTGTTGCTTGCTGGGTATGGCGTGTAGCGCACAGCGTATGGCGTATGGCGTATGGCGTATTCCGCATACCGCTATGCGGTCATCGTGCGCAGATTTGCGATAGGATCGGAAGGTCTACTCATACGTGAGGTTGTTATGAAACGTGCTCATGTTCTTCTGCTTGTGACGCTGGTCATGGTCTTGGGGGCTTGTGCTGCCGGTGAAAACCCAACTCTCGGGGTGGAGACACTCGACGGGGAGCTAGCCGGTTTCTGGTTGGGACTGTGGCAAGGCATCATCGCTCCGATTACGTTCGTGATTTCGCTGTTTACCGACGGCATCAACGTCTACGAGGTTCACAACAACGGCAACTGGTACGACTTCGGATTCGTCCTGGGTGCTGGAATCCTCTTTGGCGGAGGCCGCAAGCGCAGAAAAAAAGCTAAGGAATAGCTCGCTTCGCTCGCCGACCCGAGACTTGAGACTTGAGACTTGAGTTGGACTCTTGCGCCGGTCGCAGATCTGGTCAACATTGTCTCTTCCCCTAGCGATGAAGGAGCGAATCAGGGGAGTAGGGAGGAACTTCGTTCCTCTTGAGAAAGCTTCGCAATCTCATTCAGGAGAGAGGGCCGAACGGATCTTGACCACATCCACTGTCGCTCAGGACTCGAGTCACGAGTCTCGGGTCCCGAGTCCAGCTGAGCGCCAGCTCAGCCCTTCAGCTTTGCCATGATTTCTTTGCAGGTTCCACAGACGGGATAGCGACTGGGGTCCCGGTTGGGTATCCACTTCTTGCCGCAGAGTGCGATAGCGGGAATGCCTTCGACGTTGGCGCGGAGGATGTCCTTCTTCGCCACGTAGTGGCTCATGCGATCGTGGTCGCCCTCGTCCGTCTCGGTGGCGTCCGGGGCTAGGTCAGTTTCTGTACTCACGCGGCCATTGTGCCATACATGGAACCCTTGGTCGACAGGTGGTGATTCACCAACGGTCGTATACGCGCGGGGCGATGAGTCGGTCGTAGAGCTTTCGCCTGCTTCCATAGTTTCCTCACTGAGCCGGTCAAGACCAGAGGCTGCGGCAATGCCCTGTGCCTGTTCAACATTGCGGATAGCCACGGAGACGTTGCTCGTGCATGAGGATCCACCGCAGCGCCCATTGGGCCATGGCTGTGCCAGCAGGAACGAGCGCAGGTCGACATTGTCCAGACCGTCGTTGTCGGTCACTGACGGTTCTGGTCGCAGCTCAGGACAGCGCTCGGTCCGTTGTAGGTCGGAAATCGATATATCAATTAGGTTGACGAACGTACAATCCAGCCTGGGTCATCCGTTTGTGTACGTTGCGTGAATCCCGAGATCCTTGTCGAGCCACCTTGTCATCCGCTCGTTTGTTTGGAGGATTCTGTGTCATTTGAAGGTGTATCTCGGCGGCAATTCTTGAGCCTTTCTGCGGCAGCAACGGCTGGCTTAGTGCTCGCTCCGACCGCGGCCTTTGCGGCTCCGGTGTTGCCGCATCCACTCGCCGCGTCTCACTCCGCCGACGTAGCGTTACGTTGGGTCGAAGGCTTGTTCCTGGCAGTTCGCCAGGAACGTCTGACGCCGCCATCTACCGCCCGACTCTATGCGCATCTCGGGATCAGCATGTTCGAAGCTGTCGTGGGCGGCATGCCGAACCATGTTTCGCTCGGTGGGAAACTCAACTCGCTGACTACGGTGCCCGGCCATCGGCAGAGCGATCGCTATGACTGGCCATCGGTAGCGAACGCAGCCGCCTGGCGCGTTTTGAATTATGACCTGGTCGACCGGCCGGCGGCAGTTGCCCTGCTCGCGGAGCTCGAAGCCGCCATCCGTCAGGAGCGGGGAGATGCAGGTGTGCCTTCGGCCGTCCTCGCTCGATCTGAGCAGTACGGCGCCACGGTGGGAGCCCGCCTCGTGGCGTGGATCAGGACCGACGGATGGGCTGGAACGCTGGGTCGCACCTTCACCCCGCCGGTAGGCTAGGGGTTGTGGGTTAAGACGCCGCCGAACTTTGGGAGCTCGCTTGAACCTCATTGGAATGAGGTGCGCTTCCTGGCGATGTCTGAATCTGACCCTTGTGTGCCAAGGCCCCACGTTGCGTTTAGCGCCGAACCTGGATCGGACTTCTTTGCGCAAGCGAACGCCACATACCAAGCCGGTTTGGCTCTGACGAATGAGCAAAAGGCCACAGCTCTGTATTGGCGGGACAATCCGGACGGAACCACGGGTTTGCCTTCTGGACACTAGATGCTCATTGGCGTCCAAGTGATCAAAGATCGTAGCCTTGACTTGGGCCTGGCTGCCGAAGCTCTCGTCAAGCTGGGCGTTGGCCTGGCCGACGGCTTTTCGTCGTGCTGGCGAGAGAAGTACCGTACCAACCTGGTGCGACCGGTCGCCTACATCCAACAGCACATCGATCCATCGTGGAACTCGTTCGTCAACTCACCTGCGTTTCCTGAGTACACGTCGGGTCATTCGGTGGGTTCCGCCGCCGCCGCTGGCGTGCTGACCGCCGTATTCGGAGCGACCACGTTCACCGACACGGCCGTCAACTTCACAGCGCACACTCCTCGAGTGTTCTCATCGTTTGCCAGCGCCGCTGAAGAAGCCGCCGTGTACCGCCTGTATGGGGGCATTCACTACCCGATGGGCATTGAAGTGGGCCTTGAGCAAGGGCAGTGCGTTGCCGATGCCGTTCTGGGTCGGCTCCAGACTCGTCGCGGCGACGTGAAGTAACAGCGAGGTCCTATGAGTGAGGTGGCTTCGGGCTGCGCCTGCGCTCGCGAGGTATGCTGCGTGATGCCCGAACCACTCAAGAACATGCTCAGCCATCCAGAGGTCGAGCTTCTGGCAGACGGTCTTGAGAAAGCTCATCCCCAATTCGATCGAACCAGCTTTGTGGCCGTATCAGACCGGCTTCAGGCTCTGGAGTTGAAGGACCGGATCAACGCGATTGCCGACCAGCTGGCGGCATCCCTGCCTGATGATTACCCGACGGCGCTCGGGATGGTCGTCGATGTGTCGGCCAGCGTGTCGGGATTCGTTGCCTGGCCGCTGTGCAGTTTTGTGGAGCGGCACGGCTCGGAGCACCCGGATGAGTCGCTGGCAGCAATTGAAACGCTCACCCAGGTGATGTCATGCGAGTTCGCCATTCGACCGTTTCTTGATCGCTACTTGGATGAAGCGATGGAGGCGGTCCGCAGCTGGGCGGTGCACGACATCGATACCGTGCGACGACTGGCTTCGGAAGGTACGCGACCGTTGCTGCCATGGGGGCCGCGGGTGGCGGCGTTGACGGCCGATCCGACGCTTGGCCTCGAAGTGCTCGAGCTCCTGCGATACGATCCGTCCGAAGATGTTCGGCGGTCGGTCGCGAATCATCTCAACGACGTAGCGAAAGCGCATCCGGATCTTGTCGTGGAGACCGTCAAGCGTTGGTCCGAGGATGATCAAGTCGATCCGGCGATGATCCGACATGCGCTGCGAACGCTGATCAAGCAGGGCAATCCGAGTGCAATGGAGGTCTTGGGCTTCACCACGGAGGCCAAGGTCACCGTTGAGAACCTCTCTGTATCCCCGGCGAGCATATCTCTTGGTGACTCCATCGAGATGCGTGCGACGCTGGTTTCGGAATCTGATGTCGTCCAGAAACTGGTCATCGATTTCGTCATTCACCATCCGACAGCCCAGGGCAAGGTCTCGACGAAGGTCTTCAAGTGGACGACCGTTGATCTTGATCCGGGCCAACGGATCGACCTGCGAAAGTCCCGCAAGATTGCCACGGCATCAACCCGCAAATACACAGCCGGTGTCCACGTCGTTGAACTGCTGGTAGCAGGCCAGGTGGCGGCCGAAACAAGTTTCGACCTTCGAGACAGCTCAAGCTGACGGTTGCCTGCCGCTCAAGAGACGCTAGAAATCAGGTGTCGCGGCATCTTCGATCGTGACGTCGCCCGCGTCTCCATCTACCGTCAGCAGGGTTCCATTCGGAATTGAACAAGCTTGGCTCACTGAGACCACGCACGGAACGGCTCGTTCGCGAGCGATGATGGAGGTGTGCGAGAGCATTCCTCCTGACTCGGAGACAACCGCTCCCACCTGCGAGAACAGTGGGGTCCAACCCACGTCAGAAAAGGGCACGATGAGGACGTCGCCGGGATGTATGTCGTGGATCTGGTCGCTGGAGAGCACCACCCGCGCCGGTCCGGTGGCTCTGCCACGCGAGGTGCCGGTTCCAACGAGGATACGGGCTTCGGGGGGACGTCGGAGCCTCGGCTCGTAGTCGTCTCCGATAATGATGTCCGGTAGATCCAGCAGATGGGCGTTCTCCATGGCTGAACGACGTTGATGAACGAGATCCTGAAATGGCTGAGCAACCCCGAACGCTTCACTCCGATCGAGATAGAAGACGTCGTCGATATTGTCAATGGAACCCGTGTCCGCCAGTCGCCTGCCAGCCTCGAGGGCGAGCGGTCGATACAGGCCATACGACTTGGTGTAGAGGGCCGAGACAGCCTCTCGACGGACCTGGTATGCCGCCGCTTTTCCGGCGACCCAGCGGGCGATGGGCCGTTTCCACCAGGAGATAGAGGCGAGCACGTCGTCGAGGGTCGGCTGCTGCCCATGGGCCGCCTCGGCCGGGGCTGCGTCGGCAAATGATTGCATCATGTCGGGTTGCTCTGCCCAGGTTGGCACGGAAAGATCGTTGCCAGAATCAGATAGGTAGCCAAACGTGGCGATGAGATCGTCCGTCAGGTTTTCCCGGTCGGCTTCGTCTGCCGCCGCCAGGGCTGCGAGGGCTTTGGCGGGGGTGTATTGCTCAAGCTCTTGTTGGACGTGCGGTGGAAGTTCTATCGGACCGACGCCGGTGACCTTGCGCAGCAACTGGTTCCAGAGGTTCATCAGGAGAGGCACGATGACGTTGAAGCGGGTGATGTCCTGCAGATCGCGGTCCAGCGCCGAGCAATGCGTCTCGAGGTCGACGCTGTTGAGATCAGTTGATTCGTAGCGCGTGAGCATGTCAGGCCCGGCTTCGAGAAGTTCTGAGGAACGTCCCCACGAGCGGACGGTGCGAAACGCAAACGGGGTCAGGAGCGGTAGAAGGCGAAATGTCTTGGCGGTGGGCGCCATACGCGGTGAGTCCTCACCGCTCGGCAAATGCAGGAGGTTTTCAAGTGCATCGCGTGGCATTCCGGTCTGGACGAAGATGTCGCCGATCGCAGCCATATTGAAATACGCATGGCCGCCGAATTGCCTGGAGAGATCAAACGGTTCCAGCCCGGTGGGCCCGATTGCTTCGTCGAAGAGGCGTATCCACTGGCGATTCACCAGCGGGACATTGATCGACCACACCAGCGGCTTGATCGCTCCGGGCAGAACCTCGCGAGATATCCGATTCGAAAACACAGGGAGGTCGACGCCGCCGATGGGACGAAGTTGCACCCACCAGATGGAATCGCCGTCAAACACCCATTCCAGGTCTACGGGGCTTCCCCAAGCCTCGGCGATGATGGTGCCGTCGCTGATGACGTTCTCGATGAGCGTGGTCTTGATGAGTGTTTGTTCGGGCGTCTCAATGAATTCACCCCACTTCCATACCCAACGATCGGGTGTCTTGCCTTCTGCCAGGATGCCGGTGGAAGTTCCGAGGGTGGCTTCGACAACTTGTTCGTCGAGGCCTGTGAGAGGGTTTCGGCTAAAAAGCACACCACTGGCGACGGCTTCGATCTCGGGTTGAATGAGCACGAACATCGATCCGGCTGATGAGTCCGCGCCTGATGTGCGCACCGTTTCGACCGCCTTGGCTAGGGCTCCGACCCCAACAACATCGGGGATCGAAACGAACTGCCCGGCGAAAGACTCGTCGGCGGCGTCTTCGTGCTCGGCGGAAGATCGCACCACATATCGGCTTTGAGGGTCCACGAACGTGGCCAGGTTTGCGTGGAGATCGGTCGCCTGGGGGCCGACGACGATGGTGGCAGGGGTCCGGAAGCCCTGTTCGTCCAACCATTTGATGTGGAAACCCTTGCCGCCCGCAGCTTGGCTGTTGGCGAGAGTGGATATGTTCTGTGTCAGCGTTTCGCTCCTTTTTGCGTCATCCAACGTAGCCGCCTGCTACGTATAGAGGTATATGAGTCTTGCGCGTCGCCTTTTTGTAGTGTCCGGATTGTCCGCCGGGCTGGTTCTTATCCCAGCTATTGCTCAGGCGCACGAGAACCAAGTGATTCGGTTTGGGTCGTTCTTCGGGGGAGTAGCCCACCCCGTTCTGGGGCTCGATCATCTCCTCGCCATGCTGAGTGTCGGCGTGGTCAGTGCCCTCATTGGTGGTGGGGCGATTTGGAAAATACCTGCCACCTTTGTCTCTGCCATGGCGGTCGGAGGCCTGGCGGGAGTCTTGGGACTCAACCCCGGCTCGGTATTGATTGAAGGTGCCATTGCTATATCGGTGCTGTTGCTCGGCTTGGTGATTGCGCTTGATCGTCGGGTGAACGTAAAGGCAACCATGGCCGCAGTGTTCTTCTTCGGTTCGTTTCACGGTGTGGCGCATGGCACGGAAGTTCCGGACATTGCAGAGCCCGTGGTATATTCGCTCGGTTTCCTGACGGGCACCGCGTTTATTCATCTGTTTGGAGTGCTGATCGGAGACATCGCGCGCCGCTACCGGTATGGCCGCATCGCGTTGCGGGTGCCGGGTGCCGCCATGTCAGGAGTTGGCGTGTTGTTCTTGGTGGGTGCGTTGTAGTGGGTGACAAGGCGAAGGTTGCGATTTGGCAGATAGCCGCGGTGGTCGGGGTGACGCTGCTGGCGGCGCTGGGGCATTTTGCCTATGAGCTGACGGGATTCT
>Ga0265303_10000557_pt1 | contig 21161 bp, 20 predicted proteins | sample Helome_2_FD_192494 | JGI IMG/M metagenome (GOLD analysis project Ga0265303, IMG submission 192494) | Marine sediment microbial communities from subtidal zone of North Sea - Hel_20160317 (Illumina Assembly) | ecosystem: Environmental > Aquatic > Marine > Subtidal zone > Sediment ... | reverse complement strand
GCTGAATCGGTTGCGATGAATACAGTGTCATCGCCGGCAATCGTGCCGGCTATGCCCGGCCAACCGCAGCGATCGAGCGCCAGCCCAACGCGTTGCGCGGCGCCGATGGCAGTGTGGAGCACCAACAGGTTGGGCCCTGCCGGGGTGGTTGCGCGTAGCAGTTCGGCGACGCTGGCGACATGTTCATCGCCTTGTTCGTCGGTGGCCGGTAATTCGTAGCCACGTGCCGTCTTGATGGCTCCGATTTCCCGGAGGTCCCGACTGACACTAGATTGTGTCGCCACGAAGCCGCGGCCTTGCAGTGCACCTACAAGCGAGGCCTGCGTTTCGGCAGGCCCCTGGCTGAGCAGCTCGCGTATAGCGGAGCGCCGCTGGATCTGGTCTTCTGTTGTCGGGGGCATTGTATTGCCTGCCACGTTGCGTGAATAAATATGCGCATATTAGATTACTAATGCACATAAATAGTCAAGCCCTCGGGTCACATTTTTTTCCCCGGAATGGGTTACACTGCGCGGCTTCCGGACTATTGGAGCTCATCGGTGGCATTACCTGAATGCGTAGAAGTGACTACGTGCAAGAACCCGATTGGCAGCGTTATATGGCTGCACGGCCTGGGCGCTGACGGCCATGACTTCGAGCCGATCGTGCCGGAGTTGCACCTGCCAGACGACGTATCGTTGCGCTTCGTGTTTCCGCATGCGCCGGTACGTCCCGTGACCATCAACGGTGGCATGGAAATGCGGGCCTGGTACGACATAGTCAGCCTCGATACCGAAGGGAGAGCCGACGCTGCTGGCGTGCATGAAAGCACAGCCATCATGGAAGCGCTGATTGCGCGAGAGAAGGAACGTGGCATCGACGCCGGCAAGATTGTGATTGCAGGTTTCTCGATGGGTGGAGCGATAGCGATAAACACTGCACTCCACACCGAGGAAAAACTGGCGGGCTTGATGGCCCTCTCGACGTACCTGCCGCTACCGAGCGAGGTCGAAGGGTCGAAAGGCAGCCGGGACCTCCCCGTATTCATGGCTCACGGGAGCTTCGATCCAATGCTGCCTATGCAATGGGGCCAGACGTCAGCCAACAAGCTGACCGAAGCTGGTTTCAAAGTTGAATGGCACGAGTACCCAATGGCGCATGCTGTGTGTCCCGAAGAAATTCGGGATATCCGGCAGTGGTTGCTTGGAATTTACGCCTCAGGTGAGTGATCGAACCATGAGGATATCCGCATAATGCTATTGAATCCGATCGAATATTGGGCGATGAATAACCCGTTGAGAGCACTGATACAGAAGCGTTATGAAGCTCCTCGACTAAAGGCTGTCTCGAAGGGAAAAGCCGCCACTGTTCTGGAGATCGGTTGTGGGCAGGGAGTGGGCGCCGTCATCGTCGATCGTCTGTTTGACCCAGAGAAATACGTTGGCATAGACCTGGATGCAAAGATGATAAGAAGAGCCAGGCAAAAAGGATCGGAGCTGAGGAATGCAGAGTTCCTGGAAGGGGACGCTTCAAGTCTTGCCTTTCCAGATGACACTTTCGATCTCGTTGTAGATTTCGGGATCGTTCACCACATTCCGAATTGGGCGGATGCTTTGGAGGAAGTTCACAGGACCTTGAAAGCGGGTGGAGAGTTCTTGTTTGAAGAGCTTTCAGCCGATACTTGGAAGACAGGAATTGGTAGACCACTAAAGCGGATCCTGGAGCACCCTTACGACGATATGTTCAGTAAGCAAGAGTTTGTCGACAAACTGGCGGAGCTTGGTTTCGAAACCGAAACCTATGAGAATAATCCACTCAGTTTTTCCTACTTCTGGGGAAGGGCCACAAAGACCTCCTGAGCCGCTTTCCAGCGCCGCAAAAAGCACTACGTGAATCTGATTATGAGGAGTCCCACTGTCATGACCCGCGCGGGCTACAAGATGTCCATAACCACTTTTCTTATCTGGACGCTCAGTCTTACCTGGGCCTCATCCGCCGCCGCGAGCGATATCGACTGGATGGCCGATGCTGTCGAGACGTTGGAGACAGAGCTCGTCGCCGAGCACGGTGAGGAGCAACGTCGAAGAGCACAGCAGGGCCTGGACCAACTAGCGGATTTCTGGCGAGCCGAAGACGGCGGCCAGGCAGAGTTCGAGGCGTTCGCACGACGCAATTTTGCGGGGAGCGATGAGGATATTGAGGTCATGTTTGCCCGATTCGAGAAGTTGCTCGAGCAGCTGGACGGCCACTCCCTGGAGATCTTGCTCGCATTCCGTGAACAGTCGGATCTCGACGTCGGACCCATCATGCCTTACGACGAGGTGTTCGCTGCGTACGACCCATTCGCGCACATGAACGATGATTTCTTTGCCAACAAGCTGGCGTTTGCAGTGCTCCTCAATTTTCCGATCACGACACTCTCTCAACGCGTTGACGAAGGCGAATCCTGGAGCCGCACGCAATGGGCGCAGTCACGTCTCGCCGATCGCTACTCCAAGCGAATACCGGCTCAGGTTCAACAGGCTGTGTCGCTGGCCGGCGCCGTGGCGGATCAGTACATCGCCGAATACAACATCTATATGCATCACCTCGTCAAAGCCGATGGTTCACGGCTGTTTCCTGCGGGCATGAAGCTGCTCTCACACTGGAACCTGCGTGACGAAATTAAAGCGAATTACAGTGCCGATGATGACGTTGGTCTTGAGCGCCAGAGGATGGTGCAGAAGGTGATGGAGCGCATCGTCGATCAGAGTATCCCGGAAATTGCGGTGAACAATCCGCACGTCGACTGGAATCCATATACGAACAAAGTCAGTGTGGCGGCAGTCGCCGATGTTGATGAACCCGCGCCATCGAACCTCGCCATATCGGGAGCACCCGAACCTGATACGCGTTACGAAGTCTTGTTAGGCACGTACCGGGCAGCACGCCAGGTTGATCCGTACTCGCCGTCGGCGCCTACGCATATCGAGCGCAGCTTCAGTGAAGGACGCGAAATTCCGGAGGAACGTGTAGTTGCGATGTTCGAGGCAGTCCTGTCGTCGGACCTGATGGAACGTACGGGCCGCCTTATCGAATCGAGGCTGGGCCGATCGCTGGAACCATTCGATATCTGGTACAACGGCTTCCGGTCGCGCGGGAGTTACAGCGAGGCGGATCTCGATGCCATAACGAAGAAGCGTTACCCAACTGCAGCAGCTTACGAGGCCGACATGCCCAAGCTGCTGGTTGGGCTCGGCTTCGAACAGAAACGCGCCCAGGAATTGGCCGACAATATTGTCGTCGAGCCTGCTCGTGGTTCTGGGCATGCCTGGGGTGCGGCTATGCGCGATGCCAAGACACGCCTGCGAACCCGTGTGGGCGCCTCTGGCATGGATTACAAAGGATTCAATATCGCGGTGCACGAGATGGGGCACAACGTCGAGCAGACGATTTCGCTCAACGACATTGACCACTATATGTTGCAGGGCGTCCCGAATACGGCATTCACCGAGGCATTGGCCTTTGTGTTCCAGGCGCGAGACCTGGAGTTGCTCGGACTTGCGTCGCCCAGCGAAGAAGCGAGTGCGCTCGCAACGTTGGACGACTTCTGGGGCACGGCCGAGATCGCTGCAGTGGCACTCGTCGATATCGGTGTCTGGCACTGGATGTACGACAACCCGAACGCGACGCCGGCAGAGCTAAAGGCCGCGACGATCGATATCGCCAAGGGTGTCTGGAACCGCTATTTCGCACCTGTGTTCGGTGTTGAGGACGCCACTCTATTCGGCGTGTACTCACACATGATCCACTCGTTCCTGTACCTGCCAAATTACCCGGTTGGCGGCATGATCGCACACCAGATTGAAGAGCAGGTGGCGAAGTCCGGCGATCTTGGTGCGGAGTTCGAGCGTATGTGCCTGGCCGGAAATATCGCGCCCGACCTGTGGATGATGAACGCTACAGGAAAGCCGGTTGGACCCGAGGCACTGTTGAAAGCGACGGCCAATGCGTTGGACGTTGTCGAAGCGAAGTAACCAAGAAGGAGTAGTCTGTAGCGGCAGGTCCTGGCCCGTTCTTCGCGCTCAGCGTGAGGGGCAGCTTTTCCCTTAACGAGCCGTCCGAACATCTGCTTCAGGGAAGTTGTGACGGTCTGCCTACGGCCAGAAGCAGTCGGTCGTAAGCTCCAAGCTTGGGTCAAAGCTAGCTGCTCCCTGATTACTGATCTATCGACTGGATTGCAATGAGTTTGTTGTTCTCATCGAAGGTAATTTCAAATTCGCCATTAATACCATCGTGAGTAACGAACTTCCGGATAGCACTGGCGGGGAAACGAATGGTCTTGTTGTCTTCGGAGCGTGCAACCACATCTTGCGCGCTACCTTGATAGTAGGCCAGGTAATCTTCAGCGGATATGGCTAGTCGAAAGCGAATACTGTTTGGACGATTCTTGGTATTCATTTTGTGTAGGCGCTTACCCTGAGCGCTCAATTCCTACGGCCATAAGCGGACGTCATTGTCAGACAAGACTCGGCGGCAACTCGAAGACGTCAAACGCCTCTGCAACTATTGCGGCCAACTGATCGTTCGGCACCAAAAAAGTCACCGACATAAGGTAACAGCTACGTTGCCGGGTATGAGACATGCCCTCGTTGCTCTCCAAGTCCGCAAGCAGAAGATCCGCGGTCGCCACAGAATTGCACTTGAATAGATTTACGACGCTGTACGTAGATGGATTTGGATCGAGTATTACAACAGCGGATCGGCTAACCCCATCGATAGGCGATGCTTGCATCTGCAACTGCCCGCTAACACCTCGATTGCGAAGTTCCCCGACGAACAGCCAAAACTCAGGAGGCGACGATGGCCTACGTTTCACCAATCGGTCGTAGATCCAAATAAAAGGGGAAGTCAGGATCCCGATGACTGTCTCAAAGATCTTCATATCTCTAAATTTTGCGTGGTTGCAGGTTGTGCGCACGCGAGCGAATCATAATCCTCTACAAGCATTCTTAGTCTTATATGGCAGCTATGAGTCAGTAGCCGTCATTCTAGCGTAAACCGGGCGACCGTCGCCTAACGGCCAGAATTAGACACTTGAAGGAGAGTTTCCGTATCAACCGATAAAGTAGATCGTCTGAGACACGGTATCGATAAGTCCGTGACCGATCATGAGAGGAATCAGGGCGCGGCGCCCGCGAGTGACGAAATATGTGCCTACCACGGCACCGATAGCGCCTGTCATGATCATGCCGCTGACCCCTTGCGAAACGTGGCCGGCACCAAACCAGATCGCTTGTGCGATAACTGCCAGTACCAACGCCGATCGTGCACCGCCGAACAAGGTCGTAAACTTGCTCAGTAGTATGCCGCGGAAGAAAAGTTCTTCGCCTATCGCGGCACCGATCCAGACGCCAAATACTATGTCGAGAAGGAAGCCTGACAACGTCTCCGGTTGCTGCGCGAGCACGGCAGATTGGCTCGGCGGATAGCCAAAAGCTGTCGCGATGCCAATTACCGTAAAGCCGGTCACGAGTGTCAGGATCGAGAACTCAACGGCCCTGCTCAATACGAAACGCGCGTTGCCACCAGCGCGAAGACCAATGTTGCGCCAAGACTCCTTTCGCATCGCCATCAACACGGCGCCCGCACCGACCGCTGCCAAGATTGACCAGAGGCCAACATTTTGTACGTCGGCGAAGCGCAGTGACCAGATGCTCCAGAACACAAATGCCAAGATCACTATGTCGACAAGCGCACGTTTCCGCATTGTTTATGGCTCTCGATCGATGGCACGCTGCGTATTGGAATAATGTCCGCTTTGGGTCACTAGCCGTCATTCTACCTCAGACCAGGCGAACTTCTGCTTGCGGCTGCGGATTCAACCGGTGAACGCAACACCTAATCTCTGAGTCTAGAGAGGAGGATGTGCCAACCAGCAGAAACTGCGGTCGGCAGCCGTATTTGGTTGCGCCCCAGCCTAATTCCTCAGAGCTTCGCGGCCGAGCAGGATAAACCCGATCCCCAACACGGCGTTGCCGAGTGCGCCGCCCAGCTTGACTGTCGTCACCGCGGTAAGCAGCGGCGTGGCAAAAAATCCAGCAATGACCAGGATCGGTGCCAAACGGTAAAAGACTTTGGCACGAATCATCGAAGCCGCGAACGCTATCCATCCGAGAACGAAAGTCATCAAGACAATCATGGCTTCCATATCATAGAGATTCATGCCCTCGGCATCTTCAATAGCCTGTAAAGCGTCCGGGGCCGCGACCGCTAGACTATGCACGTAGAAAACCTGGGCCCACTCATGGGCGAAAAGTAGCGCACAACCAAGGAATGCAAAGGTAAACGCGACTTTGCCGAAGGACCCCGATTGCGAGGCTTGGTAGGCATGGAGACTCGGGCAGCCCGCCATGAGCAGAAATACAGCGAGGGATGCCAAGCTCATGCGCCACAAGTAGACGTTGGAGGCCATCATCTCGGTGAAGGGAGCTTCGAGATCCAACATCGGCGTCACCACTGCATTGACGACGATCAACAACGTACCACCACTGATGACGGCGATTCCGCCGAGTTTTGTTGAGTTCATTTCTTGGACCTCAGGTAGTCAGAAGCGGCCATCGTTCTAAGATATCGGCAACCGGATATACCATTCTGCGAATGCACTCCAGGCTGGTGTGCCAACCAACAGGAATGTTGGGAGTTGGAGGGCGACAAGCACAAAAAGCATCGGCAGAAATACATCCCGGCGCTGCGATGAACGCCAGTCCCAGACGATTAGGGCAATGAGAATCAGGTCTGTAAGGGCGTACGTAAAGTACTGGGCAATAGACACATAGTCGCCAGGAAGAAAATTGAAGATGAGTATTCGCGCGAAAATTGGATCGATTAACGGGAGCGCAGTACAAATCATATACCGTGCGTGTACGTCGGAACGTCTCCTGTTCCACATTGCCATCGAGTAGAAGATGAGGAACTGGGCGAGAATCGTAAACTGCAGCATGAGTACGTAAATGCCCTCGAACGTCAAACCCCGAGCGTTCAGCTGCTGGTTGGCGAGCGCAAGCGTTGACAGGGCAATGAACGGGACAAGAGCGTATGAAACCCGGCCCACCGCTCGATGCGTGCTGCGCGCACCTTGACGGATCAGCAGGGATTGAACGATTAGCATTAGGCACCAGCCAAACATAGCGATGCCGTGCGCGTGGTCGTATCCCGTAATTGGTCTGATTGAGCCGACAAAATAGGTATGCCAAAACCCCCATACGGCAAAGACAGGGATCAGACAAAAAAACAGGAAGCTGTACTTGTGAATTGCGGCGGTGTTGTTCATGAGCTGGATCTTCCTTTTGTTGTTGTTCGGGAAGTACTGTGAACTCTTGAATACTGATTCACGCTACACCAACGCAGACGTATGGCCGCGTTGGGTCAGTAGCCGTCATTCTACCTCGAATCACCTGGTCGGCGGCTTACGGCCAGGAGCAGCCGACCATCATTAAGAGATGCGTATGGCTCCAGGAGCTTTTCACCGTCGCTATGCAACATAAGCTGGAGCGCTGGTGCGACGCACCAGCGAGCATTTGTGAAGCCGTACCGTTTTGTGCGCGTAGCACGCTGCTACGATGTCCGCACACGTGCGGCAAGGAACACCGATGACACGCGATCAAACCTCAAACCACCAGCGCGTCCTCGACGCCCGCCAGCCCGACCTTACGGTGTTGATGGACGCGGTGAGCAAACCACACAACGTCTCTGCGATTATCCGCACGGCCGACGCCGTCGGAATTCAGCAAGTGCACACAACCTCGACAGGCGAGCTGGCGCGTCGTAATTACACGAGCCTGGGCGGCGCGAAGCACTGGGCCGCCGTGACGACGCATCGCTCGACCCGCGCCGCGCTCACGGCGTTACGTGCCGATGGCTGGCGGCTCGTGGCCGCGTACAATGGCGAAAGATCACGCGATTATCGCGATGTCGATTACACGCAGAAGGTGGCAATCATTGTCGGGGGCGAGCTCGTTGGCCTGAACGACGCTGTGCGAGCCGAGGCCGACGAGCACATCGCTATTCCGATGTACGGTCACGGATCGTCGCTGGCCGTATCGGTCGTTGTCGGCATCATTCTGTCCGAGGCCGAGCGACAGCGGCGCGCGGCAGGGCTTTACGACCAGTCGCGTCTGACGCCCGACGAGCGTGCTCGTACGCTGTTCGAGTGGTCGTATCCCGACATTGCCGAACGTTGCCGCGCCCTTGGAAAACCCTATCCCGAGCTCACGGCGGATGGCATGATCGCGGCGAACCCACTGATCGACATATCGACCGTCAGCGAGCAGGAGTGACGCTGGGCCGATTTGCTGAGGGAGCGGATCTCGCGTTCACCAAAAGCGGCTACTTCTGAACTAGCGCTTCTGCCTCGACTGAGAAACAAGAACTCACGTTAATCGGGCGTCCTTAGAACAGGATTCTTGCGACGACGTACCAGATGGCAAACATACCCAGGTATTTCAGGCCAAGCATGATCCTGGATGCCTTCTTGTAGGGTTCTTCCTGCAGTACCAGCATGATCTGCGGTTGAGTTACGCGCGAATACAGGCTGAAGGCGCACAATGCGCAGATCAGCCCGCCGACTACGTACACACCGATCGGACCGAGCAGTTCGAGAACCCAGGCGATCAGGGACTTGATGCCCTGACGACTGCCCTCAATCTCGTAGTCGTCCGTCGCACGCAGTAATGCAGCAAACTTCGCGCCGCCCCATGTCAGGAGGCCGAAGACGGTCAAACCAATCAGCGAGCCGAACGCCGCCTGGGGAACACTGTAGGCGTCTTCGGTCTCGGTGAAACGATCACCAAATGCCGACTTCAGGCTCGCATAGACTTCATCCCGAACTTCTTTTGAGGCGAGACGCAGTGTCTTGTCTTTTGATTCCTTGTCGGACTTGTACTCAATTTCAATTTCGTCGTCGTTCTTGTCGGTCTTGATCGACGTAATGGAAAGCAACGGGATGTCGGTCGAGTCGCTACTCAGGACCTGCGCAGCGGGCGTTCCGCCGAGCAATGCGTCCTTGATCAGGACGGCCTTATCGTCGTCCGGGGAGTCGACGACCAGATTGGATTCGTTCAGAAATATCAACTCACCAAGAAACGTCTGATCCGTACACCAAACAGCACTCATATCCATCTCCCGATACAAATTCAATTAGAACAACAGCCTAGCGCTGTCATCACGCGACCGCGTCGATCGCTGTCACATTTATCGGGATGGCCGAATGGCCGTCAGAACGTCAAACTGAAGGTAGCGCCCCCGTCATCATTGGGGTTCACGCGTATGAACCCACCATGGGCGATCATGACCTGGCGTGCGAGTGCCAGTCCGACGCCAGAGCCGCCTTCCTTGGTGGTGAAGAACGGCACGAAGATCTTGTTGGTGACATTGGCTGGAATACCGTCGCCGTTGTCGGCGACCTCGATGACGATGTTGTGCCGTCGATTAAAACGGCCCTTGATGCTGACATGCGCCCTGTCGACCGAGCTCGTTGCTTGCCAGGCATTGCGCAACAAGTTGATTAACACCGGCTCCAGCAGGTCCCGATCAGCGTAAACGTCGAGTTCGCCGGGGCTAACCTCGATAGAGAACCGTACGTCGTCCCGGGGGCACTCTGCTTCTGCAAGTCTTACCACGGTGTCGAACATCTCAGCCAGGTTGATACGCTTCTTCTCGGGCGGTGCCAGTCTCGTGATCTGCCGGTAACCGTCAACAAACTGCATCAGGCTGTCGGAGCGGCGTGCAACCGTTCCTATCGCGTCCTGCAAATCGTCAAGATCCTCTTCGACAGGTTCGCCGTCGCGAACCTTGTGCACGACGTCGTCGACAACGTCGCTGGCTGTCTTCGCCAGGGAAGTGACTGGCGTAATCGAGTTCATGATCTCGTGCGTCAGTACGCGAACAAGATCCTCCCAGGCCTCTGCCTGGGTCGCATCGAGTTCCGACTGGATGTCCTGCAGCGAAACGAGTCGTTCGCTCTTGCCCGAGATAACGAGTTCCGTCGTGGCAAGCGTCAGCTTGTATTCGATACCTTCGACCGTGAACGCGACTAGTTGGCGTACACCGGGCACGGCTGTCGCGACAGACTCGGCGAAGCCGAAGCCGAAGCGCCGCAGGTCCTTGAGGTGAGTGACGTGCTCGGCGCCAAACAGGCGCCTGGCGGCGTTGTTTTGCAGTGTAATGGACTCATCGGCGTGCAGCGTCAAGAGTGGCACTGGAATATGCTCAATCAGTGCGGTTGCGCGTCGCAACGCCGATTCCTGGTCGCTGCTGCGTTCCCGCATACGTTGCAGAATGTCCGTAAAGGCCTCGCCGAGCGGACCAAAGTCCGAGCCGTCTGCATGGAAGTCGAATCGCTGCGAGTAGTCTGCGTAACGGGCCGCATCGAGGAATCGTGCAACTTCGCGATTGGTCCGGCTCACGTGCCGCCACAGCTCCGCCGCCAGCAGGACAAGAACGGCGGCCGCAATAGCCATCGAGATATGGTAGCCGGGAATAAGCAACAGCCAGACCACGAGCGCCATTGCCGCGCCGGTAATTGTTAGCCGGGCGATTAGTGCAAATACGAAACGCCTAAAGATCATGCTTTTCCATACGACGGTATAAGGACGCGCGCGTCAGCCCGAGTTCGTTGGCTGTACGAGAGATGTTGAAGCCATGTTTGCGCAGCGCCTTCGAAATAGTCTCCTTCTCGAGGTGGTCGAGATTGAAGATGGTAGGCATAACCTCGGTTTCTGCAGGGCTCGTATCACCGGAATAATCGAGTTGCAGGTCATGTGGGCCGATCACCTCGTCCTCGGAAAGTATGACCGCTCGTTCGACCGCATGGCGTAGCGCACGCACATTGCCCGGCCATGAGTACTCGACTAATGCCGCTTCCGCCGCGGGAGAGAAGGTCCTTGTCTTGCCACCGTACTTGCGAGAAAAACGTGCAAGGTAGTGCAGCGCGATCGGCATGATGTCGTCGGTGCGATCGCGGAGAGGGGGTACCTCTATTTCCACTGTGTTGAGTCGGAACAGCAGGTCGGGTCGAAAATGATCCGCATTTCTCAACTGGCCTGGCGGGAGGTTGGTTGCTGCAATGATGCGCACGTCAAATGACTGGGGCTGGTTCGAGCCTACGGCAGTGACCAGGCGTTGCTCGAGCACACTTAATAATTTTGCCTGCAGGTGTAGTGGCAGGTTGCCGATCTCATCGAGGAACAAAGTGCCCCCATTCGCGGCCTGGATGCGACCGACGCGATCATCGTTGGCGTCGGTGAACGCGCCCTTACGGTGGCCGAACAGTTCTGACTCGAACAGCGATTCGCTAATAGAGCCCATATCGATCGACAGGAAGACCTGCCGCGCGCGTGCAGACTGTCGGTGCAACTCGCGCGCTATAAGTTCCTTGCCCGTACCGTTCTCGCCGAGAATGAGCACGTTGGCGTCGGTGGGTCCGGCGCGTTGTACGAGGTCGAGCACGCCTTTCAATTGCGCCGACTCGCCGATGATGTCTCCATCGATGGCTGTTGTGTCGCGAATGAGCGCCTCGTTCGTTTGGCGAAGCGTCTCTGTCTCAACCCGGCTCTGCCGCAACTTGACTGCCGCTGATATCGTCGCGACGACTTTCTCGTTCTGCCAGGGCTTCGCGATGAAATCTGTTGCCCCCTGTTTCATCGCGTCGACTGCAGTATTGACGCTGCCGTGAGCCGTGATCATGACCACGACGGACTCTGGATCTATGTCGAGGATCGTCCTCAGCCAGTACAGGCCTTGCTCGCCCGAGGACTCGCCCGGGCCAAAATTCATGTCCAGCAGAATGACGTCAAAGTCGTTGGCTGCCAGTAACTCCGGCAGTTGTTCGGGATTTGCGCAGGTCGTGATGCTGCCGAACTGGCGCCGCAGCAACAGCCGACCTGCAGTCAGGATGTCTTCATCGTCATCGACGATCAGTATGTTGCTGTCGTTACTCATGGCGCTCCGTCCAAGGTGTTCGAAATCGTACACTTACTGTCCGCATGCGTACAGTTTTTGTATCACGGCTAAGCCCGAAATCAGTAAAAACAATGACTTATGTTCTGGCACGCTCCTTGCTATCTATGTCTATGTAGCCCGAATGAGCGGACGAGGACGTAGACAACATCGTGGACAAGATCAGCAAAATTCGCGAAGCCAGGGAGCCAGCCGGGATGGGTCTCTCGGGCCAGGCGATGGACAGGCGGGTTGAGAAGAAGAATTCCTATGGCCGATATGCCGTCTATGGGGTTGGCGCGATCGCCGTGTTGGCGTTCGCCTGGTGGTTCGTCGACACGCTCATGGGCGGCCGCAGCCTTAGTATTAACTCGCAGCGCATCACGGTGTCGAACGTGACGGTCGGGGTCTACGAGGACTTCATCCCGTTGCGCGGCCGACTGGTCCCACGAAGCACAGTCTTTCTCGATGCCATAGAAGGTGGTCGGGTCGAAGACATCCTCGTCGAAGATGGTGCGATGGTTGAGGCTGGCGCGATGATCGCGGTCCTGTCCAATACCAACCTGCAGCTCGAGGTTCTGGGGCGGGAAGCCGCTGTCACGGAACAGCTCAACAACATGCGCACTATCGAGTTGCAACTCGAGCAGAACCGTCTCTCGCACAAGCGCAACCTCGTCGAGATCGACTACCAGGTCACGCGGCTGACGCGTGAGATCAACCGTCAACGCGAACTCATTTCCAAGAACCTCGTTTCGCAATCAACGGTCGACCAGCTCGAAGACGAGCTTGTCTACTTTCAGAACCGTCGGGAAGTCACACTCGAAAGCCAGGCAACTGATGCACGTATGCAGGAACAACAGCTACGCCAGTTGCGCGATGCCGGCGGTCAGCTCGAAGCGGGACTCGGATTCGCCCGCAAGAATCTCGAAGACCTGAGCGTACGAGCACCCGTCGCTGGCAAGCTCTCCGGCTTCAATATAGAAATCGGTCAGTCTATTGCGCGCGGCGGGCGCCTGGGACAGATCGATGACCCTGACAGCTACAAGCTGAGTGTCGAGATTTCGGAGTACTACCTCGGACGAGTCGACCTGCAACAAGTGGCAACAGCCGAGCACAACGGCCGTGACCTTGGTCTGCGAATTTCCAAGATCTATCCGGACGTCAATGAAGGACAGTTCAAGGTCGACATGCTCTTCGACGTAGACCCCGTCGGTCTGCGGCGCGGCCAGACCTTACAGATCCGGCACACGCTTGGCGACAACGTCGACGCGATCCTGATACCGAACGGCGCGTTCTACCAGGAGACTGGCGGTAGCTGGGTGTTCGTCGTGTCACCCGATGGCAGCGAGGCCATAAAGCGGACCGTACGCCTTGGCCGCCGCAACAGTAATTTCATTGAAGTGCTCGACGGGCTGGAGCCCGGCGAGAAAGTAATTACCTCACCGTATACGAGCTTTGTCGGGATGGACCGGCTGAATCTCGACGACGCTTAAAGAATTTTGACCAGGAGATCCAGCAATGCTGAAGTTGCATAACTTGTACAAGGTATACCGTACCGACGAAGTTGAAACCGTGGCGCTCAACGGCGTCAACCTCGAGATCGAGCAGGGCGACTTCGTGGCCATTATGGGACCGTCAGGCTGCGGCAAATCCACACTGCTGAATATCATCGGCATGCTGGATAACCCGACAGAGGGCGACTACTACTTCTTCGATGAAAACGTAGCGCCTTACAACGAGTCAGGACGCAGCAATATTCGCAAACAGAATATTGGTTTCATCTTCCAGAGCTTCAACCTGATCGACGAACTTACGGTCGCCGAGAATATCGAACTCGCGCTGCTGTATCACAACATGCCGGCGTCTGAGCGCAAACGTCGAGTGGCAGAAGTCATGGATCGCATGGGAATTGCTCACCGTGCCAACCATATGCCCGGCCAGCTGTCCGGTGGCCAGCAACAGCGCGTTGCAGTTGCGCGTGCTGTCGTCGGTGATCAGCCACTCATTCTCGCGGACGAACCTACGGGCAACCTCGATTCGGTTCACGGCCAGGAAGTGATGGAGCTATTGCGATCGCTGAACAAGGAAGGCACGACCATCGTCATGGTGACGCACTCGCCGGCGCATGCCGACTATGCGCACCGGACCGTCAACCTGTTCGACGGACACATCGTTACCGAGAATACGCGCGCCGCCTGATCGCTGCCTGCGTCCCGACGGGGAAAGCCATGATTTGGAACAATGTAAAAATAGCACTGCGCAATCTGCGCAAGAACAAGCTCTTTGCGCTGGTCAATATTCTCGGCCTCGCGCTCGGCCTGACCATCTATGTGTTTGGTGGCCTGCTCGTGAAATACGAGAGCACGCACGACATGTTCTTCGAGAACACCGCTCGTATTTACACGATCGGTTCGACTGCTGCCCCTGACATGAATGTTGGTGTCGACAACTTCAACGCGACGTTCACCACGGTCGGCCCTATTATTGCGGCCGAACTACAGGATGTGCAGTCGGTAGCGCGAATCGTAAACAGCGAGTACTTGCTTTCGGTGGGTGCGGAGGGCTTCTACGAAGGCATCCGTTTCGCCGACCCGGAGTTGCTGGACATTTTCGACTTCGATTATCTCGACGGTGATGCGACCGCCCTGAAGGATCCAACCGGCCTGGTGCTCACCGAGTCGTCGGCGATCAAGTATTTTGGCCATGCCGATGTTATGGGTGAGGTCATCACGTTCGACAACGAATTCGACTTTCACGTTACCGCCGTTATCCGGGATGTTCCGTTAAACTCGCATTTCAGCAGCTCAATCGTCAGTGATGCCGGGCTGTCGTTCCTGGTGCCAATCGCTGGTCTCAATCGCATGCGCGATTGGGATTTGGCCGGCAACTGGAACAACCTGTCCATCAACGACAATACGTATGTGTTATTGAAGGAAGGGTTCGACGAGGCATGGCTGAACACGCAGGTAGACGGCATCTTCGAACGCATGGTTCCCGATGATCAAAAGCAGGTGATCGCGGATCTGACGGTCGCGCCGCTGGTCCGTGCCAACCTCGCGATATGGGACATGATCGGCATGCCCGTCATAGCGGTCGTATCGCTCTTGAGCTTCCTTGTGCTGGTGGTGGCTTGCGTCAATTACACCAATCTCGCCACGGCTCAGTCGCTGGGACGCAGTCGTGAAGTCGGCATGCGTAAAACGATGGGTGCCAGCCAGTTCCAGTTGCTCTCACAGTTCCTGATCGAGAGCCTGGTTATTGCGGCAATTGCCATGCTGGTGGCTATTGCAGCCCTCGAATTGATCATCCCGTTATTTAATAACGCGGCGAATAAGAGCCTCATGCTTGATCACCTGCGGACCTTGCCGTGGTTGCTGCTCACGACCCTGCTGGTCGGTCTGTGTGCGGGCGTTTACCCGGCCTGGCTGATTACGCGGGCGAGCCCCATCGAGGCGTTGCGCGATTCGGCCCGCAAGGGCAAGAAGGGCGCACGCATGCGCTCGATCATGATTGGCGCGCAGTTCGCCATCTCGGCGTTCATGCTCGCGATCGTATCGATCGTTTATATGCAGAATGAGAAAGTGAAGGAATCGAGTTACGTCTTTCCCCGGTCGGAGATCTACACGATGGACCGCCTGTCTGTCGATGGAATCCAGGGGCGACTCGAAACGTTGCAGCACGAACTGGAGGCGTTGCCGAACGTCTCGAGTGTGGCCTACTCCTCGCAAGTACCGTACGAACAGAACAATTCGCAACTCAGCGTCTCGTTACAACCCGGCGATGAATCGGGCCAGCTCAATATGCACACGATGGACATGACGCCGAACTTCCTGGAGACTTACGATATTGCCCTTTTGGCGGGACGCGCGCTCGACCGAAACATTGCACAGGATGTCGAGAAGGAAGACTCCGAGACTCTCAACGTCATCATTAACGAACTTGCGGTTGAGAATCTGCAATTCGGAACGGCGAGTGATGCGATAAACCAGCGCTTCTTTCGACTGGACGATGATGGCAACAGTACGGAGTACATCGTTGTTGGTGTCGTTCCGACACAGAACATCGTTGGCCTGTTCAACGAAGTTAAGCCGTGGATGTTCACCTACAATCCGGACAACCTCCGCATTGGGTCAATTCGCGTTACCGGCGGCAGCATCATGGATACTGTCGAACAGGTAGAAAATGCCTGGGATCGCGTGATTCCCGAGTACCCGATCCAGGGGCAGTTCCTCGACGCTGTATTCAACGACGTCTATGACATCCTCAAGTTCATGAACATGGCGCTCGCAGGCTTTGCCTTCGTTGCGCTGGCACTGGCCTCGGTCGGCCTGTTCGGGCTTGCGGCCTTTATGGCGGCGCAGCGCACCAAGGAAATTGGCATGCGCAAGGTTCTCGGAGCGAGCACCACCCAGATTGCGCGCCTGCTCGTCTGGCAGTTTTCAACACCCGTGCTCTGGGCGCTGGCGGTTGCACTGCCCGCAGCCTATTTTGCAACGACGACCTACCTGAATTTCTTCGCCGAGCGTATCGAGTCGCCGATTCTAATACTCATCGTTGCGGGGGCGCTTGCCGTGATGCTGGCGTGGTCTACGGTTGCCGGACATGCGATTCGTATTGCGCGTTCGAATCCGATTCTCGCCTTGCGCTACGAGTAACGCTACGTGCCGAAAGAGAACTTCGACTCACCGGTCTGCCGGCCGGTGGGATCGAAGCGCCGCTCCGTAAACCGCCAGTTACCATCCTTGTCGACCAACACCACCGTCGTGCAGCGTGTTCCGTAGGTGGGCGTAACGATAAATGGCGCTGTGATCGCATGAGCCGTCTTGAAGTCGTGTTGGCCCTTCTCGACATCGGCTACTGGCGCTCTTGCGCGGTCATCCATCAGGCGCATCAGGCTGGTTTCATTGACGCTGCCACTGGTGAGTATTGATGCCAGCCCTTCCTTGCTGCGCTCGACTTTGTGCCATGGGCCGTCGAGCAGGGCATTGCTGAGGCCATACGCACCTGTATCCAGGCGCCGTATGCCTTCCTCCCGGTTGGACAGGTAGGCAACATCGTCTGAGGTTCCGGCAATCAGGTTGAAGCCCGCGTAAGCACTTTCCCTGATCGTTTCAAGATAGTCTGCAGGCCCCAGTTTGCTTTCCAGGAAGCCGGTCACAAGGTAGCCGCGGGAGAGAACTTTTGGCGTAGGAGGTTCCGCGTCTCGAAAGTTGGTTACTGTCGCGAAGCGCCCGTTCCTGTGCAGCGCCAGCCAGGTTCCGCCAGCTTGCAGGTCGCGACCGCCGACGATGTCCGGCTTATCCGGCCACCAGTGTGCAGCCTGTGTGGGACGCGCATGAAACTCATCGCGGTTTGCAGCGATTATCAGTGGGTAATCAGGGTGTTGGCCCATACTCAGGGCAATGAGACACATTATCAGCCGCCGTTGATCCAGTGATCGACAAGGCGACGTGCGATCGAGATGCGAAATGGCAAACCGGTATCTTCTGACTGCAGTTGTTTACGCGTGAACCAGCGAGCGTCCTCAAGTTCGCCGTCATTGAGCCTGATATCGTCCGATGTTGCCTCGGCCACAAAACCTAGCATCAGCGCCGATGGGAACGGCCAGGGTTGTGAGCTGTGATAGCGGACCCGTCCTACACGAATATTGGTTTCTTCATAGACCTCGCGGCGGACGGCATCCTCGAGGCTCTCGCCAGGTTCGACGAAACCGGCGATGGTCGAATAGCGACCTTCGGGCCAGCTGGCCTGCCGACCCAGCAAACAGCGCTCACCATTCGCAACGAGAACGATAATTGCCGGGTCCGTGCGCGGAAACAGCTCCGTTTTGCAGTCCGGGTTGCAGCAGCGACGCGTATTGCCGCCGGCCTCTGGTTGCGATGCCGAGCCGCACTTGCCGCAGAACAGGGTGGCGTTATGCCAGAGCACGAGCGCTCTGGCATGTGCGGCCAGGTTCGCCTCGTCTGGTGGCAGGACCGTGCCGAGGAACCTCAGGTCTTTGAATTCACCGAGGTCAGTGAACGGCGGTTCGGCCTCTCGGTCGATCGGTACAGCGAAAGCGGGCTGATTGCGAAACAGACCGAGAAAGATGAGCCTGTCCTCGTGAAGGAACGATTCGATCTGTGCTCGTTCAAGCAGGACAGTGGCCGCAGGGTCGCCGCCGAGGAGGCAGCGATCGCCCCAGACTGGCACGAAGCGCGTCGTTGTGCTCGACAGCGCTTCGGCCAGCCAGTCAGGGTCCTTGCGACGCTCGCCAGTGCGATCGACGAACGCACCTGCGAAGACGTTGTGGTCTTCCATGGTTAGAGCTGTCAGCCCCGAGGGGCAGGAATCAGTTCTTGGCGAGCAGGTCGCGTATTTCGGTGAGCAACGCTTCTTCAGCTGAAGGTTTGGGAGGCTCTGCAGGCTTCTCTTCTTCCTTCTTCTTCATTGAGTTGATGCCCTTGATGAGCATGAAGATTGCGAAAGCGACAATCAGGAAATTGATAATAGTGTCGATGAATACGCCGTAGTTGAGCGTTGCGGCACCTTCACCTTCGCCCAGCGCAATTGCGAGCTCGCTGAAGCTCACGCTGCCCATCAGCATGCCGATCGGCGGCATGATGACATCGGATACCAGTGACGAGACGATCTTGCCGAAGGCTGCGCCGATAATGATACCGACGGCCATGTCGACCACGTTGCCTCGCATCGCAAAGTCTTTGAATTCTTTCAGCATTTGATAAAACTCCCTTGAATTTAGTTCTTATTTTCGCACTGTTTGACCGTGCGTCATAAGTGTACCGGAAGTTGTACCAATCTCGCAGTTGGGGCAGGTCTTATTGTCGAGCGCGTAGGCATCCTGCACGTAGCGAGCGTCACATTCACCGCAAACGGCAAGATACAGTTCGTCGTTGTAACTGATGCACTGCAGCAGGTTCCAGGCCCATTCAAAGTTGAGACGGGCGTCGTCGTGAAGCAGCAGGTAGGTCTCATAGGCGCGACAAAGGCGATGTCCGAATTCTACATCGGGTCGTGGCCAGCGCGGGTGGACCTGGTTCTCGCGGTCGATCCGGACGAGCAGACTGGCGCAGAATAACGCGACCAGCGTCGTGGCCTGCAACTGATTACCAGGACTCTTGACGAAGCGTTGCACCTGGCGAGGCGACTTGCCGCGTCGTCGTTTGATATTGGCCTGGCCGCTGTTGCGAAAGTAGGTCGAGTACAGTTTGCGGATGCGATCGTCCGACAGGCCCGTACATTCGCGGATAGTGCGAGTGCGTGCCTCGTGACGGATCATCCTCAGGGCCAGTTCGAACTGGCTGCGTTCCCCTGCATAGCGGTCGTCAGTTAATCTCATTTTTTGCTCTTTGTGATAGAAAAAGACCATATATGGTATAAGAGTAGCCTATAACATCTATGTATGGTCGAAAAGGCCAATATATAGAAAGTCAAAATTCACACGAGAAAGGGCGAAAAGTGCGCACCGAGGGAGGTTGTATGGATTACGAGGGACTGGGACAGGACGATCTGGCAAATGTCGGGGCACTGAATCGTGCCTGGCTGCGGCTCCATCACGATGAGGAGCAGGGGCTCCGGCCATTGCCCGGGAAGCGGCTGGCTCGCCTCGCCGATGCGCCTTTCCTGCTGTTCTCGTTCCGGGAGCAGGATGATCGTTTGTGGCGATCGCTGCTCGAGGACGGTCATCAGCAGGATCTGTTGTCGGAGGCCCCGCCGGTCTCGGCTGAGAGACAGGCACTTCAATCTGCCGGTCTGGCGTTCCTCTGGGAATTGGCGCGCCGCAATCCCTATGTTGCGCGCGTCGTAAGTGGGGCACCACTGCATTGGTGCGAACGGATTGCGGCAGTGACGCTGGTGCGGGTGCTCGACAGCGCAACACGGTGTCATGTGATCGAACAGCGATTCGGCGATACACCGTCGATGCACAAGCGGCTGTTGCGGCGCGGTGGGAGCGCCGTACGCGAAATGCGCGTCTTTGCGCAGATCGGCGCCCTGCAGGCGATGCTGACCAGCACAGAACTGGTCGCCCGACGTCGACTACCGGCCGCGGCATGCCGCATGCCGCGGCCGGCGCAGCAGGTGGCCGACAAGGTGTGATCAGTAGCGCTGCGCGGTTACAATACGCCGCCTCATGAAAGCGCTGTCGATAAGAAACCTCTCCAAGACCTACTCGAATGGCAACCAGGCCTTAAAAGGCATCGATCTTGCCGTCGAGGCCGGTGACTTCTATGCCTTGCTTGGGCCGAATGGTGCAGGCAAGACCACGGCTATCGGCATCATCAGCTCGCTGGTGAACAAGTCTGGGGGTGAGGTGGAGATATTCGGGCACAGTATCGATGCTGAGCTCGAGGCTGCGAAAGCCTGCTTGGGTATCGTTCCCCAGGAAATCAATCTCAACCTCTGGGAGACCGTCGGCAATACGGTAAGAAACCAGGCGGGCTATTACGGACTCAGCGGGAAGTTACGTAGTGAGCGGGTCGAAAAGTACCTGCGGGCGCTGCGCCTCTGGGATCGGCGTCACGATATAGCTCGCAGTTTGTCCGGTGGGATGAAGCGCCGCCTCATGATTGCGCGGGCACTCGTGCACGAGCCGAAGTTGCTGATCCTCGACGAGCCAACAGCAGGTGTTGATATCGAGATCCGTCGCTCGATGTGGGACTTCCTGCGCGAGATCAATGCGGCGGGAACCACGATTATTCTGACCACGCATTACCTCGAGGAAGCGGAGTCGCTGTGCCGGGACATCGCCATAATTGATGAGGGAACCATCATTGAGGATGCGCGCATGAGCGAGGTGTTGCGCAAGCTGCAGCGCGAGGTGTTCGTCCTGAGTCTCGCCAATGAATTGCCGAAAGCGCCGGCGTTGCAGGGGTTTGAGACACACCTGCGCGACGATGGCGAACTGGAAGTAGAAAAAGGACCTGAGACGAATCTGAATGACCTGTTTGAGCAGCTGAACATGCAGGAAATTCGCGTAGTCAGTCTGCGCAACAAGGCGAATCGACTCGAAGAGATGTTCATGAACCTCGTGGAGAACAAGGGTAAGGGCACATGAATTTCGCGCTGAACTTCGTTGCGGCGAAGACCATCATTCGCAAGGAAATGGTGCGCGTGCTGCGCATCTGGGTCCAGACGATTGTTCCGCCAGCTATCACGATGACTTTGTACTTCATCATATTCGGCAACCTGATCGGCCGCCGCATCGG
>Ga0265303_10000553_pt1 | contig 21246 bp, 14 predicted proteins | sample Helome_2_FD_192494 | JGI IMG/M metagenome (GOLD analysis project Ga0265303, IMG submission 192494) | Marine sediment microbial communities from subtidal zone of North Sea - Hel_20160317 (Illumina Assembly) | ecosystem: Environmental > Aquatic > Marine > Subtidal zone > Sediment ... | reverse complement strand
GATGGTAGTGCTAGTAAAGCTGTCGCAGTAGAGTATATAGCTAAGAATAATAAAGCTCTAAAGTTGCAGCTATTTTTAGTATGGTTCGTAGGTGACATATAAATCATATTGGAGAATGATCTTGCTCTTCTACAGTTATATTATATAACGATTTTGCAAGATACTTTCTGCCTGAGAGTCTCCCTAACGGTTTGTTACGTTATTTTCTCAGCTTCTACTTCTTTAGTATGGTTCGTAGGGGACATACGAATCTTGCTCAGAGAATGATTTTGCTTTGTTATAGACTAAATTTACTGCTTCACAAGATTCTATCTGCCTGAGAGTCTCCCTAACGGTTTGTTGTGTTGTTTTTTCGGCTTCTACTACTAAGACAATTTGTCCCATTTGACTTGCCATAACTCGTGCCTCACTTGTCAATAGTAAGGGTGGTGAGTCAAAGATTATAATACGATCTTCATAACGATGTACTAATTCCTTTAGTAATAAACCCATGGTTTGACTTGCTAGTAGCTCATTTGCATTTGGGTGTTGGCTTCCTGCTGTCAGAATAGAAAGTTTCTCAATATTAGTTTTGATTAAAACTTCTGACAAGTCGAGTTTATCATCGAGAAGAACATCAAGTAAGCCCTTATCGGTTCCTAATCCAAGAATTTTCGGTATCATAGGTCTTGCAACATCAGCATCAACCAAAAGGACCGTATGGTCCATCTCCATTGCAATACTCATTGCTAAATTGACAGCACAAAAACTTTTACCTTCACCTGCAAGGGAACTAGATACCATAATCAGGTTACCATTTTTGATTGCTCCCGCACCTTTGCTGAAGGAATTCATAAGTAATGGTCGTTTAATCACTCTGAATTGCTCAGTTATTGTAGTCTTTTTATCTTCAGGAGTAATGATGCCATAGTGACGCAACTTGGAAAAATTTAGTGCTAGTCGCTTTGGCTTTATTAATTTAGTCTCCGTGTTTGATGCCCGAGATTTGGTAATTGTATCTACGGGTGCAATGTTTTCTATGGCAGTAGAGTCATGTTTGCCATCAAGTTTATTTGCCGCATTCTCAATAATGCTGACATCATCTTTCAGAATTTGACTATCAAGTTTAGCAGCTGCTTTTTCAATAATACTCATATTGTCTCCAGATAGTCCTTATTTTGGACCAGGCTGTACCAGTGTAATTTTTTTAATTTAGTTTCCAAAGTTGCTAAATTCCTATGTCATTTTTACCATCAAAACCCCATAAAATCCCAACAACGATAATAAAGACAGGCCAAGGGCATAGAGACGTTTTTTACGTTCTGATTTTTCTTTGTGAGTCCAGATCATGGGAACCGTACCCAGTACCGGCATGCCGGTTATTTCTCTTAGTTTACCTTGGCTATGGAATGATGGCCGGAGTTGATTAAGAGCAAATGCAATTCCAATTCCTGCAGCCAAGGCTATAAAGAATGCAACTGAATATAGTTTTGCACGATCAGGGCCAATAGGTATTTCAGGAACAGTTGGTGGGTCTATGATCTTAAATGACATTAATTTAGAGGCAGAGCCTAATTTGCCAGATATTTTTGCTGATTCACGACGTTTAAGAAGCTCCTGATAATTAGCCTTATTTACCTGATAGTCACGATTTAACTGAGCAAGAGAAGCTTCTACTTCAGGTACTGAGTTACTTAGAGACTTTAGTTTATTGTAGCGTTTGGTAAATTCCTCCACACGGGCCTTCATGGAAGCTACTTTAGCCTGACTTTCTGCAAGTGCCAGATTAAGCTGTTGGAGCATAGGGCTGTAATTTTTACCAATGTCAAAACCTCCTGATTTCATAACTTTGGCTTCTTCTATCTTACGTCCCTGGAGTTGAGTAATCAGTCGTTTAGTAGCAATGATATCGGGATGCTTATCAGTATAATTTAAGCTCAGTCCATCCAGTTTTTTCCTTAGCTCAGCGATTCTGGCATCGATTTCCACATTAACTATAGATGATGGATCAACACTACTAGTACCATTTTCTACCGCTAGGAGTACTGGTTCATCGCCAGTAATTTGTTGTTGGATAGAATCACGTGCACGCTCAGCTTCCCGTAGGTCCAGTTTTGTTTTGTTGAGACTTTCTAAAGCTTTTCCTACCTGAGCGTAATAGTCACCACCCTGTTGAGGCATCAATCCAATGTTCTTTTGTTTAAATGCTTTTAGTTCATTTTCCTGTGTAATCAGTTTCTTTTCATAACCTTGGATTTGTTCATCAAGAAAGCGAATCACAGACGCAGGGTCCTCACCGTTATCACTCATTCCTACGAATATTGTTAACAAGGACTCAACAACACTTTTAGCAAGATTTCTATCCGAGTTGTTGTAGGTAATCGTAAACAAGTTGTTGGTACCAGTTGTTTTGAGTTTGATATTTTTCATAAGATCACTAACAACCAACTTGTTATCTTTTCCATTCGTAGATTTAGTATCTGACTCAACCATACTTACCACTCTTTCAACATTTGGCCGGCTTATGAGGGTACGACTCATAACAGAAACTTGCTGCTGCATATCAGGCGCAATTGTCAATCCCTGCATAAGAGGTTTTATGGCGCTTTGGGTATCAACATGGATTCTTGCTGAGGCTTGGAAATCATTGGGCATATTGTAGACAAAAAACCATCCAAAAATGGCAACCACCCAAGCTGCAATTACTGCAACCCAGCGATATTTCCATATCCCTTTTACGTGAGCTAATAGTTGAGTAGAAAGATCATCCATAATATTAGGCGCTCCAAGATATTATTTTGTAGTATTGGCTTTTCATAAAAACTGTTTCCATTAATGTTGTTTCCTTTCCCTTGGCCTTAAAAATGACTAGGTGGTTTTAATTAGAAGTAGCTTTCTGGTATGACCAGAACGTCTCCCTGACGCATAGTTACATTGGCAGATACATCGCCATCTCTGACCAAGTCACCCAGCCTGACGCTATATTCTTTCTCTTCTCCGCCAGTTTTACGAATAATCCTGGCACGGTTACCGTCTGCAAAATCTGTAAGGCCACCGACTGCAATCATAACGTCCATCAAAGTCATTTTCTCGCGATAGGGTAGAGCTTGTGGCTCAGAGGCTTCACCCACAACCCGAATTTGTTCACTATATGGACCAACAAATCTTTTTACGATAACTGTTACAACTGGTTGCTGAATATATTTGGATAGTCCTTCTTCAATGTCTCGTGCTAATTGTGTAGAAGTTTTTCCACTAGCTGCCAGATCCTCCACCAGAGGAGTAGTGATTTTTCCATCTGGGCGAACGGCAACTAGCATCGATACTTCAGGATTGCGCCAGACAATAATATCTATTTCGTCACCTGGTCCAATCAGATAATCATGTTCAGCTACTTGTCCCTCTCCTTCAAGAGAAGGATACGGATAAAGGAGTGAGCAGCTACTAAGCGTAAAAATAGGAAAAATGATAATAAAACAGGATAGCCACCTCAAAGTTTTGGTATACAGAGCGTTCACTTTTCTTTCCTTATGAAGTTAATGAAAATGCACCATATTCTACTGGAGCAGATTCAAATATTGTACACGAAAACAATGTCATATAATGTTTTTTATTCATTTTAAGGCAATGTGCTATTTTTTTAAAAGTTATCCTAATCACGAACCTAATAATAGAAGTTGCTACCTTTGATAGTTTCTATTTCAGAACTCTGTTTAAGCATATGCAACATCAGTACCAGCTATAAGAGTTCTTCTAAAATCAACATAAATCATACTTTTTAGGCGGCGAATATCATAGCGCACAGAGTAATACTATTTAACTTAGAGTTCTGTGAAAAAAGTCACAACAGTACTTAAAATTAATTAACAGAATCAGGCTTCCCATAAATATGGGTCGAAATCGATTGTATATAATCGGCTTTTTTAGAAAATATAATGATTCCTGGATCATAGAAATTACGTTAATTCTTATTTTTAGTGTATAGGGAAGTAATCGGCAAAATCAGGGAAAGATTAATTAGAATAATCAGAGTTAGATAGTTTCTGGATTTTTTAGCATGTTTTGTGCCATACGTAACGTAAAGCGTAATTTCTCTTGATCCCAAGGGCCAATTCGAGGCAATTGGTATATGTCACTAGAATTTTTGGCAGTACCAGAAGACGTTGAAACTGCTGCTTCAAATCCTAATTCTTTAACCATTTGGACATGTTTAGATAGATAGTCTTGTCCCGGTCTTCCGTTAGGATACGCAAAAGTACGGACTGGGGAATGGATAATACTTTCAAGTATTTCCTTGCCGTTAGCAATTTCTTCTCGAGCCATAGTGTCCTCTGTCCGTGCCAGAATCGGGTGATTTACAGTATGCCCACCGATTTCCATTCCTGAATCGTGCAACAGCCTTACTTGTTCAGAAGTCATCATCAAGTCGTTTGGTAGTTTTGCTGAACTATAAGTACACATTTCTTCCACCTTTAACTCTCTGGATTTAAGTGGAAGATATTTAAGCTTATTTAATAATATGTTAATAGTTTGCTCGCGCTGATGGATGGTTCTGATCTCAAATAGTCCCAAGTTTATTTTACTCAGATCAAGTGTTGGTCCTTGTGCTTGGCGTACCAGCTCAATAATTGAGTCATTCCACATTCGACCTCCATCAAGAAAGCTAGTAGATACAAAAAAGGTAGCAGAAATACCATACTTTTTTAAAATTGGGAGAGCAATTGTAGCGTTATCAGCGTAACCGTCATCAAAAGTGATGCATGCTGTGTAAGGAGGTAGTTTGTTTTGTTGTAATTTTTGTACAGCTTCATGTAGTGGCATTATTTTAAAGAATGAGGTAAGCCAACTCATTTGTTGATCAAATGTTTCTGTGTCATCTTCCCCAGGAGTTAAGGGATCTAGCTGGGCCAATACCCGGTGGTAGATAAGTATAGATAGGCGTGTATCAAATCCACCTAGCGAAAGTAGGTTTTTGAGCGCAAAATTTGCCACAGAAAACCGAGATTGATTGGATTGTATCGAATTTTTCAAATTATCAGTCTTAACTTAGCCTAAACATCACCCCGAAGCTATAAAAAAACTTTAACGGTTTTTGCTGAGCGACTAGCTAGTATCTCTGGTAATTGGTCGCAAATGAACCGGTTTTCCAAGCTGCTGTGAAGAACTGGCACTATTAACAGGGCTATCAAGCGCAGCTTCTTTTTCTTCAAGTGCTTTTTCTACTATGATACGAGTTGCTACCATTGCAACCATAAGATAATAAGGTACGTCGAAATAAAGTAGACTGAGAAATGCCCCGCCTGAAGCAAAACCTACTAAGCTCACCTGAATCATGGAGGCCAGATTTGAGGCCCATTGATACTCTTTTAGATCTTTTGTATTACGAATGATCCAGTCGCCTGATCTCCAAGTTAAAAATCCTAGTAAAAGATACAAACCAAGGCCAACATAACCATGTTCACCCAGGGCTTGAAAATATATACTATGGGCAGCACGTGGTTCATCTCCTACGTCACTAGCATAACGGGTAAATAATTCACGTGTAGTTACCACAAAACCACCACCAACAATTGGCCTGTCTTTAGTAAGATTATAAGCCATCCCCCAGGCATTGAAGCGTCCGGCTACTGATCTATCTTGTTCATACGTATTGATGGAATCCATTCTTTCGGTCCACTGTTCGGGCATATATGCGAGCATTAGTGGGATTGCAAGAATAAATAATAAAGCCAGGCGGACTTTATGCTGACTTTTTAGCCATAAAAATCCTCCCATCGCAGCAAGTGCTAGCAGAGCGCCGCGCGAATAAGAGCCAAGGGCGGCAATTGCACAAAGAAGCATAGCAGCTACTAGGCCATATTTTGCCAGTTTGTTCTTGGTAGTTACTTGGAGGTAGTATAACAAGGGGATGGTGGTAATAAGAGCGAGAGCAATTTCATTATTACCTGCAATGAATGAATTGCCGGGTCCCCATACCCTATGTTGTCCGCCACTAGTAAGAGTAAAGATTCCTCCTTTGACCCCGTAATAAGCTAATGAAAAAACTATTACTCCGATGAGAAGCTGTACATGTTTTTTATCTCTTATAAGAATAAAAGTTACATAAGACATCAGCATAATCTTCATTACCTTTTCCCACTGCTCGTATACTAGATCCGGGTGTATGGCAAAAAATGTGGTTACGTTCATCCAGAGGATAAAAGCGACAAAGACAATAACAACTGGAACATTGGGGGCAGTTTTAGGAACTTTATTAATGAAAAGACTAACCAGAGTCAGAGCTCCTATAATTGCAGCAAATGGGAAATTGACTGCGAACCCCCAACCTTGTGTATGAGGGTTCATGACACTAAGCCATACCCATGTCAGTATGCCCACGTAAGGCTTCCTTAAAATGATAGGTATAAGACCAGCAACGATTAGGGTGACAAGAATGTCTCTCATGTAAGACCTAAATAATTAGTATAAGAATTTATTAGCGTCATTAATATGGAAAATATAAGGCACTAATTTTAATAATATCAATAATGATTAAAATTATTTTTCCAAAAGAAATATGGGTAGAGTTTTTTAGAAATCACTAATATAACCATAAAATTAACACGCTGTTCTAAGCTGCACAGCGTAATACTATTGAGATCAGTAATCTGTGTGAAAAGTCACAATGCTACGAATAAAGCTGACATAAACTTACAATAAATTTAAGGGCGCTGAATATACAATACTAGCTGAGTATTAATGAAGAAATATTAAATATGAAAAAGTGTAAGTTAAACCTGATGTCCTCACACGTCGTTACTCAATATATCTTTTTAAGTTTACTGGGATTTTGTAGCGCAGTAGCTGGTTGCTAGTGGTGGATAATCAGATTTCAACGTATTCAATTCCATATAGAAATTTTAGGAGAGTAGATTGTTGGGGCTACAAATAGTAGTGATTTTTGAAGGAAAATATTTATGTGTGGTATAGCAGGCGTATTTGGGCCATTTTCTGAAGATAATATTGTCAGAAAAGTAGAAAAAATGTGTACGGCTATTCACCATCGAGGTCCGGATGATCGTGGGTTTTCTGTTTTTCCTCAACAGGGAATTGGAATGACTCGCCTAAGCATCATTGATCTTGAGGGTGGTCATCAGCCAATCTGGCTTGAAGACAAAGTTGGCATTGTCTTCAACGGAGAGATATATAACTATAAAGAATTAAGGGAGGATCTTGTTAAGTGTGGTGCTTCATTTCATTCCAATTCAGACACTGAAGTAATTCTCCAACTTTATTACCATGAAGGAATAGAGGGACTTAAAAAACTGGAAGGCATGTATGGTATTTGCTTACTTGATCGTATAAATAAAAGAGCGTTCTTTATTCGTGATCCTATTGGTATAAAGCCATTTTATTATGGAAACATAGATGGAGGATTTTACTTTGCTAGTGAGATTAAATCTATTATCGCTGCCTGTGAAAAGAAACCACAAATAAATTTTCAGGGTCTTCATGACTATTTGTCTTTCAGATATGTGCCAGGCCCACAAACCATTTGGAGTAATGTTTTCAAACTACGGCCGGGTCATATGATCGAGTATGATTTAAATAACCATACTTATTCTGACAAACAATATTGGTCTCCCGATTTCAAAAGTTCTCCACTTGATTCTTCCCATAATTATGAAAAAGAGTTTGAGAAAATTTTTCTAAAGTCTATTAATCAGCAATTATTAGCATCTGATGTTCCTGTAGGTGCTTTTCTAAGTGGTGGTCTTGATTCAAGTGCAATTTGTGCTGCGGCAGTTGAATTAGGGCATACAAATTTTCATACCTATAGTGTTGCCTTTCATGGTGATAAGAACCACACGGAGCTGGGTTATGCTGATATGGTTTCTCGGCATTTAAAAACAGACCACCATAACGTAATTGTTACTGTTGATGATTTTAAGGAGTTTATGGAGGAGCAACCGTGGTATACAGATGAGCCATTGGCTGATGACACAACGGTTCCACTATATTTCTTATCAAGAATGGCTAAAAAAGATGTTAAGGCTGTTCTTTCCGGAGAGGGTGCAGATGAATTTCTTGCTGGTTACCAATATGACAAATTTGCTGAGGTATCTTTAAAAAGACAAAACCAATTATCCGGGGTTCCCAGGATTATTTTTTCCATGATTTCTCATCTTTATCTCAAAGGATATAGACGAAAAAAAATATTTAAATCTTTAGGGCAGTTTGGCTGGGAAGGATATATAAGGCCACATATACAGGGCTATTGTCCACAATTTACTGAAGAAGAAAAAAGACGGCTATGGATTGATGGAAACTACAAAGATTCTCGTAGATTTAATGAAAATATGCTTGAAAATTGTTTATCCAGACATCCCTTAGATTTAGAGATGTCGCTAAATGCCCGTGATTGGCTTGTTGAAGATTTACTTATGAAGGCAGATAAAATGACTATGGCTGCTTCATTGGAAAGCAGAGTTCCTTTCCTGTCACGTGAATTGATGGAATGGTGCCTAACGTTACCACATGAGTGGAAAGTGGGAACTAGCAAACAAGGATTTACGACGAAAAAAATACTTCGAGAGTTTTCTATAAAACGATTACCCAGAGAAATTATTTACCGGGAGAAAGAAGGATTCCCAACACCTGTCTATGAGTGGTTGACTAGTCAGTTAAATGGTTGGGCAGAAGATATCTTGTTTCATCAGGGTCTTCTTGAAGAGTGGTTTGACATGCAGGAAGTCAAAAATATTTTTGATAAAGCCATGCAAAATGATCTCGATCAACAAAATAACCTTTTTTTGTTAATCACTTTAGCCTTCTGGAAAAAGAAATGGATGTAAGAATTTACAAGGTGTAGATTTACTCTAATCATTCATAGGTAAGCATTCTTACAATAAAGTAGCTATTAGCATAATAGGTTATTAGATACTAATTAATTTGGGCTATATGATTCCTAATTATCTTCTTTGCTCATTTCAATAGATCTCAGATTAAATTGATACCTAGGATCAAGATGGCTTTAAAGCTGAATTAAAATAAGCCTGTGTTTAGTACAAAAATTTTACATACAAAAAGATTTAATTAAATGTCACAACAGGATTCAAAAAGTTTATCCGGAGAAGTATTTAAAGGTACTAAATGGTACACCGCCATGCGATGGTCTATACGGGGGCTGGGTTTTATCAGCTCTGCTATTTTAGCAAGGTTGTTGCTTCCAGAAGACTTTGGGCTTGTTGCAATCGTTATGGTTATATGTGGTTTTCTTTCACTTATATTTGATTTTGGTGTTAATTGGGCTCTTGTTCAAAATAATAAGGCAACTGACGATCATTTTGATACTGCATGGACCTTACGGCTTATTGAGTCTTTAGCCATCGCAGCACTTCTAGCTGGCTTTTCTACATTAATTGCTAGTTCTTATGGTGATATTAGACTTGAGGCTATCTGCCAGATTCTAGCAGTAGGTACTGTGATCAGAGGGTTTGAGAATATAGGTACCGTTAAATTTTTAAAGGACATGAAGTTTTCTAAAGACTTTTTAAATAATGTTCTTCCTAAAGTTGCTTCTACATTTATTACGATTGGTCTTGCTTTCTACTACAAATCCTATATGGCCTTGGTTCTAGGAACAGTTTTACATAATATAGTAGTCGTTGTTATAAGTTATTTTATAGTGAGCTACAGACCAAAACTCTCGTTAAAAAAATTATCAGAGATATGGGGTTTTTCTCAATGGGTGTTAATACGAAATACTGCAGATTATATTTGTGAGCAAGGCGATTTGTTGCTCCTTTCATTGTTCACAACACCAAGAAATATTGGGTTTTATAGATGGAGCACTGAGCTTTCTTTTATGGCTATTTCAGAGGTTCAAGAACCTTTTGAGCGGGCAGTGGTACCCGCAATGGCAAAAATCAAAGATGATCATGATCGATTGATACGAGCCTATTTGAAGGCTATGAGTATGCTGGTTTTGGTTGCTACACCAATTGCGCTTGGTTTTGGGGGAGTGGCTCTGGAATTTATTCCTATCTTTCTAGGGGGGGGAGATAAATGGCTCCCGATAGTACCTATCATTGAAGGCTTGGTTATTTTTGCAATGTTCACTTCACTGTATCAGACGTCTATTGATTTATTAACTGTTTCCGGGAATGTTAAATACACTGCTTATATATTCTGGGTTCAGGCTATAGTTACAATGGCGTCATTGTATCCGGCATACACTTTACTGGGACTTGAGGGGGTTGCTTATTCGCGAGCACTGATTGGTTTCATTATGTTCTTTGTTGTAAGCAGATTAGTAGTCCGAATATGTCAAATTGCGTTTCGTCAGATAGTCGCTGTTATTTGGAGGCCAGTTGTGGCTGGGAGCGTAATGTACATAGTGTTAATCAATATCTCCAATTCATGGGCACTTGAAAACTGGCTTACATTAATTATTAAGATAATACTTGGTGCTGCCATATATATAGTACTTATACTCATTTTATGGTGGCTAGTAGGCAGGCCTGAATCTGGCGAGAAGTCACTTTTTGACTCTGCAATGAAAAGATTAGGTCGTAATTATTGATCTCAATTGAATTAGTTAGGAGTAACTTTGCTTACTACGTAACGAAATTTTCCTGATTTTTCCGCAGAAATTTCTGCTACTTCAAGAATTGAGATCTTTACATTCTTCCCTAGTCGGCTCCTGAAACCTTGCTTGATGCTTTCTTTGATTTCTTGGGAGAGCCCATCCTTTGAAACTATATATACAGTTGTTAAATCCAGGCTTTCCTGCACAATTTTAAAAGCACTAATTTGTGGTAAATCCCGCAGAATATAGACTAGTGCCAAACCATGCATGATTGTGCCATCCTGTGCAGTCAAGAAGTCTGTACTTCGTCCTTGAATTTCCTGAAGCATTGGTAACCCACGACCACAACTACAGATATTGGTATTGAGGATACCAATATCTCCTGTACGGTAGCGGATAAAAGGGAAATCTTCCGTGGCCAAATGCGTTACAACAATTTCACCGGATTCACCTGGCAGCAGGCTTTTTCCATTCGGACTTACAATTTCGACTATGATGTCCTCAGCAGTGATATGCATTCCTCCTTGAGGGCATTCATGGGCAATAAAACCTGCGTCGCGGCTACCATAACCATTAGCTACTGGACAGCCAAATGTCTTGTTAATTTGTAAACGTTGTTCGTCATAGAGTCGTTCTGAAGTTACAAATGCAACCTGAATACCTAAATCTTTCATATTTTGTCCCTTTGCCTCTGCATGAGCGGCAATATGAGAAAGAGCAGAAGGGTAGCCAAATAGCATTTTGGGGCGCATAGCACGGATTTGCCCAAGGAAACTATCAAGTTTTTGTTCAGACATTTCAAAGGCTGGTAGTAACTTGGTTCGCAACAGGCGATCACGAATGATACGGATATTATCTTGTACGTTAAGTTCGATAGGAGAGCCCCAGACAACAATTTCAGGGTCACCGATATCCACCCCCCACCAGCGTGTAGCACGCCATTTTGCAGCAACGTCATGACTTACACGTTTTTTCCCTATATAAAATATTAGTGGTTCACCGCTTGAGCCACCAGTATTAAATCTGTCTAAATCCTGTGCAATCTCAGATTTTATTTCTTCAGAATTAGTGCGAATTATTGATTTATCAAGAAAGGGTATTTGTGCAAGATCAGAAATTGATTGTATATAGTCAGGCTTAAATCCAGTCTCAGAGAAAAGTTTGCGGTAATAGGGTACATGTTTTTGAGCGTGCTTAAGCAGGTAACATAGTTTTGAAAGCTGGAGTTCCTTCAGGGCTATATTATCCCGCCATTGCGAAGATTCCATTTCCTTCCTTATCCTAACACTATCATGTTTCTTGATGTGCTCATGTAATGGAAATAGGATGCTAGATATAAACGATGTATATATACTCATCTTTTTCTAGGGACCCATTTTAAAATTGTCCTGCTTCCTTAAAACATTCTCATATACACCTAACAAACGATTACGTACTTCTGGCCACGAAAAGTTTTTAACGACATTTAGTCCTGCTGACCTGATTTGCTGAGTTTTATCTGGATTGTTTAGAAGTAAAAGAATGGCATTTGCCATAGCTACTGGGTCTTGTGCAGGTACTAATAATGCTGTTTTGTCATGTACAACTAGGAAAGGTACTCCACCAACGTTAGTACTTACAACCGGTACTTCACTTGCTAACGCTTCTAGTACTGAAATAGGCATGTTGTCTGCCAAGCTTGGATTTACCATAATATCTGAACTTCGGTAAAGTGCCGCCATGTCATTGTTGTCCACTCGTCCTGTAAAAGTAACAGACTTTTGTAGTCCAAGTTCCACCACAAGATTCTCCAGAGCTTGTCGCTCAGGTCCGGAGCCAGTAATAGTAAATTTAGAGGCGGGAAATTTTTTTATAACTATACTAAAAGCACGAAGTGCAGTTGCATTGTCATAAATTAGTTCAAGGTTACGTGCAACTAATATGTGTGGAGAATTTATTTTTGATAGACGCTTAGTATTAGTTCCTGATGAGAATCGACTCAAATCTATAATATTAGGTACGATAGTGCTTGGAAAGCCGCGTTTCTTAAATACAGCTTCAAGGAAACCAGACGGAACAATAATGGCATCTGTCCGTAACAAACTAGGTCTGACCCAGAAGAAATCTGTATCAAAGAACTCGTCTGCTTCACCTCCACGGTAGTTGATAATAACTGGTTTTTTCTTGAGTCTGGCTATCCAGATAGCAGGAGCGGCGAAAAGATGCCAGGACCATCCTGAGTTAGCAAAAATGTGAAATAGTTGAATTTTATCTGCACTTTGCCAAAGTTGTATTAGATAGGGAAACAGCCGGAATACTGCTCTTATTCCTTTTATTTTTCCTACCCACTGTGGGTGATAGGGGCTGTTCACTTGAATTAGTTCAACTACGATACCTTCATCATGTAGTAATTGTGCCAATTGTCGCATCTGGTTTGCCATTCCTCCAAAAGGGGGCGGTAATGGTCCAACTAATCCAATGCGCAGACCAGTTGTTTTCATCCTATTATTTCCTTATTTACCAGCGAGCCATATACATCTTTGTAGCGAGCAACACTAATTGGCCAGTTACGTTCTGTTTCTACATAGTTCCGTGCTGCAGCACGTAAAGCAGGCCAGCTATCATTTTTCGACAAGAGATCTAAAGCTTTGGTTGCTAAGGCATCAGAATTATCTGACTTAAAAATGATACCGGTCTTTTTATCTTGGATAAGTTCCAAATGTCCACCGACATCTGAGGCCATAAGCAATTTACCTTGTGCCATTGCTTCAAGAGGTTTAAGTGGCGTTACTAAATCGGTAAGACGCATTTGTAGTCTTGGATAGACCAAAACATCAATTAAATTGTAGTAATGTTGAACTTGATTATGAGGAACACGACCTGTAAAAACTACTTTATCTTTTATTCCTAACTGCATTGCCTGAGTTTTTAGTTCATTTTCCTGAGGGCCTCCACCGACCAACAAAATTCGAATATCTGGGTTTTGGGCAAGCATCTTTGGTAGGGCCTGTAGCAGAATATTTAAACCTTCATACGCATAGAAAGAACCAATAAAACCGAGTAATACTTTATTATTAAGACCAAGATCCTCAGCTAGCTTAGGATTTGATCTTTCACCCATCTTAAAATTTTCAATATTAACGGCATTTGGAATAACGGTTACTTTTTTTGGTAATATGTTCCGTCCCAGAATGTCGTTACGTAATCCTTCACATATTGTAGTTATAGCATCAACGCGTTTAAGGGCGTAACTCTCTAACGCGCGCGTGAGGTGATAGCGAACTCCCCATTCTTTGCTAGTACCATGATCTACTGCGGCATCTTCCCAAAATGCTCTAACTTCATAGACGATAGGTATATTAAAGCGACGAGCCACACTTAAAGCAGGTAACGCATTAAGTGCAGGGGAATGAGCATGTAGAATATCTGGTTTAACAATTTTAACTACTTCATTCAAACGGTGAGTCAGATTATTTATTACAGAAACTTGGCTTAAAACAGGTAATTTTGTTATTACATTTGATGTAATTGGGGTTCGGTAGAAATGCCAGCCATCAATATCTTCTTCAAGAGCATTACAATGGCCCTGTTTTTGGCCTGTCAAATGAAAGGTCTCCCAACCTAGAGTGCGCTGTTCCCTTAAAATAGATAAAGTGCGAAAAGTGTAGCCGCTGTGAAGTGGGATAGAGTGATCAAGGATGTGCAGGATTCGCATTAATAATCAAGATTTATACGGAGTATAACCAGTTACTATGTGATTATTCTACGGTAAGTTAAATCGGGAAAGGCATGCATTATACAGGTGGGCATGTCTTTATTTATATTTGTTACCAGAAGGTATTAATCAAGCTTAATTATTTGTCTTATACTGTATACGACATAAATAATATTAAATGTAATATAAAATTAAGCAAGTGGCTATTGTAATCAAATACGAGGCTGGAATCTTAGTCCTTTCTCTACATTGAATCTACGCTCAACAGATTAATGTGTCAACGTAACCACAAGTTGCAAATAAACATAATGGGTCAGAATGTTATTTTCTTAATAGGCAGATATTTCTTTATAAAGAGCTATTTTACAACTTAGAAGAGTTCCAATAACTGATGTGCAGGAATTTAGTTGATAAAACCTAGACTTGCATGTCATGAACAGGCTACAATTCGGGCTTTTAGGAATCTTGGTATCATGCTTGTTTTTCGCGGAACTCCCATTCAGGCTAATGATTCCACTGCGCTTACTATAGGTAATTTCGATGGGGTGCATCTAGGACATCAGGCTATGATTACTCGCCTGAATGAGGCGGCTGCCCAGCTTAAACTTACTTCCTGTGTCATGATCTTTGAACCTCATCCTCGTGAACTTTTTACACCGGATCAGGCGCCAACAAGGCTTACCAGTCTTCGGGAAAAACTGGAGTTACTAGCAGAGCTAAATGTCGAGCGTGTACAAGTTTGTCATTTCAATTTTAATTTTGCATCGATTAGTGCAGAAGATTTTATAGAACAAATTCTCAATCGAGGGCTTGCTGTCCGCTGGATATTAGTAGGTGATGATTTTCGATTTGGTGCTCTTCGTAGAGGTGATTGCGCGATGTTGAAAGCTTCTTCAGTACAACATGGCTTTGAAGTAGCAGAAATGAAGAGCTATACCTTAGGTGATTTAAGGGTTTCAAGTACAGCAATAAGAGAGGCGTTGGTTGCGGGAAATTTAGAACTTGCCAAATACCTGCTAGGCCGACCTTATAGTATTAGTGGCCGTGTTATTGGAGGTGACAAACTTGGTAAAAAAATAGGCTTTCCTACTGCTAATATTCAATTGAGGCACAATCGGCCACCGGTATCTGGTATTTTTGTAGTCAAAGTATATGGTACAGATGAAGCATCTCCACAAACAGAGGTACATGGTGTGGCTAGCTTGGGTGTAAGGCCTACAGTACATGAAGATGGCAGGCCAGTTCTTGAAGTGCATTTGTTTAACTTTGAAAGAGAGATTTATGGTTGTCATTTACGAGTAGATTTTTTGCAAAAACTTCGAGATGAAGAGAAATACCCAGATCTGGAAGCACTTACTAGGCAAATTGGATATGATGTGGAAAATGCAAAAAAATATTTCTTAAGTTTACAATCATTAGAAAATATAAAAAATATTTCATGACAGATTATAAAAAAACACTTAATTTGCCTGATACACCTTTTCCAATGCGCGGTAACCTTGCTAAACGTGAGCCCGTAATGCTTAAAAACTGGGAAAATAAGAAGTTATATCAGAAGATTCGTGAAGTTTGTAATGGACGGCCAAAGTTTGTTTTACATGATGGCCCGCCATATGCTAATGGCGATATACATATTGGCCATGCAATTAATAAGATTCTTAAAGATATCATTATAAAAAGTAGAACACTTGCAGGCTTTGATGCGCCATATATCCCGGGGTGGGATTGCCATGGATTACCAATTGAGCATCAAATAGAAAAAAAACACGGTAAGAATTTACCTGCAAATGAGGTGCGAGAATTGTGTCGAAGTTTTGCGCAAGAACAGGTCGAGAAGCAAAAAGCTGATTTTATTCGGCTTGGTGTATTGGGAGACTGGGACAGCTCCTATCTAACTATGGATTATCATATTGAAGCTGGAATCATTCGTGCACTCGGGAAAATTCATAAACAAGGGTATCTTTATCAGGGACAGAAGCCCGTAAATTGGTGTATTGACTGTAGGTCCGCACTTGCTGAAGCAGAAGTAGAATATGAAGACAAAGTTTCATCAGCAATAGATGTTGCGTTTCCAGTTTGCAGTAATGATTCTCTTACTAAAGTATTTGGTATACAGGCCATCAATGAACCAGCTTTTGCTGTGATTTGGACTACTACACCTTGGACTTTGCCAGCTAACCAGGCAGTAAGTGTTCATCCAGATCATAATTATAATTTAGTACGTACGGATAAGGGATTATTGATTTTGTCTGGTGAATTTTATACTGGAACAAAGTCTATTGAGCCGTCTTCAATCGGCGAAAAATCAATTCAATCAATAAAGCAAAATTTGTCTCTTGTTGAGGCTTGCTTAACAAATTATGGCCTAGAAAATTTGGGAATACTTGGTAGCTGTAAGGGGTCAGCACTTAATCTGATCAAATTGAGGCATCCATTTGATGATCGTTCCATACCAATCGTATGTAGCAAGCATGTTACAACTGATGCGGGAACAGGACTAGTACATATTGCACCAGCACATGGTGTTGATGATTATGTTGTTGGTCAAAAATATGGTCTACCAGTAGACAACCCAGTTAATGATGGAGGCAAGTTTTATGATCATATACCTCTTGTGGGTGGATTATCGGTTTGGAAGGCTACCGAAATAGTAGTCCAAGAATTGAAGCAAAATAGTTTGTTGCTGTTTTCGGATAAGCTGCAACATAGTTATCCTCATTGCTGGCGTCATAGGACACCAATTATATTTCGTGCTACAAGGCAGTGGTTCATAGGAATGGATATTCCTGTATACAATGATATATTGCAAGATTCAAAATCAGTAACGACATTATCAGGTGATCAGGACAACTTACGAAATAGGGCTAATTTAGCATTAACTTCGACTGAATTTTTTCCGATTTGGGGTCGTGCCCGTTTGGAATCCATGATTAAAAACCGTTTCGATTGGTGTGTATCGCGCCAACGAAATTGGGGTGTCCCAATGGCATTTTTTGTACATAATGAAACTCATGAACCCCACCCACATACCGAGTTATTTCTTGAGAAGATTGCAGAAATGGTTGAGCAGAAAGGGATTGAAGCCTGGTTTAGTTTAGATATAAAAGAATTTTTGGGAGAGGAGTCAAAAGATTACAAGAAATTGACTGATACACTAGATGTTTGGTTTGATTCTGGCACTACGCATGATACTGTCTTAAAATCTTCTGCACAGCTTAAATATCCTGCCGATCTATATTTAGAAGGCTCTGACCAGCACCGAGGATGGTTTCAGTCTTCTCTTCTAACCAGTTGTGCAATTAATGGTCAGGCTCCATATAAGGCATTACTTACTCATGGATTTGTAGTAGATGGTGATGGTCATAAAATGAGTAAGTCAAAAGGTAATGTCATTGCTCCACAAAAAATAGTAGATACTTTAGGGGCTGATATTTTAAGATTATGGGCTGCATCAACAGATTATTCTGGTGAACTTTCTATATCAGATGAAATTCTGAAAAGAGTGGTGGAGAGCTATCGTCGTATTCGCAATACACTTCGGTTTCTGTTAGCTAATCTAGCTGATTTTAGTTCTGATACAGACTTAATGGAAGAAGAGCAATGGCTCGAAATTGATCGTTACATGTTAACGTTTACTAGAGAATTCCAAGATGAGTTGATACAGAATTATCATCGTAATGAATTTCATGTAGTAGTATATAAATTACATTATTTTTGTTCCGAAGATCTTGGTGGATTTTATCTTGATGTTCTTAAAGACCGACTTTATACTGCTGCAGCTAAAGGTCTACCCCGTCGTTCAGCACAGAGTGCATTGTTCCATATCACACATAGTTTAGTTCGTTTGCTTTCACCTATTCTAAGTTTTACTGCAGAAGAAGTATGGGAGCACCTAACGAATAAATCTGATGACAGTATTTTACTGCATACTTGGTATAAATTTCCATCACAAGCGGATTCGAAATTATTATTACAGCGTTGGACAAAACTTCGAGAGTTACGTTCTGAGGTGCAGAAACAATTAGAAGAATCACGGGCCCAGGGAATAATTGGCTCATCACTCTCGGCAGTTGTGAAGATTTGTACCAATGGTGATGATTTCTCTCTTTTAAACAGCCTTGGGGATGATTTACGGCTAGTGTTTGTAGCATCAGAAGTGAATTTAATACAAGTTAAAGATTCTTCAGAAAAAGGTATCTTTGTGTCACCCAGCACTCATTCTAAGTGTGAGCGTTGCTGGCACTATCGAAAAGATGTTGGCTCTAAGCCAGACCACCCCACTATCTGTACCAGATGTGTATCTAATCTTTTCGGCAAGGGGGAAGAACGTAAATATGCTTGAGCTTAAATTTCTACAATCATGTTCTGATTCTTTTGATGTAGGTATAGCTGTCATATTTTATGATGCAGGTTAGGGCAAATTTGGATATTAGTTGTTTACAAGAAGAAAGGGATTATGATGAGACTTCGTACTAGTTTAATCCTTGGATTAGCCATACTGATATTGGACTTTGTTACTAAGCGCTGGGTAGAATCAGAGTTAATTTATGGGCAACAGATTCTGTATACAAGTTTCTTTAATTTAGTACTGACGTTTAATACTGGAGCAGCTTTTAGTTTTCTGAGTGACGAATCTGGTTGGCAACGGTGGCTTTTTAGTGGAATCTCTATTTGTGCTTCAGTTCTGATCATTTATCTTCTACAGAAGCATACTTCAGAAAAGTTATTTTGTGTTTCACTAAGCTTTATATTAGGTGGTGCGTTAGGGAATTTATGGGACCGTATCACCCTTGGTTATGTGGTTGATTTTCTAGATTTTCATTATGGTGGCTACCATTGGCCCGCATTCAATGTGGCTGATTCAGCTATATTTATAGGGGCATTACTTTTAATAATTGAAAGTTTTAAACAAAAGAAAAGTAAGTAATAATTGTTTGGTTATTATCAAATTATTTTCCTGTATAGATATAGATTCAATCAAAATTGTACTATGAGAAGTATATTCGATTTCTTCCTAGCTAATAATTCTTTTGTTATTAGAAAGTGTGACCCAATCTCTCTATTTGGTGCGCAGTAAAAGAAGTAAATGGCAAAGTTAATTAGGTAACAGAGCTATGTATCTTATTACTTACTTTGTCTAGGTTTGCTTATAGGAGAGGGCATAAATAATGCTGGGAGAGGTTTCTTTTGCTGCTTATTTCTAGGGTGAGGAACAGGGTGATCTTTAATCTTAGATAGTGACGCTATGGTTGTAGAAGTAGGAGCTGATTTGTTTTTTGTGGAATAGGTTTCTGCAGGCACATAGGGCTGACTGAATAATGGATCCTGCAATGTTTTTAATGATTTTTCTTTTTCATATATATTTTTCTTAGAATCAAATCCTGAACTTGCTTTATTCCGATTCTTTGTATGAGTATCAGAGTTTCTTTTTTCTTTGGTGTGGTTACGACGTTCTTGTTCATGAGATTTACTTGTTGATTTTGTCAGACCATCTGTTATTGTTGGTTCAAATCCAGGAATTATTTTTTTCGTAAGCTTAACTTTTAAAAGCTTCTCGATACCTTCAAGTAATTCATTTTCATCGTCACACACTAGTGAGGTTGCCCACCCCTTTGTGCCGGCACGACCAGTTCGACCTATACGATGAATGTAATCTTCCGGTGTGTTCGGTAATTCGAAGTTTGTTACATGTGGTAAATCTTCAATATCAAGTCCACGTGCCGCAACATCTGTTGCAACCAGAACGCGTACTTTCCCTTGTTTAAATTCTTCTAAAGCTTGGGTACGTTGAGGTTGGCTTTTGTCTCCATGAATAGCAGTAGAAGTGACGCCGTCCTTTTCTAATTGTCTGGCAAGGTTATTTGCACCATGTTTTGTTCGCACAAATACCAGTACCTGTTCCAGATTCTGGGATTTAATTAGATGAGTTAGCAGTTCCCGTTTGTGTTCTCGATCGACAGGGTGTACCACATGCGTCACTAGGCTAGACACGGAATTGCGCTTTGCTACTTCAATTAAGATAGGCTCTTTTAGTATATTATTCGCAAGTTTTTTAATTTCTTCGGAAAAGGTTGCAGAGAACATTAAACTTTGCCGTTGTTGTGGCATCAAAGCAAGGATACGTTTTATATCTGGTAAGAAACCCATATCTAGCATCCTGTCGGCTTCATCTAATACCAAAATTTCTACTTTAGAAAGCCGCATTGTTTTTTGTTGAATATGATCTAGCATACGTCCGGGAGTAGCAACTAGAATTTCTACTCCGGCACGAAGGTCTGTGGTCTGGGGATCCATATTTACGCCACCATAAACTACAGTACATTTAAGAGGTAGATGTTTTCCGTAGGTCTTGACGCTTTCAAATACTTGAGCTGCTAGTTCACGCGTAGGAACTAGGATTAAAGAACGAATTGGATGTCTGGCAGGCGATACGCTGGTATTTGCATAGGGTTGTAACCGATGCAGCATTGGGAGTGTGAAACTTGCAGTTTTTCCGGTTCCTGTTTGTGCTCCACCCATGATATCTTTACCATCAAGTATTGGTGGAATCGCTTGAGCCTGGATAGGGGTTGGGTCTGTATAGCCTTGATCATGGATTGCACGGAGAATTTCTGCAGACAGGCCGAGTTGATCAAATGTCATTCGCATTACTCCTCAACAAACTACTAAAGTTTGCCGGGGCTGATCTAATAAAGATATCATTCATCTTTGATTTATTATATTGATACATTTATTTATTTTCCGTAGTTTCCTGAGGAATTCCCCTTCTGGACTTCTTTGTAATCCACTCATTACTTTTTTTAATCCAGTTTAATAATAGTGGAGCCCCACCAATTGCAACCGCATCAACCAAACAATACCAGGCAGCAACACCACTTGGAGGGTTTCCCTGTGGTAACCCAAAAATAGGTTCTAATTCAACCCATCTCCAAGTCCCAGCTGCCGTACCAATTAATTCTAGCCAAGTAGTGATAAAGAAAGCTGCGAGATAGACTAGTGGTGA
>Ga0265303_10000552_pt1 | contig 21262 bp, 41 predicted proteins | sample Helome_2_FD_192494 | JGI IMG/M metagenome (GOLD analysis project Ga0265303, IMG submission 192494) | Marine sediment microbial communities from subtidal zone of North Sea - Hel_20160317 (Illumina Assembly) | ecosystem: Environmental > Aquatic > Marine > Subtidal zone > Sediment ... | reverse complement strand
GGGGGGGACCTTCGTTTTTCGTAAACGACACCTCTTTCATTACAGTTTACGGAAAGGGGAAAATAGGGGAGGGAGAAAAGCGTGCTAGAAGTATTAGCGGTCTACAGTCTCATAATATCTCTTCGGTGTAGGCTCAAGTTCTTCCGCCCGTGCTTTCCGTAGTAGAGTAAAAGTATACTTTCGTTTCTTCCCACAAAACGAAACCGAAAGTAACATTGCATTGATTTCTGGTTGATAAACTTTAGACCAACCTAAACGCCACTTTTCCCATGCCTTGAGCAGTACTACCGTGTTAATCAAGTGCGAACCTTTCACATTAACGCCCCTTTAGGATACGTTAGCGCGTCGGGTGCCCCGTCTTCCATGATACTGTCGGCCGGTCTTCCCGTTCCCAAGCAAGCACGCGGTCCCGTTTGCACGAACCCTTTCTGAAAGTGCTGATACATTCGCCCGTCTTCCGTTACCCTGTATGTTCCCCTACAGCAAGGGCACATACCTAGCTTATGGTTCTTTTTTCTTTTCATTTTGGGCGCCTATATTATGGTAAAATTTCCCACACTGTTATACCTAATACAGCTTGACCACCGTATGTTCGGATATTGTTAAATCCGTTTATCCAAAATATTGCCGCTGATTGTGGCCCAACTCGTAGTTTAAAAGTTGTAGGGTTTGTTGAGTTAGCGGGTATGTCGTTGACAGTCATGGCCATGTTTAGGGACTGAGTTTTTAATTGACCTTCACTAACCCCAATTGCATCGGCGGTCGAATCCCTGAAAAGTGCTTGTATACATAATATTGAACCTGAACTAGACGCGTAAAATGAAGTGCTAACTATCAAGGTACTAAGCGCATTGGTCGGTGTAATCGTAACCGTTAAAACTTCGTCCCCTTCTGTTTGTTGTGGAATTGTGTCGTCAAATGGGATGACCCCATTTACTGCTATAACGTTTCCTGTACGATTTCCCACGACTTGAGCCACTTTCCCGCTTGTTACCGGAAGTAGTGGAGTTAATAAGTCAGCAAGCTCTTGTAATGTTACCCCTTGTACTCCAGCGTTATTCGGGGAACACCAAAATCGTAGTTCACTAGGACAAGTCATTATTCACTTCTTTGTAACCAAGTAATACTTCCATGAACAATTCTTGCTGTTGCTGTCTTACTAACAACCTGAAAAATATCCCCTGCCTTAACTGGCCCCGTAAAAATCCAAGGCACTAAACCTCCGCCCATTTCCTGAAATGAAACCAGTATCACATTATTAGCATTTCTTAGTAACTGAAATGCCGTTTCCCCGCTTCCATCGCTACTCGATGTCTCAAAATCAATAGAGTATTGTCCGTCGAATAAAGCTGCCGATGAAACTATAACCTGGTCAACACCAGGATTTACCACACGTGCCGAATTGTTTCCTTGATTTGACATTAGTTAAAAAATTCCATCATTAATATGGTACCGACTGCTATATCGGTTTGGGTTACATACACGTCATCTGATGTGTTTAAAACGACGATAACAGGGTAGACCGACCCGACCGTTGAAGTAATAAGTAATCCTTGACCACTACCGGCGTTAACGGAATAATTTGCGCCGCTTATACCCGCTTCTATAATTACTTTATTTTTATTAGGGTTAGCTGGTGAGACTAATGTGTGTATGTTTTGTACGACAGAAAAGCTAATGCTAGTTATTCTTTTAGAAGCGCCTAAAGATAAATCGAGTAGGTTTAGTGAATCTGCCATTTTATTATACCTTCAAAAAGATACGGCCCCGGAAGGGTGGCAACAATCCGGGGCCGTGGGGTTCGGCACGTCCTTTCGCGGTGCCTTGGAATTAAAGTAGCGTAAACCGTTCACGGTTGCAACCCGGCTTTTTTCCGTCTTTCTATCTCGGTAAAGTTCAACACATTATAGATAATCGTTCCCACGCCGACCGCTAACATGGTGGCTTTCATCCACTCAGGCGGGTTCTTCCCAAATGCCGAGTAAATCATTAATGGCCCGAAAATAAAAATATCCCCTAACCGTATCCCTTGCGCTTTTACGTCGCCGGGAGTCGCGGCCAAAGGTAGGGGCTCGGGGGCAACAGACGCTTGCCCTAGCGCTTGAACCTGTCGCCTGATATCTAAGGGTAAGTCGTTCAAATGCACGATTCTAGCCCCTCTACCGTTCGTCAGATACCCGTATTGGCCACAACCCTAGCGATGTACTGTTGGGTTATCGTCGGGGCCGCTGCGAGCCCGTAGTTAGCTAGATTGGTCGGCCCCCAATTGTAGGCGGCGACCGCTTCTCTCCAGCTACCAAACCTCTCATACAAGTCCCTGAGCCATCCTGCCGCATACCATATCGACTCGATAGGGTCGTAGGGGTTCACGTTGGGATGCCACTTTGGAGTAATCTGCATTATTCCAATTTCGCCCGCCGCACCCTTGACTTGACCGCTCACAATTTCCGGTCTAAAAGCCGACTCTATATCCGCCATTGTCCGAAGAACCCCGACCGGGATTCCGTATTCATAACCCGCGTCGCTGAAAGCTTTTGAAATGGAAACCCCTAAGTCACGGTCGGCCCCGGTAGCAGGTACGGCCGCGCTCGCTTTCCGGGTCGTTAGAAACAATGTCCCGATAATCAACGCGCCGATTATCAAGGCTTGATTCTCTTTTCCACGTCGACGCCGTTTGGTCATGACTATTGGTCCGAAATAGTAAATAAGCCCGAAATGCCTGTATTAACCGCGCTTACAGTTTGTGCTGTTAACCGGATATCGGTTTTAGGTTCAATATTTATACTACCTACTTGAGCTTGGCCACCAATAAAGCTAGAACCTTGCGAGTTAATATCAACGGTTAAACGGTCACGCCAGCCACCTGACCCAAAATCTCTTGTAAATAAAATAACTTCCCCAAAACTTGCCGCTTGCTTTCCTATAGTAGCGGTCGCGCTGATGATACTAACGGGTGGCCAATCGGCGGGTATCGTATAGAGTGCCATTAATGTTTGGCCACGTTGTGCGCTAATTCTGGCTAGTACTGTAGCGCCATGTAGCACATCAATATTTCCGTCGTTTGTTTCCAAGGAACCAAACGTTAATCCATAAGCTCGGTATACTCTTAGGTATTGATTGGAAAGTGCAACGGGCGTTGTTCCGTTTAATGTAACGTCTTCCTGAATTTCTAGGAAATTAGTGTCTAGTCCGAAAACACGTGCAGTCCTTATCCCTGTCCCTGCCGCCGCATCATTTACGCTACTGCTAACAATCGTGGTTGCAGCGGCGGCAGTCGGCCATGAATAAAGCCCTCCACCGTCCCATATGTCCTCCGGCCCTGTATCAATATCGTCGTTTCGTCCGAATTTTCGGATAAAAAAAGAGCCCGCCCCGCCGTCCAATATGTTTATACGGTCAGACATTTTACACTACCATATTCGCGGCAACGGAATAAGTGATACTATCGGCGTCGGCGTGTTCGACCCTTACGCGGAACTGCCACGGGAGAATATCAGACGCGGCGCCGTTTGGGATAGTCGTAATACCGGGATAGATTTTCAATACGGTTATACCCGTTGTGGTAATGGCGGTTGAAACAAGCAAATCATAATAGCCAGCGCTTACCGGGTCTTTCCCCTGAATCCCTACCATAATCGAAGGGGTTGCCGTTATAGCCGTAACGTTGATGATGAAATGTGCGCCCCTCGCGTTGTGGTTGATAAAGTCGGCGCTATCGACGGTCGCTGTTCGTGCGGCCGATGCAAGGATAGTCGGATTTTGGTTTCCGCGTTGTAGGTTCCAGAAACCGTTATTTGCCGCATACTCATTGAATACCAACGGAAACGAGTTCATGTCTTGGGCCATGACCGTTAGCACTGAATCGCTACCGGGGTCAAGGCTATCGTTTTGAAGTGTATTCGGTTGCGCCGATGTTACGTTAACGTCGGTGAAGACCGTCGCGGCCGGGCGTGGTTGTGCTTCGGCCTGGACGGATAGATTCCCGTCGGCATTAGTAACAATAGGAACCCAAGTCCCTATATCCGCTTCGGTTGCCGGGGTCGGGTTGACTAGCCCATAAAGAAAAGTCTTCGGTACACCTTGATTAGAGGGAGACGTCATCGGTATTTACCTCGAAACGTGTTCGGTATTTCATCCACCCGCGTTTATTTATTGTTTGCCCTGGATGCACTCCTATCATCATAACCGTTAAGTCTTCAAGTGGTGCAAAGTGTTTAGGTTGGCAACCGTTTCGCCCTTCCCATGCGTCCCGCCACATTACCCCAGTAGGGTGCATATAATCGCCTTGAATCGGCGGGCAATAATAAACGTAACGGGTCGCATACTCAAAAAAGAAACCTTGAACCCACCCCATTACCTTAGCGGGGTTATGTAGGAATTCTTTCAATGTAGCGCTAATTCTATGGCGGAAACTTATGTCGTCATCGTCCCACCTAAAAATAACCTCGCCGCTTGCTTCGTGTATTCCTTGCGTTATCCGTTCGCAATCGGTTTGCCCTCTTGCAAGAACAACCTTTATATTGTTGTCTTCAAGGTCGGCGAACTTTTCGGGTTCCGAAGTGACTAGAATCAATTCCTTGTTTTCGTAATCTTGCGACCTGAAATAGCTGACCGCTTGACGACCGAAAACTAGCCGACCTTCCAAGGCAGGCATGATACAGCTAGCCCTTATTCTATGGTTCCCCAAGTGGGCGTATCCTTTCAAGGTTGGCAATTTCGAAGGGTAACGGAACACCCTGAGAAAGTAGCAGATTGCCGTAAAGCTCCACGTAAACCGGCAAATCGGAAACGCCCGCGTCCGCCACATCATCACCTGTTAAAATAAACCGAAATGTAAGCTTTCCTCCCAAAGGCACAAGAATAAAGCACGGTTCGTACTTGGGTGTAACTTGACCCAAGAAAAGGTTTTCGTAACCTAAGTCGATAATGTCATTGACCAGAATCGAACAGCGGAAAGTTGAACGGTCGGCTGTCCCTATCGGTGTTTCTACTTCGTAATGAAAACCGCGCAATACGCCGACATAACCGCCCGGTATGAAGTAGTTGAAATTTGTTACGATTATTCCTGGGTCGGAAAATGGAACCGAAATAGTTGTAAATTGCGTTTCGATAAAGTCGCGGGCGTTGATAGGTCGCGAGTCGTAGACACTACGCACATTCGCGCCCTGTGACATTAAGCGATTTTCTAAGGTCGGGATAGCTTGTACCCCTTCCTGCCGCTGAATATCGGGCGGTAACCCGGTACCGGGCGGGACTGCGGCGCCTTCCTCGCGGGTAAGGGTACCGCGTTCCCGCCTTAGGTCTTCGGGTAACGACCCTAGCTCTTCGTTGTCGCGTTCTTCAATGCTCACCGGGTCGTACCCCCTTGCTTATAACCGGAAAATCTTGTACCCGATAAATGCGAGTTTCAGGTTATAGTCCGTTGCCGCGCTGAAGTTCTCGACTTGTACCTGGACAACCGACCGGGCAAGAAACAGTTTTGGAACCGGCAAGATAAACGGAAGGCGCCCCGACCCGAAGTAAGACGGGACAGGGATACCGCCCGCTGAAAGCTGTCGGCCGGACCCCGTGTCTGTAATAAGGGCATTCGCTAGTGGAACTACCAGGGTGTTATTGGTTTGCGCCGCCGCCGCAATATCGGCGAAAAACGCCAACTTATGTAGCATGAAATCCGAATCCGCTTCAACCGTGAAATTAGCGGATTGTGAAGTCCCGGAAGTCAGGGAATCGTATACCGTGCGATAGATATAGAAATCCTTGATTGTTTGGCTGGCTTGTGCCTGTCCCGGCTGACCAGTTTCGGCCTGTCCGAATCGGCTGCGCCCGTATCGTGATACAAATTGATTCACTTTCTTTTACCTCTATTGGCCTAGGGCATTATAAGTCCCGGTTATTCAGGCGATACCGGGAAACGCTCACTGCCTTTGCCCTATTGCGGGCATTGGGTTCCGATTACTGGCTCTGACGATACAGGATCCCATCGAGAACGATACCGATTCGCCCGTCAACCCCGGACGGCAGTGCGACCACCGCAGGCCACGACAACGTAACCGAGAAGTTCTGATTGGGGATCAGCAACACTTCCGGGTCTACGAAGTAGGGACGCCCGCACGCGGCGGCATAGTCGTAGGAAAGCTGACTGGCTGCAACAGTCGTTGCATAAGCCGACTCGGCATAAAGTCGCGTCTTCGGGGGAAACCGAATCAACGGGGCCTCTTCCACGTAGGTCTTCGACCCAATAAAGAAATTGAGACTTCCGCCTTTTCCGACGGAATACACGTCGTTGGTAAACTCCGATTCCGCCAGCGCGGCGCCCGAAAGTGCGGGGAGTACGCCGGGGAAAAAGTGGATTTCCACCGATTCGACAAGGAACCATTTCGGCTGCGGCAGGGAACCGGCAACCTCAAGGTTTGTATCGGCGATGGTTTTTCCGCCCTGTCCCTTCGGAACCTGGAAGAACTGGAGCGAGGTTTGACCGGCGTTCGCGTAGGTCTGGAAATCGTACTGCGTTTGCCGGACAACTTCATACTGTCCCTGTCGGTTGACAGCGAATTTCTGAAGTTGTTCAAGGTCGGGTACTTGGTTGGCCATTTCTTGTTTCTCCAAAAAGCGGGCTATGTTGTATTTGCCCTATTGATACACCGAAATGGGACGTTACGACCTAAGTCGTATACATCGCCATACTTTCGGATTCGCGTTTCACTGGCATGGGAACACTCGGTCCGGCGACGTACATTCCCAAACGCGGCGCGTCGGCTTGCGTCGTTCCGCCGCCCGGATAGTCGAAAGTACCGGCCCCGCCGTAGCTTCCGGCGTTGTAACCCGCACCGACATACCCTAGCGGAATCTGTGGCGCGAACTGTGCCACCATATCACGCATGGCGTCGTGGAAGGTCACCGTAAGGGCGCCGAGTGCGATGTTATGACCCACACGCGCCCCTAGCAGGTTTTGAGCCAGCATACCCAGTACGATAGCCCCGCCACCCTTGACGACATGGCGTAGATTGCCCGTCTTCCACTCCAGGGGAACCGGGACATAGCCCCAAAGCACGTCCAGCGCGAGGGCGCCAGCACCCGCCTGAGCGGCTGGAATCACGGTCGAGTTGATAACGCTACGCATGGTCATCCTAACCGGGTTCCGGCGATACCGGGCCATACGGGCGCTTGAGCGACGCCGGGCAACCGGGCGGGCTCGACGGCGACGGCGGATGGGATTGGCACGCCGGGTCAAACCGGGTCGGGCCATGACTTGACGGGAGACGGCACGCCGGACGGCAGGGCGCCGAGCATTGGGATTCCGGCGACGGCGCTTTTTCGTGGTTCGGCGACGGCGGCGGGGATTGATTAGCAACAGTTCGTTAGCCATTTCTGGTTACCTCTATTTTCTGTCTTTGATACCTTCGGCTGTGAAATTGTACGCCCCGCCGAGCAAATACAACTGTTTCCCGTCCCAAGATGAAACCAACAGCGGCCGGGATTTTCCTGTGAACTTATGGATGTACTTTTCCGTCTGTCCATCCCTAGAAGTAGTATATAACACTCCGTCGCAATACCCTATCAACATACAAACATCGGCAACGGGTAATTGCCGGCGTTCCACAAACTCGGGTTCTTCCCCACGAAACCGCCGAAAAAGACCGACAGCTTTTTCTATCTTTTTTCTTGTCGATAATTTCGGCATGGTTATACGGGGACTATGGAAACTTGTTTGTTTGTGGCGTTTGCGATTTTCTGCCCGATAGTTGCCGCTTTCTGTTTAATCAGGTATTGCGCGGCGCCTTTCTTCGTGGTAGACCAACCGGCCCCATCAAAAAAGCCTTTGCTACTTTTGATAACATAATGGGGCGGATTACTCGCGTAACCTTGCTGCCGCGTGGATGTTTGCGGGTAACGTCGAAGGGTTTTCTTGGCCGCTTTCTGCTGCGTGGAAAGTCGTGTTCCTAGTCCGCGTTGCATCTTTGGAATATCGCGACCCATAACCGCGCCGCGTGCGGGCGGTCCCGGATTACGTCGCCGTTTTTTCTTCGGTGCGGCGCCGCGTTTACGCATGGCTTTTAGAGTAGCACGACCTTTTGCAAGGGCGCGAAGTTGTGCGGGGCTTGCCTTACGTTTTACCATGCTATAGTATCCTCTACCGTTTTAGAATCCGCTAACTTTTTGACTTCACCTGCAAGCCGCGCCCACGCTCGGGGATTTTCTTCGTCTTCTGCGTAGTCTTCTATTGCTTCGGCTAACGCTTCCAAAACTTGGCGAGTCGAATAATCTTCCAAAAGTTCGGCAAATTGTTCGACTAGTTCGTCCATTACTTGCCCTTTTTGCGCTGTTGTGTAACCCACCATGCGGCAAGCCCTAGCGCGGTGAATACAATAAAGTTACTTTGAATCCCGCCGAAAAGTTGACCAATAAAACCGGGTTCCCTTTCTCGGGTTATTCGCCAGGCTTCAGACGGTGATACATTTTGGGCTATCAAACCTTCGGCAGTTTCAAGCTTTGAAATTTCTACGTAAGCGTCGGCAAGCCAACCGATAACCAACGCGGCCGCGCCAGCCACGACAGCGGCCCCAATACCGATAACACCAAGCCCCTGTAATCCCGCGACGGTTTGCGGGGGCTCACTTCCCTGTTCGGCAAACCAATTAAACGCGCTGTCAATTAATCCGGTAACGTAGGAAATGCGGTCCCGAATCGCGGCGCCTTTGTTTATGAGATTTTGATATCGGACAGACGCGGCCGAATCGGTACGGGCGATAGGTTCCAACGCTTGAAGGCGCGCCCAAACGTTCGTGAATTCCGCCGCCTTTTCCTTTAGGCGATTGACTTCTGTCATCCAGTCCAAAGCCATGACGCCCTCTTATCGCAATGCGAAAAACAGTACCGCCGCGCCAAGCCCCAACGCTAGAAGTGTACCGCCGCCCATTACTTGTTGGCGGAATTCTGGTGGAATGTCTACCGAATGCCGAATAGTGGGGGCATAGGCTTCGGTAGGAATCGGGGGCAATCCTTGCGTAGCGCGTTGCTGCTGAATTTTCAGTACGTCTTTCTGGGCCTGATAACCGAAATAAGCTCCGCCGATTTCCGTTGCCGCTTCAAGCGCTTTTTCCCACCATGCTTTCTGCGGGGGCGCGGTAGTGGTTGTCTGTGGCGTGGGCGCTTGCCCTAAGAACATACCGAATCCTTCCATGTGTGGTGTCATGGAAATGGCGGCGGCGGCTTCGGGAACTTGTGTCATAACCGCCGCGTAAACTTCGGGACTGTACTTTGACAGGAACCCTAGAAACTCTTTTACAGCTTGCGCTTTTTGCGCGTTGTTACCGTTCATTTCTTACGGCCCCTCTTGTTGCCTTTCGTTAACATCAAAGCGCCGACACCAACAGCCGCCGCTATAATCCAGGGTAATAGGTTTGTGCCTTCCCCGCGAGCTTCGGCCGTTGCGGTCATGTCGACGGGTTCAGTATAGGGCATGGGCGCCGAAGGACCGAGTACAGGCATAGGCGCCGAAGGGCCGACCGCAGGCAGATAGGCCGGTAGGGCACTAGGTACTCCGCCCGATGCAGCCGCCTGTTGGGATTGCGCGTCTTCGCGTGCCTGTTGTTCGGCGGCTTGCTGTTCTTCGGCGAACCGGGTCCGTTCGGATTCGGCCGCTGCATAGCGTTCCGCCGCTTCGCGGGTCGTCTGTCGGCGTCGTGCTTCTTCTTCTACTATGGCTGCCGTTTGTCGTGCTTTTTCTTGTTCAAGCCTCTTCCATTCGGCCGCAACCCGCTCCGATTCAACGCGGGATTGTTCCTCGCGTCTGATTTGCTCACGATAGGCTTCAGGGTCAAACCCTGTCGTTTGGCTCGGGCGTGACACCATATCAGCGGGAGCGACTTGTTGCGGGGCCGCAACCACGCCCGCCCCCGGCGAATCCTGCATTTGCGTGAAAACCGGCGAGATTTGCGGGCTAACTTGCGTCTGAATAGCCGGGGAGACTTGCACACTAACCGGGGGTGCGGTCGGGGGCGGGGGCGGGGGCGGTGCGACGGGGGCCGGACGCGGGGCGGCCATGTCACAGTCCCGATAAGCGGTCGTTTGCGCACCGGTGCCATAGGTACCTGAGCTTACCGAACGGGCACCAGCAGGGCAGCTAGGCGGCGATTTGCCGCGACGGGTAAAGCGTTGTATGCCGCCTCCGCCTTTCGGCGTAGTCGCCAAAGCACGCCCGCCGCCCCCTCGCGGGCCGAAACCATGTTGTCCTAGTGTGCCTTGCATTACTTCCGCTTTCGCCGTTTACCGAAAATGGCCATTGCCCCGATAGCCACTATGCCAGCGACCGCTATAGGGGTCCAGTTTATACCCTCGAAACCTCGCGTGGGCTGCATGGCGCGCGGAACTGGCCCGCCGTAGGATGTAGGGGCGGGGGCGTATCCATAATCGGGCTGTGGAGCCATCATGGCGCCCGGTTCCCCACCCGGTACGCCCATCGGGGTTGTCGCGGTCTGCCCACCGGGAGCTATCTGCTGCGGGGAAGCGACAACGCCCGCACCGGGACTTGATTGCATTTGGGTAAACACGGGGGAAATCTGTGGGCTAATTCGTGTCTGAATCGCCGGACTGATTTGCGCCGTTACCCCACCCCCCGGTTGACCGCCACCGGGACCGCCCGGCGTACCGGACGCGGGCATGACACCGGGGGCGCCGTTTCCACCGGGGCCGAAAATAGCCGGTAGCATACCACTGGCCATTTTAATCAGGTCTATACCGAGTTCCATAGTCTTACCTATATGTCTTGAACCATTGAAACCATAATCCGCTCGGGGCGCCATCCCATATCAACGGGTTCGGTCGTTTCGACAGGCACCCAACGCGGACCGATTTTGGTTTCCGTAAAAACGTGATTGTAAGAAAAGGGTGAATGTGAACCGATAGCAACAAAACGGGCGGGATGACCGATGGATTCCAATAACGACGCAAGCAAAACGCTTTGGTCATCGCAATCGCCTTGACCGTATTCGAGCGTCTTTTCAGGGGTCGCTATGGTCTCGATTCCGTTGACGTCTTTCACATAGCGGATTTTATCACGAACGAAAGCATGTAGGGCGGCGACTTCGCCGGGCCAGTCTTTATCCGGTAGGTGTCGGACAAGGGAACGGGCAAGGTCTAACACCGGCAATCGAGTACGTGATTGCCGGGTTAGGTCACGCATAATCCTAAGTGTTTGGCGTACTCCCGCCGCCCCGCTCGGAATCGCCTGAAGGGTTGCCGTTGTCCCGTTGTGATTCGGGGCCGGTTTTCGGCGTGGGTCCGGTCTCGCGGGGGATAAGGACAGTTGCACCCTTTCGTTCCTCGCGTCTTAGACCGGATGCCTCAATACGGGAAACCACGGTTTCATTATCTGGCAACTCATTATCATCGGATACGGGCTCGCTTTCTTGTTCTGGCGCTGTCAAGACTAGAATAGCGTCCCTAAGCGCAAGAAACCACCCCTTATATACACCGACCATCGGTTCCAGCTTGGTTAGCTGGTCTAGGGCGTTTTCATGGCCGATAAATTCTAAGACTTTTTCCGCCCCCATTTGGTCTAAGATAAGTTCGGCGTATAGTTCCGGGTCGCGATTGTTTTGCGCTTGATTGCACAAAAAAGCAAGGTTAGCTTTTGCTTGCGCTAAAAACATTTCGTTTTCGTCCGGTTGTTGGGGTTGCTCAGTTTCACCTGTTCTAGGGGTATTAGGTTTTGCATACTCGGGTTCTGGGGCTTTCAAAGACTGGACAGGATTATGCGGTGGTATTCCTACAGGCGGGTTAGTATGCCCCCTTACTTCGCCCGCTTTTGCCAGCATGGGAAACATATCTAATCCCTTAGATAAAATATCCATTGTATTTGTCTCGCCGGTTTTCGGTGCTAAGTCTTTCGCAAGCTCAATTCCCTTGACCAGCATTTCCACCGCTCCCGGTTCCTTTTTGTCGCCGTCGGCAATTTGTTTCATTGCCGCGATACCTTGAATCATGCTCTGTTGCATCGCTACCGGGTCAACGGCGGGTTGTGCGGCATGGGAACCCTTAATTGCTTCGGCCATTGCCTGCATTGTACTTTGAAACAACGTTGCCATTTGAGTGTTTTGAGACTGAATCAACGCGATAATATCAGAGTTGTTATTTTGAGGGGCGATAATTTCAGCCGGTTCTTTTGGTGCTTCAACCGAATACGGTTTATTAGCTACAATTCTGCGTCCCTGTCTAACGTGCATTCTATAATCACCCGTTCCGAATTTATCCCGGCAACGTTCCATAATATCGCCGCCTGTCATTTCTTCCGGGGTTGTCTTGAAAAGAAACGACATATTTTTGCCGTCTCCCTGTCGGTACACGTTGACCGATACGTTTTCGGCCCCCTGAAATTCGGACAACAAACCGTCAAGGGCGCTTTCTTCAGCCTCTTCGGCTAATTCGTTATCGGTTAGCACGATTTCGCGGCCGCTTTCTTCCTCTTCGACGGTCTCGGTGACAATCTTTTTAACAGGCATGGCGGTTAATCCTCTAGTAAGTCTCTTATAACACTGTTGTAGTCGTCTTATATTTCTCTTGAAATGCCTTTATAGAATAACCGGAATTGTAGACGAAAAGAACCCCGCACGGGGCGGGGTCAAGCGGGGGAGCGGCGGTTACTGGAAACTATCATCACCGGCAATTAACGGCTCGGCCAAGTTGGGCGCATCCTTAAAGTCGAACTCCCCGCACGCCCGTTCGGTCTCCAGTAGTTGCGGGCGGGCAGTCAGGAACCCCAGTTGCGGGTGACCCAATGCGTTCGGCTGTTGCGCCAGAAATACCTTAGGCGGGTAGCGCCAGCAGGTACCACGGCGGGGCTCGGGCTCACGCTCCACTATACCGGACTGTGGGGCGGGGTCTCGCGGGTCCGGTTCCCAGCATACGCATTCACCGCACACCATAACCGTATCGGGGGAGGGTTGGTTGTCCATAGATGGTATCTCCAGGGTTAAAAGATTGCCCGACCCGTTCCATAGCACGCCCCGACAGTTACGGGTTTATCTGAAGAACAGGCCGGACAAATAGGGTACTAGCGCCTATTTCTTAGCTGCGGCGCCTTTCTTCGTGGGGGCCTTGCTGGCGGTCTCGGGCGCCTTTTCGTCCGTCTTGGGTGCTTCCAGGGCCGCGAGACCGGGCGCCCCGGCAAGCTGACCCCTGATGACGTCAAGCGGGTCGTGCTCGGCCGGCTTGGTCAACGGCTCGGCCGTATACTCATAGCCGATAGTGGTATCCGCCTTTTTCATGGTCACGAGAAAGCCGAAATTGACCGCTTCGGAACCTTCGGGCAAGGTCTCGACAATCGGCGCCAGCAAATCGGCCGCGACATCAGGCAGAAACATAGTCCCGCTTCGGAATTCGGTGCCGTCGTTCACACGAATGGCGGCAAAATTACCCTTGAACCGAATCCACGGCGACACAGTACCGTCACCCATATCACTCTGACCGCGTTCGATAGACGTTGCGGCCCCGTAGACGGTCATTACGTCGAAAGTCTCATTTGCTCCCAACAACGCGGCGGATGGCTTGCGGCCCAATACGTTCTTTACAGTCAACTTTTTTACTAGTTTCATGGGTTACCCCTTTCAGCGTTTTAATCGTCCCTGTCAAAATGAAGCAATACGTCAGTCCCTGACTTTGCCGTAATGTGAGCGACACCGTAACGGTGCGCCCCGAAATTCTCACAAACTTTAACGGGTATTTTTATCGGCATATCGGCCGGTATCTTGCCAGCCACCCTAATTTGAGATTCTACCACTTGAAGGCGACGAATCAAAGCGGTTAAATCCATCGGGTCGGCGCCCAATGGTTCGCGCGATGTTTCCTTACCGGGTCGTTTTACCTTTACGTTTTTTATGCGCCCGGAAAATAGCGGGTCTTCTTTCCTGTACCAGCCGCCCCACTGTTGAACAGCGGTCGCGATGTAGTCGCGTACTTGATAGACAGTCGCGACGTAGGGAACGGTCAAGGTTACGACAAAGGATAAAACGCGGTTGTTATCTTTCATTTGTTCTTTTCCTTTTCTACAGCGTCAATATAACGCATACCGCCTTGGCGTGCACTTTCGGCGTTGATGTAATAGTTAGGCAACAATCGCCCGTCAACAGCCGACAAAACATCAGGGGCCATAGGATGCACGGTAATGGTGTGCCCCTTGTATTGTTGGGGAGTGCCTATAGTCTCCCGCCATTCTGCTAGTGCGCTCATTTCATTACCCCTTTTAGTTTCTTGTATACTGATGCTCGCGTAAATTCGTCCACTCGAAGCAAGTTTCTGTTATACGCTTCCGCCGCCATCCATTCGGCCAGGTTGAAAGACGTTTCGGCTATCTGACCCGGCGAACGTGACATGGAACTATTGATTAACGCTTGCATCGCAAGCCCCGCGAATTTGAAAAGAAACTCTTTTTCAGTCATTTTGCCACCCCTTAAAACCATGGGTCAGAAAACCAACCCTTAGAGTCAACGGCCCATTTGACGGTCGCAAGGAATGCCCACGGCAAGCGGTAGAGACACGCGACCCGCAACCGTTCGGTTAGACCGGCCTGTATGATTTCGTCCGTAGTAAAATGAAAGTGAATTTCCATTATTCGTCCCTTTCTAATCGACAACTTCGCCCAAGTTCCCACCCATGCGCCCAATGCCATACACGATGCACCGAAAGAGCTACCGCGAAAGGGTAAGGCCAATCGCGGGGCAGGTAAACAATACGGTTGAAACGGTTCATTTCGTTAAACTCTAGCTCAAGTCCCGGTTTTTGCAAGCTCCAATAGCTCCCTGCTTTTCATATCGGCCGTTTTGCCGGTAGCTTTAACGTCGCGGTTGATAAATTGGGGTTTTTGGTACACCGAATAAGTCGGAACCATGGGCCTATAAGTAACTTTTTGCCCCCTAGCAACCTTCATAATCTGACCCGCCGTTAACTTGACACCTTTCGACGCTATTTTCCACGTCTTCCGCTTGCCCGTCTTTTTATCCTTCGGCCCGGACCCGGCCTTATACTTGAAGGCATACAGCTTTTTCCCGGCGACCCCACCCCGCGTGTATTGCCCTTCAATTTCCCATTGCCCTAGCTCGGGGCCTATTTCAACGGGGCCGATTTTCCGGGCGGTGATGGCATCGGTATCCATGTATATCAATCCCTCGCATTCCTGAGCGGCCCGCCATAGATACGCCCTTACCCACCCTGTCACGCTCGCGGCCGTAGCAATGTTATAAAAGCGCTTGCTTTCGTCTTCCAGGGGCGAACGACCCAACACCCACGGTCCTATTTCCCCGGCGAAATCAAAAGCCCGTTCTTCGTACTCTATCCACCGCTCCGAATTATCCGGGTCAAGGTAACCCACCATTTCAGGTTCTAGGATTATGTAATCGTGGTATTCGTCCGGATTCATTGCGAACTTTCCATATAAGCTATTCATAAATAGCTTTCCGAAAAGTTTTCCGGCTTTATCGCCCTTTTTCGCGGCTAACTTTCTTTCGTTGTAAAACTTATATACATAGTCCGAAAAGCTAATCAGCGTGGAAAATACTTTGCACTCTAAAACCTCAAGGTCTTCGACGGTCCCGGTATCCTGAGCGGCTAACAATTCCCATCCTGTTATATGGTAAGTTCGGGATATGTCGTCACGCGGAAACCACAAGGAACCGTCCGAATCACGGAAAGGAAACGCCCCACGTGATACGGCCCGGACTGTATAGAAAGAAGGACCGATTTCCTCGCATGGAAGGTCGGGGGCATGGTCAAGCGTTGTATATTCCAAAAAGTAAGGGTGTTTTTCTATCATGGCACGGGGATACGCCGAATTTATATCCACACTTTCGAAAGGTTCTTCTATAATCCCGACTTCGTGACATTCACAACGCCCGCCATAATAGTACGGATGAAATTCGGCGTAATATTCAGCGTTAGATTCTGGTGCTTTCAAGCCGCTTATTTTCTTCCATTGCGCCATAGAAGCGGCGGCTTGCGTCATTTGCATACCGTAACGGGCGATAAATTGCCCGACAAGTTCAAAAAGAAACCGGCAATCGTCCCGAAGGTATGAACGTATCTGTTGCAGATTTTTAGGTTTAACCCTTTCTTCGGGCTCAAAAATACCGTAATCAATTTCGGTCTTTTGATATTCGGCAAGGGGAACCGGGATGATATTATAAGAATCCCGAAACTCGCATATCCCTATATGAAACTTAGCCAACCGTCCCGAAATAATCATCACTTCGTCAAACGGTTCGATATGCTCAAGCATGTAATGAAAATCGAACTTGCCGCCATTGTGAGCATAAACGATGTATTCTTTATCACATAGAAAGTCGGCCACTTCCTGAGCGGTCGAGAATTCATAATACGGGGTTTTTTCGTCCATATAACCACCGTCCCAAAAGCCCCATATAAAGGGCTGTGGGACGCGGCCAATTTTGAACGGGTCAGATTCGCAGTCTAGGACTGCGAACGGGCGGCGGTAAGACATGACGCCCCTATGCTGGCGGTTCGTTAGGGGGAGCTATCGAGTATCCACTAATCAGCCGTTCATTGCCCGCGTCGCATTCTTTATATTCTTTACACGCGGTTGCAACAGCAACATAAATTTTCTGCCAGTGGGGAACGGGCCGCATATCCACGTCTACCCATCCAATATGGTCATGGATAACGTTTTCAACGTCGCGGCGAAAATGACAGTAAAACTCATGAACACAATCATAACAATTCGGTTTTTCTAAAGGCATTTTGCCACCCCTTAAATCCAACGAAATTCTAAATGATGCTTAAACGTGCAAAGTTCCAAAAACAACCCATAAGACTTTTTAGGATTGTGAAATTTAAACGTTAAATTAGGATAACCGATAGATGCAACGTTACCAATAGAAAAACGCCACCACTTAAAAATAATTTCACCGCTCATTTTGCCACCCCTAAAGGTATAACTATTTCTTCTGGTATTATATCCAAGCGACCCCAATAAAGTTCACTTAGAAATTGCGGGTTACTATGACCCCAAAGGAAATAAGAAACGGTATGTAAAGCTAACCAGTTCGCCCGCTGTTTTTCAACAAGATAAAGATACTGGTCTAGCATACGCAACTTTTGCTTAGTGATAGTCACGGTGCCACCCTCTTAACTATTAATGCTGCCGATTCTGACTAACTATCTCGTCCATTTCATCGTCTATTTCATCGGCTAGTTCTATAATGTCTGTCCGGGTTTCAGGGGTTAAATAAAGCCCCCTAGCGATGGTCAAAATAACGTCTACGTCTCCTTCAACATCATAATCATCTTGTATCAATTGGTCGGCAACCCCGGTTTCTTCGGCGATTAAAATAGCAATAACCTTTCTCAAGGTTTCCTTATCAACCATTACTTTTTCTTTCATCATTTCACCCTCTAACTAATCATCATAGCGAGAATCGCGACGTTCCCATATTGGGCGATGATACAACCCCGCTTTCCGTTTTCGTTCGCGTTCTTGTCGTGGAATAGCAGCAAGAACCGCCGCCCGGTACATTTCAGGCAATTCAATCAGCGGCATACACGGGTAACAAAGTTCGCGTCGTACACCATGCTCGCAAAGCGCCTCAGGAAACAAGCCGTAGTATGTAGACGGATTTCCCATATTGAACTCTGGAACTTCTATAGCGTCGGGGGGAATCTCACCCGTTTCTAGTTCTTCGATTCGCCTTAGAATATCATCCGTTGTCAGATATCGCCCGTTCTTCATAGTGTAAACGCTCCATGTGTTCCGCGTATTTGCCTGGGTTGAAACTATCAATGGGCCGATGGTATCCCATGACCCGTGTCCAGACTTCGCACGGGGTACGCTCGGAGTCGTCAACTCCGAGCGCTCTTAGCTGTTGCTCAACTGTTTTTGTCATGCTTGTAAGGCCGGGTTACGTTATATTCCATTTTCGCAAGTACCGCCTCCCCAATTCGGTAACCCTTATACCCACACGTATCAAGAACACGGATAATCAAATCAGCCGCTTCAATTTCCGTATTCCAAAAATCAGGGCAATGTTTATCGGCAGTCGGCGGGTGTCTTACCGCTTCCAACCATTCGCTAAGCTCAGAGTGCATCCGGGCGATTGCCGCTTGTTCGGCGGTAGATTCAAGCCAGCGTTGCGCTTGGTAGAAAAGCACATTATTTGCGTCGGGCACCTCTGAAAACAACGCGTCACTAACACGTTTATAATCATCATAAAACCCCTTTTTTGTCGCATTGTCGTGGCAATCTATCGTAAGCCCTTGGAAAACTCCCACGATAACAGCACGTGAAAACACTTGTTTAACGTCGTTCATATTTCATCCCTTAGCGCTCGCTTTCTTTTGTCTGGCGGATAATCCGGTTAATTACCGCCATTTGCATATCAGCCCACCGTTCCCCGCGTTGACCGGGAAACTTCAGCTTAACCTGTTCTAATAGGTAACGAAGCTCCTTAGTCTTTTCGTGGATACTGCGGGCAAGCTCTTTACTGTCCGGGTTCACGTTTTATTACCCGTGGCCCGTTTTCTAAACGTGGACCTGTAACACTTTCCCTCCATATAACGGCCCGCTTGAAGGCTTTCAAACACGACACTAAATAAACAGCCAAAATATAATCTGGCGTTTCAGCATCATTATCAGCCGAATGTTTATTAAGGACTTCGGCCAAATCCTTTTCTAAAGGCGTCATTCACCTTCCTTATCGGGCGAGTTATCGCAATACTCCCCACTACACGCCCGCTTAAGATAATGCGTTGTGTTTCCGTCGCGCTTGTAATGTATTTCAAACTCTTCGGGCGCAACCACGGTTTCCGCCGCTTTTTCTAAGTTGCCTTGCGTCGATTGCAGCGCGGCACAACCGGACATAAACAAAGCGCCCGCAATGACGCACGCGGCGAGTACCCATCCGACAATCCCTTTAATCAGATTGTACCGATTCAGCTTACGTATCATTTCACAATTGCGTGGGAGTGTATTGTTATACATTGTTGTCTACCTCTTAGTATTTTTGAGCATACATCGGCCACCGTTCGCCCGAAGTTTGGGGACCGCCGAATTTTCCATAACGCGAATTAAGCGCTACTTTTGCGGCGATACTAACTTCTATAGGTTCCCGTGACCCAACAAAACGGCTAACCACTTCCCTGTATTCCTTAAACTGCGCGGCCATATCCCTTACGATTCGGTCGCCGTGATTTAGCCCGTATTCAATCAGTTCTTCGTTGTTCATGGTTGCCACCTTCAATTGTTGGAGGGATACCGAAAACATCGGTTAGTCCGTCTTCGTCCATAACGAAAATACTTTCACATTTATCGCAGATTACTAGGTCTTCCCTATCATCACCGTTAAGGAAACATTGCCCAAGTAAGCCCCCACACTTCGGGCAACGGTCAAAGAAATCGTTAGCCCTGCTGGTAGTCACAAAAAATATAAGTGCTAACCCACCACCGAAGGCAATCAACAACCCCATCACCGCTATAAATTCAATACTTATATTCACTTCCTTTTTCCTCGCTTTTTCTTTCCATATTTCTTGCGCCATTCCCGCCTTGCCCTTTCCCTTTCTTCCTTCATTGCCTCCCGGCTTCGCGTCTGCCGGTCACGAAAACGGTTGAAGTCTCGTAGTTGCTCAAAGTCATAAACTTCAAATCCGCCTAGCCAATTGCCAAAGTAAGAACTATTTGAGTCGGAAGCATCATAAGAATCGGCCCCGTATTTCTGGACAAGTTTTGCAACCTCGCGGGGCAGAATCTTAGCACTGTAAGCGGCTTTTATAAGATACTTACCCGCCCGAATCTGATAAGCTTTCCCGGTTTCTAATTGGTTAATCGCTTCGACAGTTGCGCCTCTAGGGTCAATCGCGAAGTCTTCAGGGGTAAGACCAGCTTGTTCTAAGCTGATTGCGCGGCGCGTTATTCGTCCCTGTTTAATGACAACTTGACGGGACTTAGTGATACGAATTTTTGGTTTTATCTTGGCAGGGGAAGGAAGAAAGGCAACCTTTAATTGTTTTGGGAATTGTTCATGTTGCGCTACCTCTTGCATTAGCCTGATATTTTCAGGCTTACGCCCACGGTACACATAAAAGGGGCGTGCGGTTAGGTGGTCAACTAGATTGTAGAGTTTTGTTACTTGAGCTTTTTGGGCAGGGGTCCAGGAATCGAAATGACGTATATCGTAACCGTCGCGTGCCTCAAAGCCTGTGGCAACCTTGCCGGTTGACTCCCCGGTAATGGGATCGTCAAACCCGTGTCTTAGGGCTTTGACTGCGGCAATGTATTCTTGTTTAGTCGGTCGATATAAAGGCACGGTGCCACCCTACCCCGTTTTATTATGCGCCCCCAGCGCGAGGGCTAGGCCCCGCGTCCCCTTTTGGAGACTACCGCCGTTCAGCGACGGGGCCTAAGAACAAGAGTAGACCCGGAGGGGTCGGGTTGCAAGCCGGGGACGCCCATGCCATCCTAAAGGTGTAGCTAATACACTATGCCTGACTAAAACACTAGGAGACTTAAGGCCATGAAGTAGCCAACGACTTCACCCCACGCCCCTGCACTGGAAGGGGCGCACAGCGCAAATCGCCGGGGTGCACCTAGAACCCCGGCCTTTTTAAAAAGGTGGCACTAATGACATGGTGGGAAATAATAATCTGGTTACTAATTACCGCTTACGCCACACAAATCTTAATAGCATGGGTGAAAGGCGGTCCATCAAAATAATGGACAAAGACAAAACCATACAAACGCTATGAAACAAGCGGCGAAATTTATAAACAACGATACCTTTCAAAATATATTGGACTGGTATCTGGCGCGAAAGTGGCGTATGTCGTTTATTGAATATATGACCGTCAAAATAGAAGACGAACTAATGGAAGAACACACAAATGAAAAGAATAAAATGTTCCTGCGGTAGACAACAGAAAGATTTAGGCGAATACGCACTAAAAAGTTTTGGGTGGGTTAAAACAGATAAAAAAGAGTGGTTATGCCCTTTTTGTTCTGGCAACCTAAAGAAACTTGACAGGGTGTTCTCTTCAAACACGAGACATTTCCACTAATGACTTACACACAGAAAATAAAAGCTGGCAGAAAACTAAGTACATTTTATGATATGGCTTTTTGTAACGACGATATAACGTTGGTCGAATTGTTTTATAACGAAGCATTGTACTGGGTTTATTAACTTTTCCCTTCCCCTTTCTCCCTCCCCTATTTTCCCCTTTCCGTAAACTGTAATGAAAGAGGTGTCGTTTACGAAAAACGAAG
>Ga0265303_10000551_pt1 | contig 21269 bp, 14 predicted proteins | sample Helome_2_FD_192494 | JGI IMG/M metagenome (GOLD analysis project Ga0265303, IMG submission 192494) | Marine sediment microbial communities from subtidal zone of North Sea - Hel_20160317 (Illumina Assembly) | ecosystem: Environmental > Aquatic > Marine > Subtidal zone > Sediment ... | reverse complement strand
TTCGTCCATCATCGAATTGAATTCAGGGTCGTCGCGAAGTAACGCCGTGTGCGGGCTCCGCTCAGCCTGCGACCACCAAAACACGCAACAATCAGCGTCGATCGCCTGTCTCAAAGCAGTCAGAGCTTGCTCCTTCTTGCCCTGCCTGGCGTAGATTTCAACATCGGCAAATCCGTAACCGAAAAAACCCAACCTTGGCATATCTCGTGTCTGTTCCAACGCCTTGTCCAGCAATAGATCCGCACACTCCCGTTCACCGGACTTGTCGAGGGCGAGAGACACATGGATAGCTGGCTGGAGATTCAGACGTGAGACCTCTGGCTCACGATCGCACATGAATTCCGGATAGGATTCTGCAGCGATTCGAAGCACCTCTCGATAGCGACCTGTGGCAACGAGGAGATAGAGCGTCGTGTTATTCCCGGGCGCAATTGCCTGAAGTTGGTTCGCGGCTTGCAGAACTCCTGTCTCGTTGCCCCCGTGAAAACTCCGCAATGCCGCTGCCCTGTTTGGCCGGTACCAGTCCGGACCGCTGGACAGAGCCTGTTCTATCCAGTAATCAGCCTTTTGCTCATCACCGAGCGCGAGATAGTAGATGCTCAGGCCATAAAGGTTAAAGGGGTATCGCGGGTCTCGTGCGTAGCTCTCCAGGCTCCAGCGTATGCCCAGATCCAGCCGACCGTATGCGTGGGCGTGCAGGCTGCCGATCAAGTAATAGGTGCTCGCATAGGCTGGCTCGATCTCGAGGGCCTTTTGATAATATTCCATCGCCTCTTCGAACCGCCCTAATCCGGCAAGTGTCTGTCCGACGGTCACTATCAAAGGCGGTGAGACAGGATCCAGCGTGTAGGCTCGCTCCAGCAGGGGCAACGCAGAATCCGGCTGCTGCAAGTAAGTCACCAGCACGTCTCCATACCAGTGATATGCCTTGGCATAATTGGGATCCAGCTCTATGGCACGCTGAAATGCACCGATGGCCGTACTGAAGTCGCCCACCTTGGCCCGGATGGCGCCTCTCGCAACATAAGCCTCGGCCAACTCACCGTCCAGCATTAGTGCCTTACTAATCGCCGGCTCACCAAATTCCAGTACGTCGTTCAACGACATTCCCGCATAGTCGCCGAGGAGCATATAGGTATCGGCCAACCCCACGTATGCGAGGGCGAACTTCGGGTCAATCTGTATGGCCCTCTCAAAATATGCCAAGGCCTCTTCGAGCGAGTCGCTCGTCCGGCTGAACATCCGCTGCTTGCCCAGCCAATAGGACTGGTACGCGTCGAGGCTCGCTGTCGGGACGTTTCTCAGATTGTCCTGGTCTTGCGGCGTCAGGGTTGCCCGCAACCTGTCAGCTATGACTGCTGCTATTTCGCTCTGGATCGCGAAGATGTTCCGGGTTGTAAGCTCGCGATCAAAAGTCTGCGACCACAAATGTGAATCAGTCCTCGCATCGACCAGCTGCGCAGTAATTCGAACACTATTGCCCATGCGTCGGACCGAGCCTTCCAAGACGTGCGCGACATTGAGCTCCTCCGCAATGGTCGGTATGTCAGTGTCCTTTCCCTTGAAAGAGAATGACGAGGAGCGCGATATCACCCGCAAATCGTCGACCTCCGCGAGGGTATTTAGCAGCTCTTCCGAGATACCGTCCGAGAAATAATCCTGCTCCGGATCGCCACTCATATTCTCGAACGCCAGCACCGCGACCGACTTGTCCGTCGGCGTAATCGGCCACCACGTGTGCACCGCGAAGAGTATGACCGCGGCAGCCAGGAGCGCTATTACGATGAAATCCATGCGCCGCCCCGTGACATGGGTTATCGAGTCTTTGGCGGTGACGTGTTTCTCGAGAGCGAGGCCCTCGGGCGTGATCTCGTAAAACCAGGAAATGACAAGCGCGATCGGGAACCCTAAGGCCAGGACTGTCAGTACCAGTGATCCGGCCCAGGCCGGCAGACTGGCGAGCGCGATAATGACTTCTGCCACCTGCATGATGACCCACGCTGCGAGCACATAGAGCACCGCCATGCGGAGGACGTTACGACGCTTGAGTTCGGACACCAGCCCCATGCGTCAATATTGACGCCGGTCTGTGGGCTTCTTCAATGCGTATCGGCCGCAGGCCGCGGCGATCTGTATCGTCGGTTGCTACCTCTGTGCGGTTGCTTCAAACCAGATCTTTCGAACCTGCGAGAGATTTGCTGACTTTCGGACCTGCCACAGATCATAACTATTTTGCATGGCCAACCAGCTCTCAGGGGATCGACCAGGCGCCTTTGACAGTCGCAGAGCCATCTCCGGGCTCACTGCACTGCGCTGGGCAACAACACGCGCCAAGGTGGAGGCAGCGACGCCCAGATTCTCAGCCAACGATCTGATACTCATATCGAACGGCTCAATATATGTTTCCCGGATAAACTCGCAAGGTGCGGGGGATCATGCGTAGCCATCAATGATAGTCCTCGTAGTCCAACACATACGCGTTGCCGTCTCTAAACTCAAAGCTCAGCCGCCAGTTGTAGACGAAGTCGAGCCGCATGTATCGCCTGTTGCGCATCACGCAACAATCTCTGTTGATCAGGAATACAGAACTCCTCAGCGCTATTGCCGAATCGACGCGGCACATGTCGCTGAGTAGTATTGGCTTGCCGTCCTAAAACAATCAAAAGAGGGTCCTATGCCAACCTGGTGGTTTTCGCTGCTTCTATGCGGCAGTCATAGACAACCTGCTGTTTCGAGACAGCGCGGACAATATCGCTGCCGCCGAAGATCTGTTGCAGGCGGCCGAGCTTCCGTATCACTCGTTTGAAAGAGCATTGATTCACTTCGCAAAAGGAGAACTCTCGAGCGCGGAATCTGTAATGCGCGAGTACCTTGCGTACGCAATGATGAAGACGGACCGGATGGATGAGGCTATTCAGACCGCGAATTCATTTGTTGACGCAGACCCTTTGAATCCAAGCGCATGGGATACGCGCGCAAGCATTCTCGATGCGGCCGGTCAGCGGGAGGACGCAATCGCCAGTCTCACACACATTAGCGTGGATTCTGACGAATCAAGCGGTCAGCTTTGGGTTACAAGCGGTCCTTCCATTTCTCGCGTTAGCCGAAATCATCGACTATATTGGGGCGGTCTTTCAACCTGGACGGATATAGGCGCTCATGAAAAAGCTTTGGTTTTTAGCGGCACTGGCGATGTTAGGGGCTTGTTCCGACAGTTCCAAAGAATCAGCCCCTGCCGACGCTCAGCAGCGTAACGCCGACTGGACAGTGGATTTCTTTGATGACTTCGACAGCTTCAATCCCGAGAACTGGCAGGACCAGATTCTTTGGGTGAACGACGAGGACCACTGTTATGTGCGCGATAACGAGCTTAATACAAGGGAGGTCAGCAACGGCACTCTGAAGTTGCGTGTCGTAGATCTGGGCGTTGAGCGACCGTGCGACAATCTGAACAAGATGGGCGAACAGCACCCGGATACCCAATACATTGCTGGACGAATAGCCTCGAAGAACCGCAAGGAATTCATCAAAGGCCGCTGGACGGCACGCCTGAAAGTCGAGGATAGTGGTCAGCCCGGCATGTTTCCCGCCTGGTGGCTGCTTGGTGCGCTGAATAATGAGCCGCCTGTCGAAGAAGAGGACGAGACAGTTTGCTGGCCAATGACAGGCTCTGGCGAGATCGACATTTTCGAACACCACAGCGACGGGGGCCCAGACCACTACGCCGCTCGCGCAATCAAGAGTCTCGGCCACTGCGGCGGCGGTGATTGGCAGGAACTCATGCTCGTTCAGGAGGCTACGTTGGCCAAGTATCATGAGTATTCGGTGGAGTGGGAAGGAAGTGATCTTGTTTTCCGCCTCGACGGAAAAGAGGTGTACCGCAATGAGGGCGAGGGAGACAAATTCCCCGAGCCGCTGTTTGCAGTTTTGAATTTTGCCAAAATCAACGACTCGCCAATGACCACACCGTCCTGGACGATGGAAGTGGACTGGGTGAAACACGAGGTTTGGCAGGACGATATCAGCGAGGGCGCCGACTAGCTCGCGTTGGCGTTTGACGGGGTACGGCTTGACGGCCACACCTCTCAAGGGGTCTTTTTTGACGACCTGAGTCTGTCTCTTCCGGGCCAACTGTCCAATCTTCCAAACAATAGTAATATCGGCGGGTAGTCGTTCAAATTGCGCGAGGCTCCGCAATGAAAAGGTTTTCCAATATCTTGCTCGTTGTCGATGAACGTACGGACTACTCGGCTGCACTGAAACGTGGCGCCACATTAGCGAGGAAGAACCAGGCCCGCCTTACCGTGTGCGCAATGGTTGACACCGTTCCGAGCGAAGTGCGAATAGGTGCTATCAGGATCACGCCACGCCAGGTCCTCGATGTTGCCACTGCCAGGAAACGAGAATGGCTGGAAAATACTGTCAACTCAGTCGCGACTGATAGAGTATCCATAGACAAGAAGGTGCTTGTCGGAAAACCATTTATCGAGATAATCCGACAGGTGTTGCGGAACGACCATGACCTGATCATCAAATGTGCCGACGCTGACAGTGCCCTGCGGGAGATATTGTTCAGCAGTACGGACAAGCACCTGATGCGCAAGTGCCCGTGCCCAGTCTGGCTCGTCAAACCGACGGAGCGGCACAAATACCTTCGCATACTGGCGGCCGTTGACCAGGATCCGGAGGAACCGGCAAAAGACACACTCAACCGCCAGATCCTGGAGATGTCCACGTCAATGGCGCTGGCGGAATACAGCGAAGCGCACATCGTGCATGCATGGGAAGTGTTCGGCGAATCGCTCTTAACGTCACACAAGTGGAACTTCTCGGAGGCTGAGTATGAGGCAATGCTGGCAGAGGAAGCCACCGGGCGAAGGCGCTGGCTGAAGAATCTCGTCAAGGACTACGGCACGTCGACAGACACAAACAACGATGGCGCCCTGGATATCCAATTCCATGTCGTTCAAGGGCCCGCCCAATTCGTTGTATCGGACTTAGCTCGCGAACTGGCAGTGGATCTCGTCGTCATGGGGACCGTCGCACGCACCGGAATTGAAGGTTTCTTCATGGGCAACACTGCGGAGAGCATTCTCGGGCAACTCGACTGCTCTGTTTTAACGATCAAACCACCAGGATTCACCAGTCCTGTAACGCTGGAGGGATAGCGTCTAATAAAAGGCGCACGGGCTCTTCCTACTTTGAATTCCTGTCTGACTGTCGCGACCTCGAATTTCGTTCCCGGAGTATGGCCAGCTGGCCGTAGGCGAGCACCGTAATGATCGGGAACAGGGCCGTGAAGGCGATCAGGCCGAAGCCGTCCAGCAGTGGGCTGCGCCCCGGCACAGCATCCGCCAGGCCAAGTCCGAGCGCTGCGACCAGGGGAACCGTAACGGTGGACGTCGTCACCCCGCCCGAGTCGTAGGCCAGCGGAACGATCTCTCTCGGGGCTGCCATCGTCTGCAAGATAACGATGAAGTAACCGGCCGCGATGAAATAAGGCAGCGGCAGACCGGTGATGATGCGGAAGCAGCCCAGGCTCACACCGATGCCGGCGCCGATGGCCACTGCAACGCGCAGGCCTACGACGCCGATTGCCCCACCAGAGACGGTGTTGGCTTTCATAGCCACCGCCATCAGTGAAGGTTCCGCCATGGCCGTGGAGAAGCCGACTGTCGCCGCGAAAATATAGACCCAGTAGAAATCCTGCCAGGTAAATTCGGCCATGGCATGCTCTACGGTGTCGAGCAGGAATTCGGGATGGGTGAGCTGCTCCGCCATCATGCGCCCGAGCGGAAACAGGCTGTGCTCGAGGCCTTCCAGGAACAGGCCCAGGCCGACGACGACGAACACGAATCCCACGATGATCTTGCCGCCGTTAGGCATCCTTTCGCCGATGACAAGCCACTGAAACGCGAACAGAAAGACGACTATCGGCAGCACGTCCAGCGCGCTGTCCGTTACGAAAAACAGTGCGTCAACGGCCAGATCCATCAGACCACCATGCCGTAGATCAGCACGAACAGGATCGGCGTCAGTGAGGCAAATGCAATCAGGCCGAAGCCGTCCAGCATCGGATTCCTGCCCTTCAGTGAGCTGGCGAGCCCTACACCCAGCGCGGTCACCAGAGGAACGGTCACAGTCGAGGTTGTCACGCCGCCGGAATCGTAGGCGATGCCGATAATCTCCGGGGGCGCGATCGCCGTCAGCAGTACCACCAGCGTATAGCCGCCGATGATCAGCAGCGGCAGCGACCAGTTGATGATGATGCGAAACACCCCCAGCACAATCGCAACGCCGACGGCGAGTGCGACCGTCATACGCAGGCCAAACGCATAGTCATCCATAGCGTCCGGCGTTCTCGCAATGACTTCCGCATCGGCGGCGACCGCCGCCGCCTCAGCCGCGACAGCGATCAGCGCCGGCTCCGCAACCGTCGTTCCGAAGCCGAGCGCGAAGGCGAAGGTGATAAGCCAGAATGTGCTGCCTTTGCGCGCAAGCGAGTGAGCAAGCCCCTCGCCGACCGGAAAGAGCGCGAGCCGCAGGCCGAAGATAAAGAAAGTGAGGCCCGCAAGCACGAGCAGTCCGCCGCCGATGAGCGTCAGCAGGCCATCGACCGGCTGGCGGATGACGAACGCCTGGAATACCGCGATCACGACGATGATCGGCGTCAAGTCACGCAAGCTATTGATTGCGTCTCTAGACAGTGCTCGGAGTGAGTCTTTCATCGGTTTGTGGCGCGTTCCCCAGTTTCAGTTTATCCATAGCCCTATCCGAACACAAAGAAAGGGCCCGTCCCGCGGAGCTCGAAGATGGTCGGCCTTATTGTTTTGGTGGCGGAGGCTGGCTTCGAACGTTAGCAAGGTCCTCTGCGCCTATTGTTTCGCTGGAGATTTCTCTAATCGCTGCCTGGGGCTGCGTGGCGACATCGTTAATCCGCGAGTTACTCGACCTCCTCCCACCAGCTGAGAGAATCAAATGGCTGGCCAGCCATTACGATGTCACCCACTCGAGGCGTGACCAGCTCCACGTTATCTTCATCTGCAGCCTGCACAGCCCGCCCTATCGGCTCGTCCCAATCATGAAACGCAATGTTGAACGTAGCCCAACTGACGGGAAGCATGCGGCGTGCCTTTACAGCAATATGCGCCTCGATCGCTTGCTCCGGACCCATGTGGCTGTAAACCCATGAAGCCCCGGGGCCGTATTGGCCGATCTTTATAATGCTCAAGTCAAACGGCCCGTACTGTTCACCAATCGACCGAAAATGATCCGAAAAGCCAGAATCGCCACTGTAAAAGACCCGGTGTCTGGAACCGGTGACCGCCCAGGAGGACCAGAACGTCGCCTTGTAGTCGAAAAGCCCTCGACTCGAATAGTGTTGAGCCGGGGTACAGATTACAGTTACGCCTCCTATTTCGGTCGATTCCCACCAGTCCAGTTCGGTGATCTGAGTTTTCGGTACGTCCCATTCGTCGAGATGGGCCCCGACCCCGAGGGGGACAAGAAAGCGTGTTCCCTCGGAAGCCAGATACTGGATCGTATGCATGTCCAGATGGTCGTAGTGATCATGTGAAATCAACACGACATCAATGCGTGGAAGGTCCGTGAGTCCAATGGGTGGCGGATGAGAGCGTTTCGGGCCAACTCCGTTTATTGGCGAGACATGGTCTGAGAATACCGGATCTATAAAGAACCGAAGACCGTCCAATTCCATATAGACGCTCGAATGGCCAAACCAAATCGCTCGTAGCTCCAAAGCAGGCTGCGCCTTCAGCAATGCGGGCGGTAAAGCCGATACCGGAATGGCTGATGGCGGCACTCGAAGCTGATCACCGAAAAACTGCTCTTTGAAATACCCCCACACGTCCCCGAATTCCAAAGGAGGATGAGGCAGCAGGTTTTCGAACTCACCATCGCGATAGTTAGGCGATGCTTGCACCCTTTCCAATCGTTCGCCTGAAATAGCGCCGCCGAATGGTGGCCAAAAGCTCAGGAACAGGCCGCTGCCGACCACAATGATAAAGAGAATGATGGCCACCCATTTTAGTTTGCGACCTTTGCGACGGTTCGCAGTGCTGGGTACGAGAAAATCTTGGCTGGTCATCCTTTAGGTGTTGACCTCAGGGCCGAATGGGCGTGCCGTCCTTCTTCCTGACCTGGGTCCAGTCATAATTGTAGTGCGGCAGTGGATACTTGGCGGCTTCCGTTTCATCAAGCTCGACGCCCAGGCCCGGTTTCTCGTGAATTCGCATATAGCCATCCTGCATATACGGCGCATCGGGAAATACGGATCGCAAGCGATCATCGAAATGCACGGCTTCCTGGATTCCGAAGTTCCAGGCCGTCAGATCAATATGCGCATTCGCCGCGTGTCCGACCGGCGACACATCTGCCGGGCCATGCCAGGCCGTGCGCACATTGAACCATTCGGCCAGGCGCGTCACTTTCATGGCTGGCGTAATGCCCCCGATCTGGGAAATATGGATGCGAATGAAATCGATCTGTCGCTGCACGATAAGATCCAGCCATTCATTCGGATTATTAAATAACTCACCCATGGCAATGGGCACGGACGTGTTTTGCCGGATGTTCTGAATCCATTGCTTGTTTTCCGGTGAGACCGGGTCCTCGATAAAGAACGGGCGATAGGGCTCCAGCTGTTTCATCAGATAGATGGCATCCTGCGGCTGGATACGTTCGTGCACATCGTGCAACAACTCTACTTTGTCGCCGCATTTTTCGCGCACATGCTTGAACATCTCGATCGTGCCCTTGATGTAGGCCCGACTATCAACAGTATTGTCATTCGCAGAACCGAAACCGGCTGCCTTGTAGTCCGGCTGCTTCGATAAATGTGTGGCGCCGTAGTTGCCACCGCCCAACTGAATCCGGATATACCGATAGCCCTCGTCCATATAACGAAGCGCGATTTTCGCGATTTCTTCTTTTGTATCAGCCCCGGCATGGACGTAGCTATCCACGGCAAAGCGGCATTTCCCGCCCAGCAGCTGATATACCGGCATGCCCGCCAGCTTGCCTTTGATATCCCATAGCGCCTGATCCAGACCGCTGAGAGCATTATTCAGGACCGGACCGTTGCGCCAGTAAGAACTGACGTACGTGGTTTGCCAGATATCTTCGATGTTATGCACCGACTTGCCGCGGCAAAAGTCATCCAGGTATTTGTCCACGGCCACGACCACGGCATGCGGACGTTGCTGAAAAGTGGCGCAGCCTAAGCCAAACAGACCCGGTTCGCTGGTTTCCACTTTGACGACCACCAAAGCGACCCCACTCGGTGCGGTGGCGATGGCCTTCACCTTGGTGATCTTTATATCCGGCATATTCCCATCATGCTTTTCCGGTGTGGAAGAGTCATTGAGGGATGCAATAGATAACTGCGGCGCCATGGCCAACGGCGGTAACAGTGCGCATTTCAGCAGATTTCTTCTATTCATAGCAGTTGACCTGTGACAATGCGGTTGGGAAGAATGAAGACGATACCGAAAGTACGTTGGATCGACGCGTAAATCAAAAGGCTCGGACAACACCGGACTTTCGATTTCATGGTGGCGGGGGCGTGATTGCCCTCGCCACTGAGCGGCTTAGTTATGTCGGCCGACTTAGTCGGCCTCGGAATGAACCTGCTTCGCAGAACCCAACCCTGCCTCAACAGCAAAAATGAATAAAGGGCCCCGTAAAGGGGCCCTTTATTCATTTTGGTAGCGGGGGCGCGATTTGCACTGTTCCGACAGCCCGCACCCGTATTCGCTTGACTTAGCTATGCCCCACCGTTTGGCCTGACCTTCGGGCAGCGAACGATCGCCTGTGCCCAAGAAGGACATTCCGAAGGCGTGGGCGCGGCCTCACAAGGATTCAAACTCCCGACCGCCTGGTTCGTAGTTAGATTGGTAAGCCATAAGTAACTGTAATCATTGAAGAGTCGTAGGGGCGCTCGTTGCATCCCTTGCCCCACTCTGCACAACAACGCACAACCGAATCACGCAATTTTCACGCAAGATGAATGGGGCGCATCGACTCTATGAGACTGGTGCGAATCGGCCAATTTGAAAACACCCGGCAATATTCCGGCAATTGGCTCAATGATGGACAAGAACTATCGATTGTTGGCCTATTTGGCAATGAAGCACTGCCTGGGTTCGGCGTGTTCTGGTTTCACCTGGTCAACTCCGCCAGCAACTCGGGCAAAGATACAAGAGCAAAGGTAGTCGAACGATCGCTGATGGCATAAGGAATCACGAGCTTATCGTTGTGGATCATGCCGCCACAAGAGTAGACAACATTCGGAACGTAGCCGACGCTCTCCTCTTCCAGTGGCACAATGAGCGGCTCGGGAAGACGGCCGATGACTCGGGAAGGATCGTCCAGATCCAACAGCGCGGCGCCGATCGAGTACTGGCGCATTGGACCGACGCCATGAGTAAGCACCAGCCACCCGGAATCGGTCTCTATAGGCGACCCGCAATTGCCAATCTGGATGATTTCCCAGGCAAATTTTGGCTTGATCAGGAGTTCGGCTTCGTTCCAGAAAAGTACGTCGTCGGACCGCAAAAGGAACAGATTTTCATTGTCGAGCCGACCGAGCATCAGGTACCGGCCGTCGACCTTCCTCGGGAAGAGCGCCATCCCCTTGTTGAGGGCGTATCGACCGCCCAGCATTCGAATTTTGGCCGTGTGAAACCCGGTCGTTTCGAGGATCTGGGGCATGATGTTCGAACCGTCGTAGGCGGTATAGACCCCGTAATAGAAAATTCCGCCATCGTCGGAGTGAAACTGAACCAAACGCATGTCTTCGATCCCGTGACTCTCGGCGTCGGAATTCGGGAAGATTACGAATTCCGACGGGTCGTAGAGATCTGGCATGTGAAGGTCGTAGTTCGCTCGCGAGATAGCAATCATCTTGTCGACCGTCTCGGAATTCCTCAGACCATATTCATGTGACTCCCACACGGCGTCGATTGCCAATTTGAGCTCGACGAAGTTGAAGGTTGTACCCAGCTGGTCCAGCACATCATCGGTGAATGTTCCACTCGCGCCTATCTCGGTGAGTCTCTTCTGGTAGATCTGTTTCTCGAATTCTCGATTCTCCACGACCTGAAGCCGACGGCTGTGATGACTGACAGGTTGAATCCGTATTCGATTATCGCGATCTATCACGCCACGACGGAAGACGGCCGAGGAGATATGACCTTCGCCGGTTGCCCGCAGGCTCATGACGAAACGGGTACTCCCAACGTCAGCTTCGTCCTGCACAATGGCCGGCACCATCGAGGGATTAAACAGCGCCGCAGACTCGATGGCGTATTCCATTGTGAAGTAAGCACCGATCAGGAGCCGCCGCTTCTTGTCGACAGAATCCTCGTCGGCAATGAGGTATTTGACCGCATCGTAGTTGCTCTTGGCGATCATGGCGAGATCCGGATGTTTCTTCTGAAACCTCCGCCCGAGGCCCTTCACCAATTCGGCGGCTTCGGTGCGGTCGAGACCTCGAATCCGTTCGATGATTCCTCGCAGCCGTTTCTCGTCGCCAGGGCCGAAAAAACGGGGAATGACGCGCGTCGGATCCGGGTCCAGCTGCTCGTCAACCCGTTCGATCTTCACTCGTGAGCGGTACATTGTTTCGTTAGATTTCACGGCAAAATGCTCAGGACGACGGCTGTTGCTCGAGGACAAGTGAATCATACTCCGGAAAACCGGTCCAGGCTGTCGCGTGTTAGAATTAGCTGTCAATCAGAAGGATCCCGACATGCTGCCGTCCCCAAAATCTGTCGCTCTGATCGGTTCCTACCTGCCAAGACACTGCGGTATCGCCACCTTCACGAGTGACCTTGCCAGCGCGATTCTCGATAACGATCCAGACATCGATTGCACTATCGTGGCCATGAACGATCGACGTGAGGGCTACGAGTATCCGGACACGGTCAGATTTCAGATCAATCAGGACAATCTGAACGAATACCGGCTCGCTGCGGATTTTCTGAACCTGAGGAATCCGGCGGCAATTTGTCTCCAACACGAATACGGAATATTCGGCGGCCAACGCGGCAGCTTCATCATCGAACTCGCGAAGGACGTGAAGAGTCCTCTTTTTACGACCCTGCACACGGTATTGAAGAAACCGTCGTCGGAGGAGAGGAAGATCATTACCCGATTGTCGGAGCTCTCGGCTAGCCTAATCGTTATGAGCGAACATGCTGCCGATTTTCTTCGCGATATATATCAGGTTCCGGAGCAAAAAATAGCGCTCATTCATCACGGAATTCCTGATGTTCCGTTTCTGGACCCGGACCCCTGCAAAAGTAAACTGGGGGCAAATGACAAGACTGTCATCTTGACGTTTGGCCTGCTCTCACCGGGCAAAGGTATCGAGTTCATGATTAATGCCTTGCCGGACATTGTCAGCTTACATCCGGACGTACTTTATTACGTGGTTGGCGCCACGCATCCGCATTGCAAGGCCGAGAGTGGGGAGAACTACCGCCTGAGTCTGCATCATCGGGCAGAGGAACTGGGCGTTGGCGACAATGTCGTGTTTCATGACCGTTTCCTGGAACGCGATGAATTGATTGAGATCATTCGGGCTGCCGATATCTACGTCACCCCATACCTGAACGAGGCTCAGGTTGTGTCCGGCACACTTGCCTATGCGGTTGGGGCAGGCAAGGCCGTTGTGTCTACCCCCTATTGGCACGCACAGGAGATGTTGGCCAATGGGCGCGGCAGGCTCGTGCCATTCAAAGAATCCAGGGCTTTGGCGCAGCAGATCAACCAACTTCTGGACTATCCGCAGGAGCGCCTCGCGATGCGTCGGGCCGCTTATGATTATTCGCGGCCCATGGTGATGAAAGAAATGGGCCGCAATTATTTGGCTCTTTTTTCGCAGGCCAAAGTTCAACATGCCCGCGCGCGCGATCTCCCGGCACTCGATACTTTGAGTCAAAAGGAACAGCGACTGCCCCAGATCAACCTGAATCATCTTTGCACTATGACGGATGACACTGGCATTCTGCAGCACGCAAAATTCACGGTTCCCAACCGAGCCCATGGGTACTGTGTCGACGACAATGCTCGAGCGCTAATAGTCGTTACCAGGGCAGGCGAGCTGAATCGAAACGATCGGTCATTGATCGATCTGTCATCGATTTATCTCAGTTTCCTGCATGATGCTTTCGATCCAGAGACGGGGCGATTTCGCAACTTCATGTCGTATGATCGCAAGTGGCTGGAGACGATCGGGTCGGAAGATTCTCACGGACGCGCGCTGTGGGGCCTGGGCGTGATGGCTGGCCGGGGGCATAACTCGGGTCAAGTCGCTCTCGCGACTAAATTATTCAATGATGCGCTACCGGCATTTGAGGGATTCTCGGACTCCCGTGCCATCGCATTCCCAATTCTCGGAATGCAGGCGTACCTCCGCAGGCACGAATGCGATCAGCGAGTGCGTGCGTTGATCAAATCGCTGGGCGACAGATTGCTGGCCCGTTTCACGCAGTACGCCACCAAAGACTGGCGTTGGCACGAAGCCGAGCTGACCTACGACAATGCGCGCCTGCCCGAAGCTCTGATGGCCTGCGGTCGCGTTACCGACAATGATGCCATGGTGAAGACCGGTATCGATGTTCTCGAATGGCTAAGAGACATTCAGATCGATCCTGCCAACGGATGGTTCACGCCCGTTGGCAATCAGGGTTGGTTCGCCAAGTCCGGAAGCAAAGCGCAATACGATCAACAGCCTCTTGAGGCCACCGCCATGATTGGCGCCAGTCTCGAAGCCTATGAATGCACGCAACGTGAAGAATGGATGCAGCTGGCATCCACTTGTTTCAACTGGTATCTGGGGAAGAACGACCAACGCATCCAACTTTACGATTATGCCACCGGTGGATGCCGCGACGGCCTCGAAGCGGAAGGTGTCAATGAGAATCAGGGCGCGGAATCGACGCTGTCCTACCTGTCCTCCCTGCTCGCTATTTACAATCTTCGCGGATTAACAGCCAATCACAATCACATTGCGGAATCGGATGCTGATCAGCGCCTCACAGGATAGTCTGATGCGGCTTAGCGGTGCCTCAACCCGCCTTGAGCCGAGATAGCAGCTCCGGTATGGAGACAGTAGCAACCCTGCTCCTTTGGTCAGCGATGCCGTAGGGAATAATCAATGTATCTCCGTGAATCATGCTTCCGCAGGTATAGACCACGTTAGGCACATAGCCATCTCGCTCATGCTCGTCGGGAGTGAGAATCGGCTCATCCAGCCGACCGATAACCTGCGACGGATCGTCAAGGTCCAAAAGCTCGGCCCAGACGCTGTACTTGCGCATTGGTCCAACACCATGAAACAGTGCGAGCCATCCGTCAGGCGTCTCCACCGGCGACCCACAATTCCCGACCTGAACGAATTCGAGCGGATGAACAGGCTCTTGCAGAAGCTCCGCATCGTCCCAGGAACGAACGTTGTTCGAGAACATGATGTAGTTATTGACACCATCCTGGCGTGACAACATCGCGAACTTGCCGTTGATCTTTCTCGGGAATAACGCCATCCCCTTGTTCTGCGCAGCCTTGCCGCTGAGTGTGTGCATTCTGAATGTCAGGAAGTCGGTCGTCTCGAGAATCTGCGGCAGTATGGTGAATCCGTTGTATGCGGTATAGGTAGCGTAGTAAATAACGGATTTATCATCATTTTCGAAACGCACGAACCGGGCATCCTCGATGCCTGAGCTCTCGTTTTCCGATACGGGGAAAATCACTCTCTCAGAGATCTGTTCATCAGGCCGGAATATCACTTCGTAATTGGACCGAGCCAGCCACAATACCGTTTCAATTGCGTGGTGCTTGTCCTTCAGTCGAAACTTGGTCGAGCGGAGTCTTCGTATTTTTGTTTCCAGCTGACCAAACGAAAACGTCTCACGCAGTCCTTTCAGCAGTTTGTCCGTGATCCGGTCGCTCGCTCCCATCTCTTCGAGTTTTCGCCGAAAATGAAGGCGATGATAGACAGGATCTGTGTGCATCTCAGGCGTGGCAACGTATTGACTGATGGGATCGAAGTATATGTCGTCGTTGTCGTCGACCAACCCGCTGCGAAACTCGATCGAAGACACGTGACCCTCACCGGTTGCCCGGAAGCTCATGACGAATCGCTGTGACCCCTTGGCAACGCCATTCTGGTCAGGATGCGGGACGATCGAAGGATTGAAGAGCGCAGCCGCTTCAACTGAATATTCCGCGGTGAAGTAGGCCCCAAGCAGCAGTTCTTGCTCGGATGACAGTGACGTATTTTCTGGCACGTGTTCTGCAATACGATCAAAGTTCCTGTGCAGGACCTCTCGGAAGTTCCGATGACGCCCTGAAAAGTCCTGGATTACGGCCTCGAGCAAGTGCTGTACGTTTTCGTCGCTCAACACTGCGACCCGATCGATTAAAGTCGCAATCCGTGCGCTATCACCCGGAATATGCGGCCGGGTAATAACGCGGGAGCTTTCGGCGTTCAGCAAGGTCGGCCGCCGTCGCATCAATTGCTTGCGTTGTTCCCTAATCCTCATCTTTAATTGCACACTGATGTAATCTGACTGAAAATACTCATAGTTCAGTGGCCTCGGCGCAGACCGTTGGGATTATAGCCGTGATGGCCACCGGACGCTTTGATCAAGATTGACTGTCCCAGGAATCGCCGGTTTCGAGCATGTCCATGCGTATCGCCGTCCTCAGCCCCATTTCATGGCGCACTCCTCCCCGCCACTACGGGCCATGGGAGTCGGTGGTCAGCCTGCTGACCGAAGAGTTGGTACATATGGGCCTGGACGTGACTCTTTTTGCCACTGGGGATTCGCGAACCAGCGGCAAACTGGTTGCTGTGTGTCCACACCCGTATTCGGAGGACGACTCGGTCGATCCGAAGGTCGCTGAATGCCTGCACATATCCGAGATCTTCGAACGGGCCGCCGAGTTCGATCTCATTCACAATAATTTCGACTTTCTACCACTAACGTACTCTGGCCTGGTCGAGACCCCAATGGTAACGACGATTCATGGATTTTCCTCATCAAAAATCATACCCGTCTACAAGAAATACAATGCCCGAAGTCACTATGTGGCGATCAGCGAGTCGGATAAGTCAGCGGAACTCGTCTACATAGCCACTATCCATCACGGGATCGATGTCGCACAATTTCCGTTTTCGGGAGCCGAGGGAGAGTATCTGCTATTTTTCGGTCGGATCCATCCGGACAAAGGCGTCTACGAAGCAATTAAAGTAGCACAGCGCATGGGAATGAAACTTGTTATCGCGGGCATCATTCAGGACCAAGACTACTTCGCAAGCAAAGTGGAACCTCATATTGACGACGTGACTGTGGAATATCTCGGTTCCATTGGGCCCGACCGAAGATCGGGCGTGCTGGGCCGAGCGACGGCTTTACTGCACCTGATCAGCTTTGATGAGCCCTTCGGCTTGAGTCTGGTCGAGTCCATGGCCTGTGGAACACCGGTCATTGCGTTTCGCCGCGGCTCGATGCCTGAAATCATTCGGCATGGTGAAACGGGTTATATCGTCGACGACATCGAGGGCGCGATAAATGCGGCGGCGGCGATCAAATCGATCGACAGGACGCGATGCCGCGCTGAGGTTGAACAGCGCTTTACAAGCGCACGCATGGCACGCGACTATGTTAGCGTTTACGAGAAGATCTTGAGGGGGGATTCACATGATGACGAATAAGCCGTCGGTGACGCGGTATGAACGTAATCCAATCCTCACCAAGCACGACATTCCCTACGCCGTCGAGACGGTTCACAACGCAGCGGCAACCAAATATGAGGATCAGTACATCCTGCTTTTCCGCTCGCACTTGCGTAATGGACGATCGATACTTGGTATCGCACGGAGCGACGACGGTTACAAGTTCCGGGCAGACCCAAAACCGTTCATGGTGCCTTCCAGCGACAGCGGCTTTGCGATTCACGAGGAGTACGGTGTCGAGGACCCGCGAATCTGTTTAATAGACGGCGAGTACTATATTACCTACAGCGCTTATTCCAGATTTGGCGTACGCATCGGGTTAGCAAAGACACGCGATTTTAGGGCTGTCGAGAGAGTGTCGCTAATTAGCCAGGCAGACATGCGCAATGTGGTGATTTTCCCGGAAACGTTCGACGGTCGTTACGCGCGGCTGGATCGACCCCATTCGGAAATCAACCCCTGGTGCATATGGCTGTCCTGGTCTCCGGACCTGGTTCACTGGGGGAATTCGGTGCCGGTGATCCAGCCTGTCCAGTATCATTGGGATGAAATGAAAATCGGTCCTGGCGCGACGCCGATAAAAACCACGAAGGGATGGCTCAACATCTACCACGGCGTGTTTCCGACTATGGATGGATCGGTGTACCGCCTGGGCGTAGCACTGCACGATCTAGCCGACCCCGCCACAGTGCTCGGTGTTGCCGACGACTGGATACTATCGCCGGAAGATCCGTGGGAGTTGACCGGGTACGTCCACAACGTCGTCTTTACCTGCGGTGCTGTCGCAGAGGACGACGGCACTGTAAAGATTTACTGGGGAGGCGCAGACAACGTCATGTGCGTCGGCGTCGCGAAGATCGACGACTTAGTCGATCTTTGTATTAAAAATGCCCGACCGCCTTTGTCCCGATAGACCATCAATCGCTGCGCGATCGGACTTTGGTGCCGGAAAATTGCCGGGATCAGTCCGAACCCGTTATGACTTGTTAGGCACTTACGTCCGCGGGCGCCTCCAGCATGCCTATTGATAACAACTACTTACGAACGCCAAAATGCCTTCGGGAGGCAGTGCTCTACTACTGCTTTCTTAGGTTCGAGTACTGAAGCCAAGGCACCTGGTTACTAACCATGCTGGTCGTTTATCGCGACTGACACGTTGACCTGCCCGGCGTGGCAAAAATTGCGTGGTTAGGCAAGCCACGTGGCCCCCTATGCCGAACAATCCGAAGGACCAACCGCGCCGGATCTTAGCGGTGGCGTGATTTGCACTGTTCCGACAGCCGTGACGAGGGTACGCCTAAAGTAGTCCGAATCGGGCAAGCGGACATCGATTGAGGGGAAGGCAGGCAAGAAAAACCCGGCGCATGGCCGGGTTCTCGGTTTCCTGGTAGCGGGGGCAGGATTGCGCCCTCCGCGCTTCGCGCTCCGGTTGCTCTTGCCGCTGATCGCGATGCTCCCTCATCGCTGCGGCTGCGGGTGAACCTGCTTCCTACGCAGAACCCAACCCTGTCTCGTTAGCGAAAACAAAAAAGGCCCTCGCAAGGAGGGCCTTTTCTTGTTTTTGGTAGCGGGGGCAGGATTTGAACCTGCGACCTTCGGGTTATGAGCCCGACGAGCTGCCAGACTGCTCCACCCCGCATCGGCAGGAACGGGATATTACGCACAAGTCGGGGTGTTTACAAGCCTATCCGAGCACCTGGATGCAGAGGGCCATCAGCCAGCCCGGCACGATGCCCAGAGCCAGCACGGCCACCGAATTCAGGCTCAGCAGCAGGCGCGTATCCGTACTGGCCTGGAGCACCGCCTTGTCCTCCGCGGGCTCGAAATACATGTACCAGATGACCTTCAGGTAATAGTAAGCGCCCACTACAGAAGCCAGCACCATGAGCACGGCCAGGCCGGCGAACCCCTGGTCCAGGACGGCGCTGACAACGTTCAATTTCGCGAAGAAGCCGACGAATGGCGGCACCCCGGCCATACTGAACATCAGGAACATCATCATCAGCGCAAACCATGGGCTGCGCTCGTTGAGGCCGTTGAAGTCGGTGAGGAGTTCCGCCTCGTAGCCGCGGCGGCTCATAACAATGATCACGCCGAACGCGCCTGCCGCCGAGAGCACATACGTCAGTGTGTAGAACAATGCGGCGGCATAGCCGTCCCCTGTCCCGCAGAAGACGGCCAGCAGGATGAACCCGACATGGCCGATCGTCGAGTAACCCAGCATGCGCTTGATATTGGTCTGCGCGATCGCCACGATGTTGCCGACAAGCAGCGACAGCACGGCCACGACCATGATCATCGACGACCAGGTCTCGTGCAGACCTCCCAATCCGTCAACGAGGACACGCAGGATCAGCGCCAGGGCGGCGAGCTTCGGCGCCGTCGCGAGGTACAAGGTGATCGGCGAGCGCGCGCCCTGGTAAACGTCCGGCAGCCACATGTGGAACGGCACGGCGCCGAACTTGAAGGCAATACCCACGATCAGGAAGGTCAGTCCGAACCACAGCGGCAGGTTGTTCAACGACGGGTCCGCGCTCAATGCCGCAGCGATCTCATCGAATTGCAGCGAGCCCGTCACGCCATAGACCCAGGAGATGCCGTACAACAGGCAGCCCGACGCGATCGCGCCCAGCACGAAATACTTCATCGCCGACTCGGCCGCCGTGACGTTATTGCGATCGATCGCCACGAGCGCGTACATCGACAATGCCAGCGTTTCGAGTCCAAGATACATCGTCAGCAAGCTGTTCGCCGAGATCATGATCATCATGCCGAGCAGCCCGAACAGGCCGAGCAGGTAGTACTCACCCTTGTGCAGATCGTTCACCCGGAGATAGTCCCTGGCATAGAAGAACGCTGCCGCGACGAACAGCACAACGCCGAGCTTCAGAACCTGTGACAGCGCATCACTGACATAACTACCGTCGAAAATCACGGTACGCGCTTCGGGCGCCGTCGAGTACAACACCATGGCCGTGACCGCCAGCGATGCGATGCTGAGCCAGAACGTGACGATGCGATTCTCGTCATCAATGAACAGGTCCGCGATCAGCACGACGCAGATCAGACCGAGTAAGGTCATCTCAGGGGCAGCAGCTATCAGATCCATGTAGTTCATCGGCGCGCCTGTTAAAGCTTCGAGTGCCTGATCTGCTCGATCAGTTGTTCAATGGAAACGTTCATCATGTCGACGAGCGGCGCGGGCCACAGTCCCACCAGCAGCACACTCAACGCAAGTACGCCCAGCACGATGAACTCCCGAGTGTTCAGGTCTTGGAGCGCCGCAACGTTATCGTTGGCGACTTCGCCGTACACCACGCGCTTGATCATCCAGAGCGTGTATGCGGCGCCCAGTACGAGCGTCGTCGCCGCCAGGAAAGCGAACCAGAAGTTGGCCTTGAAGCTCGCGATGATGACCATGAACTCGCCCACGAAACCGGATGTTCCGGGCAGGCCCGCGTTGGCCATGGCGAACAGCACCATGAATGCTGCGAATACCGGCATCGTGTTGGCGACACCACCATAGTCTGCGATCTGGCGGCTGTGTACACGGTCGTACAGGACGCCGACACACAGGAACATGGCGCCCGATATCAGGCCGTGCGAAATCATCTGCACCATGGCGCCCGTCATGCCGAGCCCCGTGCCCGTCTCCGCCGTGATCCACCACAGCAGGAACATACCGAGCGTCACGAAACCCATGTGCGCGATAGATGAATACGCGATGAGCTTCTTCATGTCCGTCTGCATGAGTGCCACGAAACCGATATACACCACGGCGATCAACGACAGTGCGATCATCAGGCCTGAAAAATAGGCGCTGCCATCGGGCACGATCGGCAGAGACAGGCGGATGAAGCCATAGCCGCCCATCTTCAGCATGATGGCGGCCAGGATCACGGAACCGCCCGTGGGCGCTTCGACGTGAGCGTCGGGCAGCCAGGTATGGACCGGCCACATCGGCACCTTGACCGCAAACGCGAGCAGGAACGCCACGAATATGAACTTCTGCGCGGTCATGCCGAGGCTCTGGTTCATGAACGCGAACAGGTCCCACCCGCCAGTCTGGAGATACAGGTAGATGAACGCAACCAGCATCAGGACCGAGCCCAGGAACGTATACAGGAAGAACTTGAGCGTCGCATAGACACGGCGCTCGCCACCCCAGACGCCGATGATCAGGAACATCGGAATCAGCATCGCCTCCCAGAACACGTAAAACAGCATGCCGTCGAGTGCCGAGAACACGCCGATCATGAGGCCTTCGAGGATCAGGAACGCCGCGAAATACTGGGCCGCGCGTACCTTGATCGTGTCCCAGCCCGCGATGACCACGAGCGGGGTGATGAACGTGGTCAGGAGGATCAGCGGCGCGGAGATCCCGTCGACGCCGAGATAGTAGAAAACGTTCAGGGCCTCCACCCAGGGTGCCCGCTCGACGAACTGCATGCCGGTCTCGGTGTTGTCGAAGACGGCGTACAGGCCGATGCTGATGATGAACGTGACC
>Ga0265303_10000548_pt1 | contig 21319 bp, 15 predicted proteins | sample Helome_2_FD_192494 | JGI IMG/M metagenome (GOLD analysis project Ga0265303, IMG submission 192494) | Marine sediment microbial communities from subtidal zone of North Sea - Hel_20160317 (Illumina Assembly) | ecosystem: Environmental > Aquatic > Marine > Subtidal zone > Sediment ... | reverse complement strand
GCGCCTGTTGCCGCCGTGCTGAGAAATTGAAGCGGGTCTCGCAGCCAAACCGAAAAACGGGGTGTCAGCGGTTCGGGCCTGAAGCCAGCTGCTGGGCTTCATCCAATCTGATTTTGGCTTCCTTAAAATCGGGCCTCAGCGCCAGACAATGCCGCAGGTTGTGGATGGCTTCGTCATATTCCTGCAGCTGTATTAGCGCGTTGCCAAGATTGAAATGTACGTCAGCCAGGCCAGGCTGAACGGCGAGTGCCTGTTTGAAACAAATAGAGGCCTCTTTGAAGTGGCCGAGCATCACGTAGATTCCGCCAAGATTGTTGCAAGGTGCCGGGTTTTTGGGATCCAGTTTCGCCGATTCCCGAAAATGCCTGGCGGCATCCTCCAACTGACCCAGGTTCTGGTAGGCGATGCCAATATTTGCGTGACTTTGCGCGTCAGATGGCGAAATGCTCAGTGCTCTCTTGATCAGCGAAACGGCTTCATCCAGCCGCTGGGTCTGAAGGCACAGCAGGCCCAGCAGGTTATTTGCGATCACATGATTTTCGTCGAAATTCAGCACCTGTCGGTACAGCGACTCTGCCTTTACGAGGTCGCCGGATCGTTGTAATTGATGGCCGCGACCTATCATCGCGTTGAGTGTTTCCGCGTTGGCTGCGGCTCTTTCCGGGCTGTCGAGTCCGTCGGCAGTCAGAGCCTCCTCCTGCGACTTGTTTTCGTGGTTTGGCATCCAGTCGACGATCAGGTGGACGCGATCCGAGTCGCTGCGGTTTTCCACGCCGTGAATTGTTCCATTGTTGATTTCCCAGAGGTCACCGGCCCGCATGTTGATCTTTTCGTCGCCAACCGCAAAGACAATGTCCTCGTTTGTAATGATCGGCAGGTGAACACGGTGACAATTCAGAAGTGAGAAGCCTGCATCAGTGTGTTTGGGAATACTGCCACCCGCCAGCAGCTTCGCCAGGATCATTCGCACAACGAATCCGTTATTTCGGTAGTAGTTGGCGATGTACTCAATAACCGGATCGAGTTCGTCCTTCAGTTCAAGGAAAAGTTCGCGATATTCCGGTTTTTGATATTTGTGATCCTCGAAATGGACCAGCTGCAACGAATGCGTATCTTTATGCACGGCAAAAAGCCGCTCTCGTTCTGACGCCAACCATTGTTCAGCCGGTATTTGCTCAATTCTCTCGCGGATCGAGCCAATGTCGAAATTGTTGCCAATTTGCAGGAAGTTCTGTTCTCTGCCCAGAAGTTTTCGAAAGTTCTGCGGCGAGCTGGTGTAAGTCTCCGTCGGGTATTCGTACGACAATCCGGATGGCTTGAGCTCTTCGAACTGGTACTCAAATCGCTCGATCAGGCTCCCGTCCTTTTCCGCGACCAGGTCGCGAAGCTCATCGTCATAGTAATGGGAGTAATGACTGTGCCGCGAGGCGTTCTTGCGCTCCTGTTGTTGCAGTGACTCTCGTAATGCCGCCGTTTCGCCAACATCAAGTTGCTGCATGATGGCGAGGAAATCATCCTGCAAATTCTCAAATCGACCGATCAAGGTTTGATCGTCAGGCTCACGTCCAAGCATCCTTGCAAACTGCCACGAGTAGTAACCGTCATTACCGGATGACAACTCCCGAATACTATCCTTGGTGAGACCGACGCCACGATTGCCATCGAGGGAATCAGGCAGCAGAGCGATAAGCTCGTTTCGTTGTTTCTCACTGTCGACGTGCCCGGAGCCGAGTTTGACCAGGTTTCTGACTGTCGCTTTGAAGCCTGCACTGCCGCCAATTGAAACGACATTGAACAAGGGATTCCGGATTTGGGGCCTCCGGTTGAAGGCATACCACGAGACGTACCAGTCCCATGGGTTTCGAACGATGCCGACGATGGGCAGGCCGCGAGACTCAGACGGCACCTCGGATCGCGGAAAGTGATAGCCAACTACCTTGTGGTCTGGCACACAGCGCGTGATGGCATCATTCAGGCTTTGCCCACCCGTCTTGTGCAGATGAATGAAGACAAAGGAGTCCGTAACTATCATTCGTACCCCAAAATTCTTCGGAGTCCAGGGGCTGCGTAGTTGACCAGGTCCTTCTGTGCGTCAGTCAATTCTTTCGGCACGACCAGGTCGCCACCACCGACAAGGTTTTCCCTGGCGGTGCCACTTTGATCGCGGTCCGAGCCAATGCGAACCCGTTCCCGCCAATCGTCCGGAAGCTCCCCCATACCGCAGTCGCTCAGTAATTGAGAAAAGAAGGTCTCGGCCTCTTCAGCATCCAGGTTCCTGACGTGCTTGAGCAGCTCTTCGAACTTCAGAAACCTCGCCTCTGTGCCAAGCCACGCGACTGCGTTATGGGTAAAAATTTCGTTGAGCGAAGGCGCTTTTCCATGAATACCAAAGATCATCATGTTGATGACTTCGTCGATCGATGTATTGCCACCTTTCAGATGTTCCAGGGAACCCTGGAATGTGTCTGAAAGAAAGAACCGTGCTCTCGCCAGAACCCAATCATATGGGTCCCTGATCTGCACAACCTTGCGCGTATGGCGCAGTAAGACGGCAGCGTCGTCAGAGAACAGCAGATGGCCCCAACTGAGGTGCGGCATTATCTGGGAGAACGCGACCTGGTGCTTTCGCAACACCGCGTGTTGAATAAAGGCCGCGTGGTATTGCTGCTCGACCGGCACAAACATCCGCAGCACGTTGCGAACGAGATGCGTTCCGCACTTCGGTACGCTGTTCAGGAAAACCGGCTCCCGCAAGCGGTTTTGATCGAAGTTTTCGTTCAGGTCATTGAGGTTGTCTTCTTTAACAACAATCCGCGGCATTCATAATGCTCCTGCAGGCGAAATGGGGTCGCTCGAATAGGGATGTAGTATAAGACTGAACGGGAACAGTGTTGCTGCCTTTTTGGTAGGCTAGCGCTCGAATGACTACTCGAAAAGTATTGATTGTCGGCGGCGGTACGGCTGGCTGGATGACGGCGGCGCATCTCAATGCCGTATTGAACAGGGATGGTCGAAATTTCGCCGACGTCAGCCTGATCGACTCTGGGCTGGCTGAACAATCAACTTCTGGCGAGACAACACTTCCTGACATTAGTCGGTTCATTGCAATACTCGGGGTCAGTCAACTTGAGTTCATGCGCCGAACCGGCGGCACTCTCAGGCACGCGAGCAAGTTCATCAGCTGGCTGAATAATTCGGGCGAACATTTTTATCATACGGTCAGCGCGCAACGTCCCGGCTCGGTTGACAGGTCGGCGCAGCATTGGCTGAGGAGCAATCGTTCGGCCGCATTCGCCGAGACAGTGTCCGCGCAGCCTCAATTGTGCGAAATGAACCTGGCACCGCTAATGTTGGGGCGCTGGGACTTTGGTCTGGCTTTGCCCTATTCATTTCATGTCGATGAGGCACGCCTTGCCAACTACCTCAAGGAATTGTCGACGACGACTGGAGTTACTCATCACCAGGGCCAGATGACGGATATCGAGATGGCGGAGAGCGGCGACATCGCCGCGGTCCTTGCGGATAGTGGGGAACGTATCGAAGCCGATCTATTCGTCGACTGCACGGGGCCTGAAGCTTTACTGAGCGGCGAAAAATTAGGCGTCGGTTGGGTGGATTGCTCCCAGTGGCTGATCTGTGACAGAACCTTGTCAATCAACGTGCCTTACGATCAACACTACCCCGGTTACGTACGACCCTACACAACGGTGAAGGCTTTATCGGCCGGTTGGGCAAGCGATGTTCCTTTGCAGAATGAACGCACTCTTCGCCATGTGTATTCAAGTCAATTTCAGGATGACGACGCAGCGGAGCGCGAATTGAGGGGTGTCGAGGGACCGCATGCCGAAACACTGGAAAGCGCGCGGCTTCAATTCACAACCGGACACCGGGAGAACGCATGGACAGGCAACTGCGTTGCGATAGGAGCCGCAAGCAGTTTCGTCGAGCCTTTGGAGCCAACCACTCTTTTTATGATCGATCATGCAGCAGCGATGCTGGTCGATCACTTTCCATTGGGCGATGAAATGGCGCCTTTGGCATTTCGTTATAACCGCATCATGGCGAATCGCTTCTACGAACTCCTGGACTTCGCGAACCTGCACTATTGCCTGACACGGCGCACCGATACCGATTTCTGGCGTGAGGTACAGCAGGCTGAGCACATCAGCGGCAGGCTGCAGGCCAAGCTCGACTATTGGCGCATAAAGCAACCGGCACCAGCAGACTTCGAGGATCAGCATTTTCCGGGGCAGCCGGATGTGCCGCTGCCCCAGGGCAAGGCGGCAGGTGACTATCGAAGCCCCGTTGACACGGCTGGCCTGTGGGACCACCAGGACTATGAGTGCGTCCTGTACGGCATGGATTTCCTGAAGAATGAATGCGATGAGTGGTACGGAGCCGACCGCCCGGATTCCGGAGTCTTGCAGCACGTCGTCGATCGTCTCGGGATGGCAAAACAGAAGTTGCCGACGCACGAAACCTGGTTAAAGCAGTTCTGCGGCATGCCGGATTACAGGACGGCAAAGGGGACATTTCAATAATGTCGGCGAGACGCGTTCTTATCGTAGGCGGTGGCTCTTCGGGCTGGATGACCGCTGCCTATCTGAATGCGGTGCTGGACAGCGACGGGCGGGGCGCAGTCGATATCAGTTTGATCGAGTCGCCCGACGTACCACGAATTGGCGTCGGTGAAGCGACCATTCCAAGTATCAATCATATTCTCGCCGCTATCGGTATCGACGAAATCGAATTCATGAAGCGCGTCGATGGCACCTATAAACAAGCTATAAAATACGTCAACTGGCTGGATGGCCATGGTGAGTCCTACTATCACGCATTTGGTCGCTATCGCCCGGCACCTGTCGATACATCATCCCTGGAATGGTTGATGAGCGATCGGTCCATCCCGTTCTCCGAGACGATTTCCGCGCAGCCGGCGATATGCGAAGCGTGCCTGGCCCCAAAGACACTGGCTAATCAGGATATTGGCGCACGCTTTACTTACGCGTTTCATATGAACGCGTTGAAGTTCGCCGATTATCTTTGTGAAATCGCGACTGCGCGTGGCGTGCACCATTACCTCGATCATGTCACGGATATCGAGATGGCAGAAAGCGGTGATATCGCTGCGGTGAACACGAGGCAAGGCGAACGAATTGAGGCAGATTTGTTTATCGATTGCACGGGCTTCGCCGGGCTGTTGATCGAAAAGAAACTCGGCGTGCCCTGGGTGGATTGCTCACAATGGCAGCTCTGCAACCGCGCCCTGACAATCCAGGTTCCCTACGAACACAACTACCCGGGATACGTTCGGCCGAATACTCTGGCAACGGCAGTATCGGCGGGCTGGATCTGGGAGATTCCGCTGCAGACCCGGCGTGCGTGGGGTTATGTGCATAGCAGCGATTACATTAATGAAGAGGATGCCGAAAAAGAGCTGCGAGCTTTCATCGGTCCCCTGGCCGATGAGTTTCCGGCGCGCCTGGTGCCATTCAAGGTAGGTCACAGGGCAAAATCCTGGGCCAGAAACTGTGTCGCTATAGGCCTTTCCGCGGGCTTCATCGAGCCCCTTGAGTCTACGGGCCTTTACCTGAGCGACCTCGCCGCCGTGATGACAACGGAGCACTTTCCGCATCGTGATGACATGGAAGCACTGGCCCATCGATTCAATCGAATCATGGCAAATCGATTTTACGAGGTCCTGGATTTCATCAACCTGCATTATTGCCTGACTCGCCGCAGCGATACGGATTTCTGGCGAGAGGTACAGCGGCCGGAGCGAATCAACGACAGGCTGAAAGCCAAGCTGGAATTCTGGCGCGTGAAGCCGCCATCGCTAGCCGACTTCCAGGACCAGTTCTTCCCTGGGCAGCCGAATGTTCCACTGGAGTCCGGAGGATTACCTGGCGATCACAGAAGCCCCGTGGATACCGCGGGTGTGTTTACTCTCTCGAGCTACGAGGCCATCTTGTACGGCATGGATTTTCTCAGGCCGGAGTGCGATCGATGGTTTGGAGCAAACAGGCCACCATCACGCGTAGCGGCGGGAATTGCCAGGCGGTTACAAATCGCACCAGCGAAATTGCCCGCTCATGACGAGTGGCTGAGAAGGGTTGTCGGTATGCAGGATTTCCCGACGTCCTGAGCTTGCCTGGTTATTCTTCCGGGTGGCAGGTACAGGGGATATTAAGAAGCACGGTGTCGCGACAGGCCTGCGGACTGCATCGTGTGTCGGGATGAAGTTTCGCACCGCAACAGCATTGTTCACCCGGCAAAACGAAATCAAGTATCAAATGGACACGATCTTTCTCGCCTTTGTTATGCACCGAATGCACCCGCCGGTTGTTGACTTCGACTAGCTGGCCTTCCCGCATGTTGATCGTCTCGCCACCGACCGTAAACCAGACTTCGTCGTTTGTGACGAGAGGCAGGTGGACGCGATGAGAGTGCGTCAGAGAAAAGTTCATGTCGCGGTGCTCGGCGATGCTGGAGCCCGCTGTCAGCATGACCAGTGACGCGCGGATGAAATAGCCTAGACCGTTGTTTTCAACCAATTTCTTGCCCGCATCCGACCCTTCAAAGTGATCGGCGATCATTGCGAGGGCGGGGCGCAACGCCGCCTCGAACATCTTCAGCGTGGGGAGCCGGGTCGGGTGGCTGTGCCTGAAGTCGAGATCGTAGACCAATCCGATCGTTTTCGTATGCTGATGGACCTCGTACACGCTCTGCCGGATCGAAAATCTGTCCCAGTCCTCATCAGTCAGGCCGAGTACGAGTTTTTTTAGCTCCGCATGGTCGACTTTTCCGATATCAATGAAATTTCCGGAGAAGTTCATGTAATAAAAATATCTCGGGTGTTTAGAATGAGACGCAATCGCATTACCAGGAATTATCTTCTAACTGGCTATTCGGTTATGCATTTTTTTGATTTGATATCAGGCGCCTATCTATATTACTCTGATCCGCACAAGTATAAATACAGAGATCTATACGTCTTTATACCTATAGACGAAAAATCAGCTTGCGAGCCTGAGCGCTGATCCAGTAAGGGCGGGGGAAAAAATTCATGACGAGACACGATCGCGGCCATTCCGTATCCAACGAATCCAGCGAATCCAGCGACCCCAGGATTTCACCACTAGTCTCTCCGTTAGCCGCAGCAATCATGGCTGTGCTATCGCCCGCATCGCCGGTGATGGCACAGGATGAAGCGGTCGACGATGAACAGGTGGTGGATGAGATTATCGCTACGGGGTCGCGAATTCGCAGAGATTCGTTCTCCAGTGCAGCACCGATGGACGTGGTATTGGCCGACGGCGCGGCCGCCAAGGGCATTAACGACGTCGCAACAATGCTGCAAACCACGACCATTGCGGCTGGTGCGCCACAGGTTACCTCCGCGTCGACGAGTATTTTCGTCCAGAGTGGCGGATTGGGTACGTCGACAATTTCTCTGCGAGGCCTGGGCGCGAATAGAACGCTGGTGCTTCTTAATGGTCGTCGCGCGGGTCCTTCGGGTGTTGGCGGCTCGGTATCCGGGTTTGATTTGAACGCTATCCCGCTGGCGGCTGTCGAGCGTGTGGAAGTCCTGAAAGACGGTGCCTCGTCTATTTATGGGTCGGACGCGGTCGCTGGCGTGGTCAATATCATTACGAAGAAGACGGACGGCGCGACGTTTGAGGCCTTCGTCGCGCAGCCGAATGATTCTGGTGGTGAGCAAAACCGAATCAGCGGTTCATGGGGCAAGGAATTTGATCGCGGCTATTTTCGCGCAACAGTCGATTACAACAAGACAGAAATCCTGCAGCGCCGCGATCGCGACTACTTCAATTGTGAAGAAGACTATACGTTCGACGTCGACACAGGCGAGCGCGCCGATTTGATCGATCCGAGAACCGGCAATTACCTGTGTAACGATCTCCCCTGGGGCCATGTCTGGGTTTACGATTATGCCGCCTACGTTGGCGGTGCCGGCGATGGCACGACGAATGTCGGACCGCCGACCTACTTGTTGCAGTATGACTTTGACAACCTTCTGTCAGGCAACAACTTGCCCGGCTTGGCCGCGCCGGGCAACCCGAATCATATGGTTACGCCTGCGGGCTGGTTTCCGATTCGTCAGGGCGATGCGCTGTCAAATTCCCTGTACGACGCTCAGCATCCTTTGCACGGTCTTCAGACGCTGGTACCGGAATCAGAGGTTACGACCTTATTCCTGGAGGGTGAGTACGATCTTTCCGACAACGTGACGGCCTACTCGGAAGTATTGCTGAACCGCCGTGAGACAGAAAATCTCGGCTACCTGCAAATCTGGTCATACATTTATAACTACGATTCTGCTGATCTCGGCTTTGGCAGTGACCCATTAAGCGCTGGCTGGACGGGCGCGCAGTGGTTGAGCCCGCTGTCAGTCACCGACCATTTTAACCAGCGAGTGACGGTTGATTACACGCGCGTCGTGGCGGGACTGAAGGGCGAGACGAAGTCGTTCCTGGCCGGATGGAACTGGGATTTGTCGTTCCAGTACAGCGATTCAGATGGCGAGTACGAAGATGATGTCGTGCTGAATGATGCACTTACTTTCGGTTTCTTCCAGACCGCCTCCTGTGTCGGCGAGACGACCGCGATCTCGAATCGAAGTTGCGTCGACATCCCGTGGTTGGATCCGAACTTCCTTCGCGGAGAAATTCCACTAGAGATACAGAACTTCCTGTATGACACCGACGTTGGCGATACAAAGTACGAGCAGTGGTCAGCTGAAGGCTTCATGACGGGTGAAGTCTTCGAGATGCCCGCCGGCGATGTTGCCATGGCGATCGGCTTCCACTATCGCGAGGATGAAATTGAGGACAGACCCGGGCCTATCATATCGGCAGGTAATGCCTGGCAATTTGGCACTGGCGGCGTGACGACCGGTGACAGTGACACAAGTGCAGTATTCGCCGAAATCGATATACCTTTGTTGGCGGATAAGTCCTGGGCTCACTATCTCGACTTTACGGCGTCGGTACGATACACGGATGTATCAGCGTCGGGTGGTGGCATCAGTTACGACGCGGATGATACGACTTACAAGGTCGGAATGAACTGGGCGATCAACGAGAATTTCAGGGCCCGTAGCACCTTTGGTACATCGTTCCGCACGCCCGCGCTATTCGAGCTGTTTCTTTCCAACGAGTCGAGTTTCTTGTCCGCAAGAGCGGCCGATCCCTGCATCAACTGGGGTACATCGACCACTATTTCAGCCACTACGAGGGCCAACTGCGAGGCGGATGGTGTCCCCGCCGATCATGTGGCCAGTGTTGGACCCGAAGTGCTGACAGGTGGCGGGGCGGACGTCCTGTCACCCGAGACATCGGATGCCTTTACCGCCGGCTTTGTCTGGCAGCCGAGCTTCGCCGAGCTTAGCTTCTCGGTCGATTATTTCGACATCAAGGTAGAGGACGAGATTGACAAGATTGGTGGTGCGCAGATCGTTGCAGGCTGTTACTCATCGCTGTTCTTCCCGGACGAACCGCTTTGCGACCAGTTTGATCGTGATCTTCCAACGGCACCATTGCCGAATGCCATTCTCGAAATTCGCGACAGTTTTATCAATGTTGCCAAGCAGCAAGCACGCGGTCTCGATATCGCAGCCGTGTTAAACCAGGATCTGTCATGGGGCACATTGTCATTCAACACTCAGTGGACCCTGAACTTCGAGGACACGGTTGCGTTGTTCGACAACACCGAGGAGGACCTGTCCGGACTTGCAGGTCACCCGGAGACCGTGGGAAATTTCAACGCAACGTTGTACAAGGAAAACTGGTCATTTGCATGGGGTGTGAATTACATCGGCGATACGGATAACACCGATAGATTCCGTGAAACAGAGGGTCAGACAACGGTCATCGACGCGCAAGGAGAGGTGGTCGCGACCCAGTTATCTGCGGATTCGATTGTGTATCACAGCCTTTCGGCGAGTTATTCGTTTGAAAACGGGTTGACCGCACTGCTTGGTGTAGCCAATGTCACCGACGAAGAGCCTCCTCGACTCACATCCTGGCGTACGAGTAACGAAGTCGATGTTGTCGGCCAGTCGGCCTTCTACTCACAGTACGACTGGCTGGGACGGCGCGTCTTCCTCAACCTGAAACTGGAATTCTGACGCCACACGAACTCGGAGATTTCAATTTTGACGAAACGCGTCGGCTTCGGTCGACGCGTTTTTTTTTGCCACAAAACAGGGAAGCGGGTAGATGGTAAAGAAAAACAATTCGATTCTATTGTCCGATATCTCACGAAGAGATTTCGTTAACGGGACGTTGGTTGGCGTCGGGGCCGCCCTGCTGGGCGCGCCAGCACCGGGGTCCGCAGCCCGGCAAGCCTCGGCTGGCACTCTTAATGACCCCTGGACCGGCTATGGCGGCGTGGGCGATTACGCAAACTCAAATGGCAATGTAGCGTCGGTTCGGGAAGCTGCACACATGATCCGAGACGGACTGACCCCGGCGATGATGGAGGACGTCGAGGATACCGGTGAGGAATACGACATGGTCATCATCGGTGGGGGCTTTTCTGGAATTGGCGCGGCGTATCGATTTCAGAAGGAATTTGGAGACGTGGGGAAGTGCCTGATTCTGGAGAATCACCCTGTGTTCGGCGGAGAAGCCAAACAGAACGAATTTGACGTGGATGGATACCGGCTATACGGCCCGCAGGGATCCAACGATTTTGGTCCGCCGGACAAGAGCGACGATAGCTTGATTGCGGATATCTACCGGGACACCGGTTTGCCGTTCCAGTATGAGTTCGTAAAGCAGGATATTTCCAGGACCAGACTCAAGACACCGCTGGAACACTTCTATGGTGTGTACTGGGAAGAAGAGCGATATGACACAGGTTATTTCCTCGGCGAAGATGCCGAGACTCCCTGGGTCATTAATCCTCGCGAGGATGACCTGGCACGACTGCCGTGGTCGGATGATCTTAAGGCAGAATTGAATCGCGCCTTTGCGGATAAGGAAGAGTATTACACCGGAGACGACCTGGATCGCTGGCTCGACAGCATGTCTTACAAGGAACTACTGGAAGATGTGATGGGCTTCAGCCCGGAAGTGACAGAGTACTTTGATCCAATTCTCGCTATTTCCATGGGTGGTGTCGGCGCAGATGTGTACTCCGGCTACTCTGCAAAGTTGCTGGACATGCCGGGAACCAATGTCCACTATGAATACGATATCAACGAGGAAAGTTCCTACAGTTTCCCGGGCGGTAACTCAGGTATTTTCAGGCACATCGTAAAATACCTCATTCCCGACAGTATCGAAGGGGAAAATTCCCTTGATGAGGTCCTCTACAACCCAATTAATTTTGCGGCATTGGATCGAGCGGCAAATGGACTGCGCTTCCGATTGAAGTCCACGGTTATTGACGTGCAGCATGCATCCTCTGTCAAGGATGCCGGGCATGTCGACGTGACGTATTACCAGGATGGGAAGGTAAAAAGAGTCAAGGCGAAGACAGTGGTCGTGTCAATCGGTGGATGGGTTGCACGTAAAATAGTCAGTGACATGCCCGAGCCTATCGTGAAGGCATATAGCCAGTTCTATCACTCACCAATTCTGGTCGTGAATGTCGCATTGCGCAACTGGCGATTTCTGAACAAGCTTGGCATTGCGGCAGGTCGCTGGTTTGATGGCTTCGGCCGCTTTTTCGCGATTCGAAGACCCATGGACACTGGCGATGCGACGCAGGCTTTCGATCCCGACAAGCCAACCGTCATGACTTTCTATGTGCCGTTCAATAATCCGGGATTTTCGCCAAAGGAGCAGGGCGCAATCGGGCGAGTGGAGCTCTTGAGCAAGTCGTATGCGGACTATGAGAAAGAAATCGTCGATCAAATGACGAAAATGTTCTCAGCCTACGGTTTCGTCGCAGAAGAGGACGTAGCGGGAATCGTACTGAATCGTTGGGGCCACGCGTACATATCACCACAACCCGGCTTTCACTTCGGTAAAGACGGAGAGGATGCGCCGATCGATGTCGTCAAGAAGGGATTTGGCCGAATCAGGTTCGGCCATTCCGAGCTCAGCGGCTATATGAGTCACACGAGGGCTCTTAATGAAGGCGCAAGAGCGGCAGATGAAGCGATGCGAATAAAGGTCGCTGAAAGTTGACGCGTGAGTTTCGTGTGTTGGTGGTTCAAGGACGTTTCACAGGCGTATTTGCGGGCTTCAGTGGATGAGCGCCTCTCGAACCGGACATTGTGTGGCCGAAGATGACATTGGCCTTTCTCGCAAAGGCGGGATCGGCTACCTTGGGTGAATGAACAAGCACATATTGAACCTCACCTGGATTGTCACGCTTACGTTGCTGCTCAGTGCTTGTGCGTCCGCCCCGAAAACGGACCTCAAACGCTTGTACGGGATGCAGTCGGCCAACCAGGATCAACCGCCGGTGGTCGTCATACATGGCACCCTGGGCGGTGAACTTGCTGATTCCGCAACCGGCAAGGAGGTCTGGCCCGGGTCGCTCGGATCGATCGCATTTAGCGATTACCGCTCGCTGAGACTCGAAATCGACCCGGATACCCTGGAGCCGTTGCCGCCCACGCTCGTGTCGAGTGGCATAGCGAGAAGCGCGGTCGGCGTTGATTTCTATGGGCGCATATTGTCGACGCTCGAGGATGTTGCCGGTTACGAGTTGTCTGCGCCAGGGACACCGGCCGCTCACGGCGAGAAACGCTATTACGTTTTCAGCTACGACTGGCGCCAGGACAATGTCGTTACGGTTCGAGCACTGGACGAATTCATCGGGAGTATTCGGGAAGACTACGGAGATCCTGACCTCAAGGTCGATATTGTCGCGCACAGCATGGGCGGATTGATCACTCGATACTTCGTTCGTTACGGAACTGTCGACGTGCTCGACGACAATGAGTTTCCGGTTAACCAGTACGGCGCCGAAAGAATCAGGCGAGTGATCCTGCTCGGCACGCCGAACATGGGCTCAGTCGGAGCCCTGCGTACACTGATGCGCGGCTACAAGGTTGGCCTGCGTGCGATCCCACCGGAGGTGGTGGCGACATTCCCGAGCACGTATCAGCTACTCCCGCATGCGATTACGGACTGGTTCGTAACGATGGACGGACGACCCCTGAAGCGCGACCAGTTCAGTACGGACGAATTCTGGCAGCGATTCGGGTACTCGGTCTTTAGCGAAGAAGCCAGGCAAAACGTCCGCAAGCAGTACCAGGATGATGCCGAAGCCGATGCGTATCTTGAAGTTCTGCAGCGCTACTTCAGGAAACACATCGAACGGGCACGGCGTTTCAGCTGGTCGCTCACGGTGCCTGTGCCCGATGCCAAAATGCGATACATCATGTTTGGCGGCGATTGCCTGCCCACGCCAGCTCGTGCGGTGGTAGAGCCGATCGACGGCGATTGGGAATTGCGCCTGAGCCCGGAAGAAATCGAAAAGCCTTCACCGGACGTCGATTACGACCAGTTGATGTTGGAGCCCGGAGACGGAACCGTGACCAAGGCGTCATTACTGGCCAGGCATACCCTCGATCCAACCGTGGAACGCCATGAGTACAGTTTTTTCCCGCTGGACTACCCGGTATTGCTATGTGAAACGCACAGCCAGCTCACGGGCAACATCGATTTTCAAAATAACCTGCTGCATGCGCTACTCAGCGTGGACCGTTAATTGGACGTGGGGAGAGGAGTGAACATTGGGGGTTCGGGCCTAACCGTACAGCAAATTACGATCTAAGCGCTTGTCGCTCTTCTTCATGATCGACGTGACTCAGCGCGATTTCACGGAACTCGGCTTGTAGAATTTCAAAGGCATCAGCAACGTCAGGATCGAAGTGTGTGCCACGCCCCTCGAGTATCAGTTCAACGGCTTTCGTGTGAGGAAACGGTGGTTTGTACGCTCGTTTGCTGATGAGCGCGTCGTAGACGTCGGCTAATGCCATCAACCGGCCGGCAATAGGTATGTCATCACCGGCGAGGCCGTGAGGATAACCGGAGCCATCCCATTTCTCCTGGTGAAATTCGGCGATTTCGCGAGCAATCTCCAGGAAAGAGTTCTCGCCGAGTCGCGACTCGGCGGCGATGATAGCGTCGCGCCCGAAAATCGTGTGTTGCTTCATCTCCTCAAATTCGCTGGCAGTCAATGCGCCGGGCTTTAGCAGGATCTCGTCTGAGATCGCGACCTTGCCGATATCGTGCAGGGGCGCCGATTTGTACAGCAAGTCGATCGTGTCGTCGTCGAGGTAGTCTGCGAAGCGAGGATGATCTTGCAGGTGTTTGGCAAGCAAGCGGACGTAGCCTTGCGTGCGCTTGATGTGTCCACCGGTATCCGGGTCTCGATACTCCGCCAGGGTGCCCATCGCTTCGATAGTCACGTCGCGGGTCAGCATGAGTTCACGCGTTCGTTCCTGAACGAGTTCTTCAAGTTGATCGCGATGCCGCTTCAACGCGATGTGATTTCTGACTCTTGCTTGTACGAGACTCAGGCTGAAGGGCTTGGTGATGTAATCGACGCCGCCGAGGGCGAGACCCCGAGCCTCGTCCTCTTCATCGCTCAATGCCGTTACGAATATTACCGGGATGTGCCGCGTCCGAGCACTGGCCTTCAGGCGCTGGCACGTCTCGTAGCCATCCATCTCGGGCATCATGATGTCGAGCAAGATCAAGTCGGGCGGGTCTTCACCGCCGGCCAGTTGCAGCGCTCTCTTGCCGTTCTTGGCAACAATGATCCTGTAATCGTTCTGAAGCGTCGCTGCAAGAACATCGATGTTCGCAGGAGTATCGTCAACGATCAGGATGGTGGATTGTTGGTGCATTACAGCATCATCCTGAATCCCGGCGATGTTGCAAGTCAAAGATACTTTTTAATTCAATCGCTTGGTGGAAAGTTCAGCTCAGCTATCAGCTGCAGATAGCGCGGGTCGTCCTGGACACCGAAAAATTTCGAGGTCCGCATGAAATCCACCATGTACACCTGCACAAACATGGTCGCCGGGTGTTTCGTTTTTGCCATTTGTTGCATCAGGTCTACGGCCTTGTCGACCTCGCCTTCTGTCATGTAGAACCATATTAATGCGGGATCAATCTTGTCGGGATTCTGCTGCTGGGCGGCGACAATCTTTTGCTTTTTCTGCTGGTAAAGATCTTCACGACCGCAAATTTCGTGGGACCAGCCGACCCAGGAACTCCCAAGGGTAGACATCTGTCCTCCCGTCAGCTGCTCTACCTTGGCCAACTGCTGTGCAGATTCGTCACATCGACCGGCGAGTGACAATGCGACCGCGTGTTTCACATAGGACCATCGGCTTTGGGGATGAAATCGGTTCCACTCTCCCAGCGCCTTGGCCGCCTTTTCAAAATTTCCTGAAAACAGCTCCACTACCCCAACGGCGTGCATGGAGCTGCTGTCCAAAGGGTCGATCTCGATGGCGCGCGATGCCATTTCGCGGGCTTTCTCAAACCTGAGCGTCACCCACAAATAGTCGGCATAGCGGTGGTAAGGCGCGGGACTTTGTGGCGACAACGCAATGGCAGCCTCGTAGGCCTGGTCTACCGCTGGCCAGTCGAAAGTCATGGTCTGATGCATCAGGGCAAGGGCTGTATGTGCCTCTGGTAAATCTGGCGCGAGCGCTACCGCGGAATAAGCCGCATTGCGCGCTTCACCGATCAGCGAGGGGTCTTCGAATATGCCGTAAAAGACCATCTGTGACAGGGCGTCAGCAATATCGGCATACGGGAGGCCAAACTTCGGGTCCAATCGAATGGCCTCGCGAAGTTCGTCCAGCCCCTGCTCTATGGATTCCGTATCGGTCGCCTGTATCAGATGATGACCGCGGAGGTAACGACGATACGCCTCGGGATTGTCGGTGCTGCCCGAAGCCGCCGCCCGGCCGTGTCCGTCATTCAACCTCAGTGCCAGGCTGTCCTTGATGGCAGAGACGATGGAGCGTTCCAGGAAAATCACCTCATCCTGGGGCCGTACCAGGCGCTCTCCCCATAGCTGAGTGTCATCGGCCAGGCGGGTGAACGAAGCCGAAATCACCAATTGGTCGCCGCGCGTATCAAGACTTCCGCGGATGGCGCTGTCAGCCCCGAACTCCTGCGCTAATACTTCATTTTCAAATGCGTTTCCCTGGTAACGAAATGCGGCCGATTTTGAAACCACCCGGATGCCGGGAAAACTGGCAAGCCAGTTGATAAGGTTTTCGGAGATGCCCTCGGTCAGATACGTCAGCTCTTCATTTCCGGTGATGTTCTCGAACGGCAGGACCACAACGGAGGTGACCGGCTCGCCGGCGGCAGCAGGAAGGTGCGCGGGCGCAGTAGAGGTCTTCAGGTACCAGCCCGCGGCAGCCAGGGCAGCAACACCAAAAACGACGTAACCGCTTACCTCGAGTCCGGAAAACTCCTGGCGGCCTTCCTCACCGTGAAGCCAGTTCCAGATGAACGCGGCCGGGAACAGGACCACGGCGATGATCAAACCCAGTGTCAGGGCGCGCGCATCGAGTCCGTAGTTGCTGACGAAAAACTCGATGGCTTCCAGCACCACGAAGGCCACGCTGGGATAAGCCACGAGCACGCGCCATATCCGCCGGTCTTTGAATTGCTGGGCAAATCGCTGCATGGGTGTCATCTTAACCTGAAACAATTGGATCAGTCGGTGCCCGACGGTGTACAGCAACACTCAGCCGCTGGCACGTCTCTAGGCAACCTGCAATCGTCTCAGTTCGTTCGGCGTACAACCGTAACGGCGCTGGAATGCCCGGCTCAGCGTTCGGGCCGACGCAAATCCCGTCGCGTCGGCGATGCGCTCAAACGGTGTGTTCGAGTGTTTGACCAGGCTATGCGCCTTCATTATTCGCCAGTCCGAGATATACGCCATCGGGGCGACGCCGACCACGTCCTGAAAGCGCCGTACAAGCGTCGCTCGCGCCATGCCGACTCGATCTCCCAGCGAGTCGAGCGTCCAGCCGAATTCCGGCTCCCGGTGAATCAGCGTAAGTGCGCGGTAAACACGACGGTCGCGAAGTGCGGCGAGGAATCCGGACGCATTGTCGTTCTCCTGAACGTAATGGTCCAGGAGCTTCAGAAACAGTACCTCGGTGAGTCGATCGACAATGCGGCTGCTTCGGTCCTGGCTCCCTTGCATCTCGGCGTCTATGAGCTTGACGACGGACCAGACGGGTCCGGCTGCCTCGAGCATCGAGAAGTGCATCATGTCCGGCAAGGCATCGAGTATCGGGTGCGATGCACCCTGGTCGTAATGCACCAGCCCGCATATCAGGCGATTCGTAATCTCACCTTTCTGAAAAAGCGGGTTTCCGAGTTCACAGGCCTCACCGGCCCGGGCACTGGGCACGAGTTCACGACCCGGCTTGTCGGCAATCCAGTGAGAATTGCCGTTTGGTAGCATGATGATGTCGGCTGTTTCGGCCTTCACGGCATCGTCGGTATCGGAACCGACAAAACACTCGCCGGACAATACGATGTGAAACCTCGGCGAGCCCTGGCCCGACAAGGACATACCCCAGGGTGCTGCCAGGTCGGAGCGAAAGAAAATCGAGCCCCGGAACCGCAACGTCTCCAGGATGTCGCCCAGCACGTCGAAAGCCGGCGCCGGATTGAGCCGCTCAGGCACCTGAATGATCCTCCGGGGTACAGGGGTACAAGGAGTGACCTATTATCATTCCTTACCTCAGAAGTCGCGCGACTCTTCGCGCATACGCAATGAATGGGAGATTCGTAATGTTCAAGAGCATGACCACATTGTCCGCCGCCGCGAGGGCCGTAGCAGGGCTAATACTAACAGTCGTCGCAGTAAGTGCCTCGGCCGGGGAGTACTTCACGATCAACGAGGGTCAGTTGGAGCGCCCGACGGGGTATCGCGAGTGGGTGTACGTAGGTACGCCGGTTACGCCGAATGACATGAACGACGGCAAGGCCGCCTTTCCCGAGCATCACAATGTATACATTGATCCGGAGAGCTGGGCGCACTGGAAAAAGACCGGCGAGTTTCGTGAGGGCACCATTCTCATGAAAGAGCTCGTCAGCGTCGGAACGAAGGCCGCCGTGAGTGGCAATGGCTATTTCCAGGGAGACTTCATTGGCCTGGAAGCCACGATCAAGAGCAAGAAGCTTTTTCCGGACGAGCCTGGCAACTGGGCTTACTACAGTTTCTCGACGCCAGACCACAAGACGCTGACGACAAAGGCCAAGCCATTTCCGGCAGCGTCGTGCAACGGCTGTCACGCGGGCGCCGCGGCAGATGACTGGGTATTCACTCAGTACTACCCGGTGTTACGTGCAGGAAAAGCAGCGGGAGAAGATGGTACGGGCGGCAAGCGATCTGATCTGTCCGAGGAGAAGTAATCATGCGCCGAATCAGACTAATTGGAATTAGCGCCGCATCGCTGATCATCGCGGGATTGTCGCTATCTGCAATCTCGGCAACAGCGGCGGATCATGGATTTTCACCGTACGTGGATGAACAGGGGAATATCAGCTTCCCGGACGGCTTTCGTTCCTCCATGGTGCATCTCGGGTCGTGGTTCGTCCCTGAAGGAGGCGCTAGCGGCTTCCACGACGTGTACACCGAAAAGGAGAGCGTTGAAGCGTATCGCAGCACGGGCAAGTTTCCCGACGGGGCGACAATCGTCAAGGAGCTACGGGCCGCTGATGCCGGTACCTACACCACAGGTACGAACGTTAGCTACGCGACCGACGGGCTCAAACAGTGGTTTGTGATGATCAAAGACGAGAAAGGACGCTTTGAGGGCAACCCGATCTGGGGCGATGGTTGGGGTTGGGCGTTATACAAGCCTGACGACAGGGCGACAAACGTCGCTTCCAACTACAAGAACGACTGCCTGGGTTGCCATGTACCGGCCGAGTCGAACGACTGGGTCTATACAGAGGCTTATCCGACCTTGAGCAAGGAGTAATAGAAATGACTACGACCAGAAAAGAACTCGATCGTGAGGAGCTGCGATCGCGTCTCACGCCAGAGCAGTATCGAATTACGCAGGAGAAGGGCACCGAACCCGCCTTCTCGGGTGAGTACGTCGATTGCAAAGATGATGGCACGTACTCCTGCGTCGTGTGTTCGAACCCGCTGTTTCGTTCCGACACGAAATACGATTCAGGTTCCGGATGGCCGAGTTTTTGGATACCGCTGGCGGGAGACAGGGTACGCACGCAGCTGGACGAGAGTCACGGGATGCGTCGCGAGGAAGTTCTGTGTGCCAATTGCGGTGCGCACCTCGGGCATGTATTTCCCGATGGACCGCAGCCAAGCGGGAATCGATACTGCATCAACTCCGCGTCACTGGATTTTGCGGTGTCTGCCGGCGGAGATTCATAGTGCAGGCGGTTGATCAAGACTTGCAGCAACGACGAACCCCAATGCCGATTCCGGAAAGCCACTTCGTGAATGGCACGGAGCTGAAACCGCCGTTTCCGGCCGGACTTGAAACGGCCGTGTTCGGAATGGGTTGTTTCTGGGGTGCTGAAAAGCGCTTTTGGGAGCTCGAGGGTGTCTACACCACGGCGGTAGGATACGCGGGCGGGAGCTTGGTGCATCCTACCTATAGAGAAGTGTGTGGTGGCGATACCGGACATGCCGAGGTGGTGCTCGTGGTTCATGACCCGGCTGTGATCAGCTATGACGAATTGCTCAGGTCATTCTGGGATGGGCACAATCCCACGCAGGGCTTTCGACAGGGCTACGATATTGGTTCGCAATATCGCTCGCTCATCGTCGCTTCAACTGACGCACAGCTCAGGAAAGCGCAGGCGTCGTGCAGGCGCCAGGAGGAGCTACTTTCGCTGGCTGGCCATGACCGGATTACGACGGAGATCGAACTTGCGTCGACTTTCTACTACGCCGAAGAGAAGCATCAGCAATACCTGGCCAGGTACCAACGCGGATAGTGTACATTTTCGCAATTCGTGCCAGAACAACTCAAAAGCCTGACACACCGCTCGGGTAAGCCACCGCATCACCTTCCGTGTGTCCGTGATTCTCGACATGGCGGATGGCGTCTTCCATGATCTTGAGCCCTTCGCGAAGAACGGATTCGTCCATATTGAGTGCCGGATACATTCGAATCGTGTCCTCACAATCGGAGATTGCCCACACGCCGTTCTCGAGCATCTTTCCGCGAACGGCCCGCGCTGTCCACCAGTCCTTTTCATCTTTTTCTGCAGTCGCGGGTTTACCGAAACTCACGCCCAGCAACAGGCCATTGCCACGCGCCTGGCGCACAATGTCAGAAGACTCCCACTCCCGCATGATTTCCGCTGCAATATTGCCGAGACGATTCGCATGCGCAACGACATCGTCCCGTTCGAAGATTTGTAGTGTCCTGATAGCCGCCGCGCAGCCCGCGGGCGTTCCCGCAAATGTCGAGCCCGACTTGAAATCCCGGTTGTCGCCCATGATCTCGTCGCGTGCAGAGATTCCGCACAGCGGTGCAATGCCACCGGACAGGTTTTTGCCGTACACGAGAATATCGGGCACGACATCGTAGTGCTCAATACCCCACATCCGGCCCGTGCGTCCCAGCCCCGTCAGCACTTCGTCAGCAATCATCAGCCAGTCGTTTTTGTCACAGATTTCCCGAATACCACTCAAAAAGCGTGTTGACGGTATCCAGTTGCCGCCCTCGGCCAGACCTGGTTCGACGAGGATGCCCGCGATGTTGTCGCGTCCTGCGATGCAGGAAGGAATGTGGTTGTCGAGGTACCACAGGCAGTACTCGATATACTGATCCTCGCTCATCCCTGCCGGAATTCCCTCGCTGTATGGATAGGGCGCCTTGATAACGCCGCCACCCCAGCCTTCGAGATAAGTTCCATAGCCGCCGTTGAGACCACTTAGTATCTTCGAACCCAGGCCCATGCCGTGGTAGGAAGAATCGAATGTGATGATGTAGCGCCGCTTCGTGTGGGTAAGCGCCAGGTGGACAGCCGCTTCTGCCGCCTCGGTACCGGACACCTCGTAACTTGTTCGCGGCAACGCTTTGTCCGGCATGATGTCCGCCAGCATTTCGGCGAGGTCGTAGCGCAGAGGATGGTCATAATGGAAACCAAACCGCCGGTTGGCCGTCTCCACCGCTTCGAGAATCTCGGCGTGACAGTTGCCGAGTGGATTTGTTGCCCATCCGTTCTGGAAATCGATGTAGCGCTTGCCGTCCAGGTCCCAGACGAAGTCGCCCTCTGCCTTGTCGATAACGATTTGGCGAACCGGTCGAAAGCCACGTTGCCCGGCCCGTTCCATCTCGTCTTCGAACCGCAGCCCA
>Ga0265303_10000547_pt1 | contig 21325 bp, 17 predicted proteins | sample Helome_2_FD_192494 | JGI IMG/M metagenome (GOLD analysis project Ga0265303, IMG submission 192494) | Marine sediment microbial communities from subtidal zone of North Sea - Hel_20160317 (Illumina Assembly) | ecosystem: Environmental > Aquatic > Marine > Subtidal zone > Sediment ... | reverse complement strand
ATCGCCGTGGTCCAGCGAGAGCACGTTGGGGCTCTCGCCTGGGCAGCGGCTGTGGCGGCAGTCTTCGGAGTCGGTCTGGTCACCGGGGCGTGGACCGGAACGATCAGCAACATGGCTGGGTTCGCTGCTGGTCTCGCCTCTGCCGTTCTGTTCGCCACGTATCTGGTCTACGGAGAGCACCTTTCGGTCGAGTTCAAACCCTCGACGCTTGCTGCATGGGGCTTCGTCTTCGCATCCGCGTTCTGGGCCGTCGTCCTTCCGTGGTGGGACTACCCCTTCTCCGAGGCTTCGGATGTGTGGCTTGAGCTCCTGGTGGTCGGCGTCCTCGGAACTGCAGTTCCGTTCGTTGTCGAGTTCGTTGCGTTGTCCATGGCCTCATCTGGTGTGGTGGGGATTGTTGCCACGGCAGAACCGCCGATTGCAGCCGTTGCTGCGGTCATCCTGCTCGGTCAGCAACTCGAACCCATACAGTGGATCGGCATCGCCATCGTCGCATTGGCGGTTGCTGCTGTTCAGCGATGGGGTCTTGGTGCGGCCCACGAGACAACGCCTGTCATCTGATCCCTACGAGGGGCGACGCTGGTAGGTTGCGGTCATGAGGATCCTCAAGCGAATCGCCATTGGATGGGCCATCCTGATGGGTGCAAACGCCATTGCTTCTCTCGTGGTGCGAAAAGTCGTCCCCTCCTACGGGACCGAGGCCGATGACGAAGTCTCCATCGTGGCGTCGATGTCTGGCACTTCGTTCACGAGCACGGCAGAGGCTCTTCGATCCCTGTCCATCGTTGCCTACATGGGTGGCGTGGAACTCGACCTCACGCAGGCGACCATTGTTGACGGTGCGCTGATCTCGATACGAGCCATCATGGGAGGTGTGGACATCGTCGTGCCGGAGGGCTGGCGAGTCGAGACCACGAGCACGATGTTCATGGGCGGCGTGGACAACTCGACGAACCCGGACCTCGAGCCCGAGAGTGCTCCTCTGCTCGTCGTCGACGCTACTGCAGTCATGGGTGGTGTCGGCATCCACTTGGCGGAAGCCAACTGATGGCAGTCGATATTGCCTCAACCATCACGTATCTCAAGGACCACGCCATTGAGCACGGTTTCCACGTGCACGACGAGCGCCACTTCGTCGAGACGTTCACCCTTCGCCAGGCGTGGGAGATCGATGTGCATCCTGCTGAGGCGTGCTCTGGTCCTCTCGACCTGCACATCTCGATAGATGTTGAGCCTCGGTTGCTTCTGAAGTTCGAGGATGTCCTCAACGACACGCCGGACATCCCAGAAGACCCTGATGGGGACTACTCGGTCACGTTCTACTTCAACTGGTCCCTGCCACCGATGCAGCGTCCACCAGACCTGATCGTGCTGAGCGCCGAGCTTGCGGGAATCGGCGGGATCGACCTTCCCATCGAGGTGCGTTCCGTCCGATCCATGGCCGCGCTGGCGGCTGCGGCCGATGAACGCCTATCGGTCGTTGGAGTCGTGAGCCGATCACTCGTCGACCTGATGTTCAAACAGGACTCGCTGTGCGATGTCCTCGACCGGGTCCATGAGGTGAGCATGTACATGCTCGACCACGCCGATCAGTGGACCGACGAGGTTTGAACTACTCGTAGGAAATGGCCTCGAGCACGTTCAGCTTGGCCGCTCGCTGCGATGGCCACAGTGCGAAGATGACAGCGAGGATCGATGTCGCAGCGACCCAGATCACAAGGCTGACCACAGGTATCACGAACGTTGTGAAGCCTTCGTCCCTGAGGGGAATGAGGACTGCCCAAGCGAAACCGATTCCGAGGATCACGCCGAGGGTCGCTCCAAACGCTGCGATGATCGAGGCCTCCGTGAGGATCATCCTCCTCGTCTGGCCACGGTCGAGACCCACAGCCCTGAGGAGCCCGATTTCCCTCGTCCGCTCGTGAACGGCCAGGGTCATCGTGTTGGTGACTCCGATAAGAGCGATGATCACGGTGAGCGCCAGCAGACCTGTGAAAAGTCCAAGCAACTGATTGATCTGACCGGAGATGTCCGATTGGAACTCCTCGAGTGTCTTGACCTCGATCGTGGGGATGTCGTCCGTCACCGCTTGAATCGCGACCTTGCCGTCTTCGACAGAAACGCCGTCGGAAAGCTGCACGAACACTTGTGTATCGGCGTCCGACCCGAAGCCCATCTCGAAACCTGCGCGAGAGATGGTGATCCCATCGGCAAATGCGCCGTCGACCAGGCCCTCAACGGTGAGGACGGCTGGCCCGGTCGATTCGAATAGCACGTCGACGTCGGTGCCGATGAGCCAGCCCCGATCCTCCGCCAGGTCCACGTCAACGACCATTCCGGCTGCGCTTGGGATGGCTACCCCGCTCACGGCCTCGATGGCGAAGAAGTCGAGTGCATTGTCCGAAACGCCGGTGATGAACTCCTCGTCCTCCCCTGTTGTGCCGTCACTTTCCTCGGCGAAAATGATGATTGGGCCCTGTTGGATCTGGGCAAGCGCAGCGACCTCGGGGAGCGCTTCGATGTCAGCGGCTACCTCAGAGCTGAATCCTGCAGAGAAATCAAACGTGTTGGTTGGGAGGACCGTGAGGTCCGCCTCGACGCCAGCGTCGAGAACGTCATCAATCGTTCCCGAGATCGAAGCTGCGAGAACGGAGACCAGGCTGATGAGGGCGATGCCGACCATGATTGCTGCAGACGTGGCCGAGACCCTTCTGGGGTCGCGTCCGGCGTTGCGCTGTGCGAGCTTGCCAGACGCTCCGAAGATCCATGCGAACGGTGCGCCAATGATCTTTGCTGCCGGAACCGCGAACAAGGCAGACAGGACGTATGCGCCAAGGATGATCACGACCGCCCCGAAACCGATGAGGCTGAGCTGAGCGGACGTGCCGGGGATGTCTGCGATCAGGCCAGTGAGGAGGAGGCCGATACCAGCCAGCGTGACAATCGTTCCCACGATTGCGCGTGTTGTGAAGGCCTTGCGCGGCGGCGTCGCGGCTCCTTCGTTCATCGCAGCGACCGGCGGCACCCTCGATGCCTGAACTGCAGGGATCAGCGAGGACAGAATCGTCACGCCCAAGCCGACGACCAGCCCGACGATGATCGTCCGGGGGGCGAGCACCAACGACCCGCTTGGCAGCGCGATGCCGAACCCCTCGAGCGCCGCCCGCAGGAGGACCGCCAGGCCGATCCCGACGAAGATCCCAATTGCTGAGGCGAGCAATCCGACGATCGCTGCCTCAAGGAGGACGACGCGAAGCGTTTGACTCCGCGTCGACCCGATTGCCCTCATGAGGGCAAGTTCCCTGAGCCGCTGCACCACAACGATCCTGAAGGTGTTGTAGATGATGAAGGTGCCGACGAAGAGGGCAACGAACGCAAACACGAGGAGGAAGGTGCTGAAGAACCCGAGTCCTTGCTGAATTTCCGCCGCCTGCTCCTCTGCGACGGTCTGCGCTGACTGTGCAATGGCGCCCTCTGGCAATACGGATTGGATGTCGATGACCAGTGCATCGATGTCGGTGCCAGCCGAGGCTTGAACCTGGACGCCATCGACGTTGCCTGGCTGCCCGATCACCATCTGCGTTGTAGGCAGGTCAAAGAGTGCGAATGTCGCTCCGCCGAGGTTGTCCAGCTCTCCGAAACCGGTCGTGCCAACAAGCTCAAACTCCATTCGACCGCCTGAGGTCGACACGACCGCGACCGTGTCACCGATCACGTAGTCGCCGAGCTCGGCAGATGAGACGTCCATCGCTGCCTGGTCCGGACCCACGGGAGGCCCTCCGGCCCTGAATGTCACCGGTCCCCAAACAGCGGGGTCGGCCGGTATGTAGGCGGCGAATTTAGGAGGGCCGGAAGCTCCGACAACCTCGCCGTCCTTGCCGATGATTGACACCCCCATGCCCTGCAACGTGGACGTGGCAAGTCCCACACCCGGCACCGCTGCAACGTCTTCGACGAGTTCCTCGTCGAAGTAGACGCCCTGGCCGAAGGAGAAGGGGCTGTCGCTGGAAACGACAACGTCGACACCCTCGAACGCGGTATCGAAGATGCCGTCGAATGCAGAGCTGGTGGTGTCCGTATAGATGAACGTTCCCGAGATGAATGCAACACCCAGCACAATGGACAGGCCCGTGAGGGCGAGCCTCGTCTTGTGGTGGAGGAGGCTCTTGATCGCCGCTTTCAGCATGTGCTCAGCCCCCGAGCACCTTCAGGCGGTCCAGAACAGCCTCGGTGGTGGGATCAAGCATCTCGTCGACGGTCTTGCCATCATCGAGGAACACGATGCGATCTGCGTGGGACGCTGCTACGGCATCGTGGGTGACCATAACGATGGTTTGACCGAACTCGTCGACGGCGTTCTTCATGAATCCAAGCAATTCGGCTCCGGACTTCGAGTCGAGGTTCCCGCTCGGCTCGTCCGCAAAGATGATCTTCGGCTTCGATACGAGTGCCCTGGCGGCGGCGACTCGTTGTTGCTGTCCGCCAGAGAGTTCACTGGGGCGGTGATCCAGACGATCGGTGAGGCCGAGCGTCCCTACGACCTCGTTGAACCATTCCTGGTCGGGCTTGGTGCCGGCGATAGTCAGTGGCAACACGATGTTCTCCTCGGCATCGAGCGTGGGGACCAGGTTGAAGGCCTGGAACACGAAGCCGACCTGCTCACGGCGCAGGATCGTGAGGTCCTTGTCCTTCAGCGAGCCGAGGTCGACATCGCCGATGTAGGCCGTTCCGGAGGTGAGCGTGTCGAGGCCCGCGATGCAATGGAGCAAGGTCGACTTCCCCGAGCCGGAGGGACCCATGATCGCCGTGAACTTGCGAACCTCGAACTCAGTGGTCACCCCGTTCAGTGCAGTGACGGCCATGTCGTCCTGGCCATAGACCTTTGTTCCATCTTCGATACGTGCTGCTGACTGCATGACGGTGTGATCCTCAGGTTGGAGTGACGGGTGGAAGACGCGTGGGGCGCACACAGGTGGTGTTCCCTGGTGCGTAGTGCGGAGACTAGAAGTGTGGTGGAGTCTTGTTGGCGGATGCCCTGTCAGGTCGTCACTGCCGTGTTGCGTCGTCCGTCAGGCCGATGTCTTCCTGCTCTTCAACCCAACGCACAACTGCAAGGACGTTGCGGTCAGTTGCAGAACTGATGGCATCGGAGAGGTTCGCCGCTGCCGGAGGTTCGTCGGGGCCGATCAGGTTGACATAGACGCGATCGTCCTCGACCTCGATGCTCGAGATGCGGAGCTCGGAATCCTCTCCCAGCCAGTCGGACACGGCGCCCGAGGCCTCCCGCAAGAATGCCTCCTGGAACAGGACATCCCTCGCCGTGAGAGCCAGCGGGATGGTGATCAGGATGATCGCAAAGACCACCATCGCAAACGACGCCCGTATGCGATTTCTGCGGTTGTACAACCGGCTCCACGATCCGTATCCAACCAGGACGAAGACAAGGCCAGCGATCAGGATGATTGAGAACAGGTTCGTGAGGAACAGCAGAAGTGCTCCGCGCGCCTGGCCAAGATCGCCAGCGTGCAACGTGATACCGACAACGGCGAGTGGGGGGACAAGAGCGATCGCGACGGCGACTCCCGGAAGCGCATCCGTCGATTCGGCCCGTGACACGCCATATGCGCCGGCGGCACCAGCAGCCAATGCAATGGCGAGGTCGAGCAGGGACGGTGATGTTCTCGACGTGATCTGTCCGTTCTGAACGACGGCCGCAAGGTCCGGAATCATCGCGGACAGACCCCAGGCGACAGCGATTGCCCCTGCGGATCCGAGCACCGTGATGCTTGCTGACCAGAGCGTTGAGCGGGTCTTGCCATTGATCAGGCCAGCTGAGGTTCCGAGAATCGGTGTCATGAGCGGGGCGACGAGCATTGCTCCGATCACGACAGCGGTTGAGTCGGTGGCGAGCCCAAACGTTGCGATTGCCGAGGCAAGCACCATCAGGATTCCGAAACGCCATAGACGTTCGCGAGTATTTCCGTGCGTGAGGAAGACGCGATTCTCGACCTCGTCGGCATCAGCGGCGTCCATCTCATGTCGGGACAACCAGTACGTCACGACGGCGTACGTGTTGGCCGGGTCGATGGTGCTCATGGCGTCGTGGTTGGTGGCCGCGAACCACACGGCAACGATCCCTCGCAGGAGGACGAGTCCCGCTCCCGCGACGACGACGAATGCGACGGATTGGGCAGGGAACAGGAACATCAGGATGCTGAAGCTGATCGCGATGAGGCCTCGGACGAAGACCCAGGTGTTTGCACCCTCCTCGTGCCACTGCCGAACGCCAGCCCACACATCGAGCAGCCCGCGCACCGCAATGACGCCAGCAACGAAGTAGCCAGCAACGATCAGTGTCTGGCCTGGCCACGCCCAGAGCACGATGCCACCGGCCATTGCAGCAAGCGGCTGCACATACGCTCCTGCCCCTGCCTTTCGGCGGAAGACTTGGACGACTTCGAAGAGGCCAAAGGCGATCAGGCCGAATCCGATGATCTCCTCAACTGCCGTGAAGGTGTACGGATCGAACGCGAGCAGCAAGAGCACCAGAAGGGCGATCAGACCCTGGACCACCACCCACGGCAGCCCGCTGGTGCGTCCGCTCGGCTCTGCCTCGAATGGGCCGTCGAATTGCTCGGAGGGAACGACCGGCTCGAGTTCACCCGTGTTGTCCGTTCGATCGGTGCCAGGCGTGTCTTCGATGTCGCTCACGGGCGCCAGCATACGACGCTTCCGAAAAGGCGGTATCGGGCCGGTTGGTAGTGGTGTATGCTCGCACTTCTCATCAAGAGCAGCAGAGGGACAGGCCCGTTGAAGCTGCGGCAACCTGCGACGTGCAAGGTGCCAACGCCTGATCGATGAGCGACATGCCTGTCCCTACCCAACAGGAGGACAGACATGGCCGAAACCACCACGAGCGATCTCTCGTATCGCTTGCTCACCGGAACTGACGATCGGGCCTTCTGCGAGCGCGTCTCCGCGGCGATCGAGCAGGGATATCGGCTCCATGGCTCCCCTTCGATCACCGCGCGCAACGGCGAGATCGTTGCTGCGCAAGCGGTTGTGAAGCTGGAGGGAACATGACGTACGGCGGAGATGTGAGCCCTTCCGATGCCTTTGCGGCCGTGGCGGACCATCCGAAAGCCGTGATCGTCGATGTTCGCACGAGGGCCGAGCTTGCCTATGTGGGCTACCCGGATCTTTCGTCGACGGGCAAGCAGCTCATCGCCATCGAGTGGCAGGTCTTTCCGACGGGTCAGCAGAATCCCCAGTTCATCGACGAGCTCGAAGCCCACGGCGTTGAACCTGACCAGCCGATCTACTTCCTCTGTCGCTCCGGGGCGCGGTCCCGCTTTGCTGCAGTCGCCGCCACCGCCTCCGGCTTCGCCGAGGCGTACAACATCGCGGACGGCTTTGAGGGCCACGTCGACGGTGCAGGGCATAGAGGAGAGACAACTGGCTGGAAGGCTTCGGACCTTCCGTGGAGGCAATCATGAGCGACCGATACACGGCAACAGATCTTGTACGTGGCGGCCTTGATCGTTCCGGGTGGGACGAGACGTCCGAGGCATTGATACTGACATCTGGGTTTGTGTATGGCTCTGCGGAGGAAGCAGAGGCAGCCTTCGCGGGCGAGCAGGAGCGGTATATCTACTCGCGCTACGGGAATCCGACGGTCGGCATGTTTCAAGAGCGCCTGCGGATCATCGAAGGTGCAGAGGCCTGCTACGCCACGGCTTCGGGGATGTCCGCCGTGTTCACATCGCTGATTGCACTGCTTGAGACAGGCGACTCTGTTGTCGCGGCGAATGGCCTGTTTGGATCGTGTTTTGTCATCCTCGACGAGTTGCTTCCCAGATGGGGGATCACGACAACGTTCGTTGACGGGGACGACCTCGAGGCATGGCAGGCAGCTCTCGAAGGCGGGGCGAAGGTTGTCTTCTTCGAAACTCCCTCGAATCCGATGCAGGGCCTTGTCGACATTGCTGCCGTTTCAGCCCTAGCCCACGAGACCGGTGCGACGGTGATCGTGGACAACGTGTTTGCAACACCAGTGCTGCAGAAACCACTCGATCTCGGTGCCGATGTGGTGGTGTATTCCACGACGAAGCACATCGATGGTCAGGGGCGGACGCTCGGCGGTGCGATCCTCGGCACCGAGGAGTACATCGTGGAGAAGGTTCAGCCGTTCATTCGGCACACGGGACCTGCGCTGAGTCCCTTCAATGCGTGGGTCTTGATCAAGAGCCTCGAGACGCTGGACCTCAGGGTGCATGCCGGGGTGTCATCGGCACTGGCTCTCGCTGGGGCGCTTGAGGAGCTCGATGGGGTCGTGCAGGTGTGGTACCCGTATCTGGTGTCGCACCCCCAGCACGACCTGGCGAGATCCCAGATGGCCGGAGGAGGGACCGTCGTGACCTTCTCGGTGGATGGAGGCAAGGACACCGCCTTCGGACTTCTCAACGCTCTGGAGGTTGTCGATATCTCCAACAACCTCGGCGACTCCAAGTCGCTGGTCACCCATCCGGCGTCGACGACGCATCGAAGGCTGGGACCTGAGGTCCGGTCGCAGATGGGGATCACCGATGGAGTCGTACGGATATCCGTCGGTCTCGAGTCAGTCGATGACCTCCTTGCTGACGTGGCCCAAGCGGTGAAGGTTGCGACGTCGTGAGTGGCCGCATCGATGTCAACGTGCCTCGGTTCAACCAGGCGTGCGTGGCGGTCCTGACGGGGCTTGCTTTCGTGATCCAGTCGTGGCCCATGGTCGCGTTCGTGGCCCTGGTGCTTGCGGTCAACCGGCTTGCCGGTCCTCGGTATGGGTTGTTCACACAGGTCTATGTGCGCCTCATCAAGCCCAGGCTTGGCGGCACCATCGAGACGGAGCCATCCGGTCCTCCGCGCTTCGCCCAGCTTCTTGGGATTGTGTTCCTCGGGTTGGCGACTGTGGCGTTCGTGGCGGGGGGACCCACCGTTGGATGGGCACTCACACTGATGGTGACCGCGTTGGCGGCGCTTGCCGCCACAACGAGGATCTGTGTCGGGTGTGTGATCTACGAGCGGACGACGGTGAAACGATGATCCTTCGAATCCTCCTTCTCGGTGTGGTCCTGATGCTCGCATATGGCGGCGTGTCTGTGGTCTCTCGGCGACCAGGGCGCGGCACGAAGTTGGTGCCACCGGGTATCACGATGATCGAGGCGGACGGATGCCATCAGTGTGAAGCGGCCAAGCGCCGGTTCGCTGAGGCTGGTGTTTCGTATCAGAGCGTCGATGCGGGTGCGGCGTCGACGCTCGGCCTCAAGACGCTCACGGTACCGACGGTGTACGTCGGCACGGCTGAAGGCCGGGTGGTCATGACTCGCCGTGGTGCCTCCGTGCTTTCAGACCTCGACATCATCGTGACCCAAGCGAGGTTCATTCTTGCGAATTCCCCTTGACTCTCCCGTTGGGGGAGACTCGACAATGATGGAGTAAGGAGGTATGCGAGGTGCATCTGGTTCCTATCGGCCGATTCTCGAAGATGACCAGGCTGTCGGTGAAGGCGCTCAGGCTCTACGACGAGAACGGCCTTCTACCCCCAGCCCACGTCGATCCTTCGTCTGGCTACCGGTACTACGACTTCGAGCAAGCGCTGGCGGCAGAGAAGGTGCGGATCTTGCGGTCCGTCGACATGCCGCTCGATGAGATCCGGCTGATAGTCGAGGCAGACAGCCCAGAGGTTGCTCGCAAACAGCTCGAAGCGCACCGCGAACGGCTCGCTGAGCGGCTGGTTGCCCAGCAACGCATCCTCGCCTACCTCGAGACGCTCATCGAACGCGAAGGAGACATCGTGGTATACGACGTGGAGATTACGGAGGCGGCCCCCAAGCTCATTGCAGCCACCAAGGTGAACACAAACCTGCGACGAATCGGCACCGACATCGGGACAGGGTTCGGGACACTCATGCAGGCGCTCGGACGAAATGGAGTGGCGGGGTCTGGTCCACTGCTGATCGTCTATCACAGCGTGATCGACGAGGAGACTGACGGCGATATTGAGCTTGGCGTACCCATTGACCAGGAAGTCTCGGTAGGTACGGAGGTGTATTCGAGGGAGCTCGAGGGCGGATTGATGGCAACGACGATGCATACCGGTCCTTACGAGGAGATTGGTCTTGCGTATCACACGCTGACCGCATGGATCTCCGAGCACGGACACGAGATCGCAGGACCGCCACGAGAGTCCTACCTCAATGACCCCCAGATGGTGCAGCCGGAGGAACTCCTGACGCAGGTTGAGTTCCCGATCTCCTCACAAGAGCGCTGACCGGACTCCGATGTGTCCGCCTCGTGGGTTGCTGATATTCACTCTGCGGGAGATCAGCGACCCACGAGCGAACAGGTGGGCCGCGGAATGGCTCAGTGGGGGTGTCCGTGGGAGATGCGAGTCGTTGCTGCGTTGGGGTCACGCCACAGGAGCGCCGCCTCATCGATGATTGTCTCGAATCGCAGGCCCATGAGCACCGCTCCGCTGCATCCGGCCGCCTCAGCTTCATCCGCAACCTGCCGCGAGTATTGCCAGGCCAGTTCCCTGCGTTCGTCCGACGACGCAGAGCTGATGGCTTCTTTGAGCGCCTCGGTCGCGGGCACAGCGCCCATCGACTCCATCCGATCGATCCAGTTCGGACCAAACGGGGGAATGACCATTATGTACACCGGCGGGTCGTCGTCCTTCAGGTCGAGTTGGTCCACGCACTCCGCGACGGTCGCCGGGTCGATGATCGGGCCTGCCACGAGGAACTGAGCCCCAGCCTCGACTCTGCGCTGCTTCTGCCACGCCTTGAAGCGGGTTGGCAGCCCAACTTCGAACTCTGGCAGGTCGGCCTGGAGGTCACGGAGGTGGCGAACGATCTCGTAGTGGTCTGCGAGATGGTCGACCTGTGGCAGTGTGTCGCCGATGACAACGAGGAACGACTTCACGCCGTTCCCAAGTGCTCCCCGCACCTCGGACTCGATGGCCAGGATGTTGCGGTCCCTTGTCGAGACCACGATGGTCGGCGACACCGACGGTGCGTCGTGGGTGATGCGGGCTGCGAACGCAAACGGTGATACCCGGATCTTCCCGAACACGTTGTCGGTGACCATGACATCACTCCATGCTCCCTCAAGGAGCAGGTGCGAGCTATCGGGCAGCTCGGGCGGGTTTACCTCGACGATTCGTCGAAATCGGTCACGACTAGTCAGCATGCCTCTGCTCCCTGGGTGTGCGTGCAATGAAGTACTTGGCCTGTCGATGGTGGCAGATGATCGCTGAGGTTGTTTGCTCTGGCTGGTATTGGAAACCTGTGTGGGCGCCGACATCGATCCCGATGCGGTCTGCGCCGAGCAGCTCAGCAACGGTCGCGTTGTCTTCGAGATCGGGGCAGGCTGGGTATCCCCACGAGTACCTGCCACCCTGGTAGCGCTGTCGGAACAGGCCCCTGATCGTCGGATCGTCCTCGGCACCGATGCCGAGCTCCCTGCGCATGCGGCCGTGCCAGTACTCGGCGAGTGCCTCGGTCATCTCCACGCCGATCCCATGCAGTTTGAGGTACTCCTCGAATCGATCCTCAGCGAACAGTTCTGCCGTGCGCTCCGAGATCGCCGACCCCATCGTGACGATGTGGAAGGCGGCGAGGTCCACGCCCTCGTCGATCGGCTTGTAGAAGTCTGCGATGCACAACCAGGGGTCGCTGCTCTGCCTCGGGAACGAGAACCGGGCCCGCTCGGCGTTGCGGTCCGAATCCGTCCACACGACGACATCGTTGCCGTCGGCGTTCGCCGGGTAGTACCCGTATACGACGTGCGGCTGGAGGAGGTCGCTGGCGCGAGCCGTAGCAAGTTCTCTGCGGAGCTCAGGAGCCATGCGTTCCTTGAACTCAGCATCCGTCTCTCCGTTTTCAGGCCGGTACTGCCATTGATTGCGAAGAAGCGCTGTCGTGTTCAGGTACTTGGCGATCTCATCGAGAGCGACGCCCTTGACAATGCGATCGCCAAGGAAGGGTGCGGTGGGGATCGGCCCGGATGTCGAGATCGACGGCGCCCTGAAAGGAACCTCGACCGCTTCTTGTTCTGTCCGCTCGATCTTCGGGTACCGCTTGCGGGGTGTTTCCGGCTTGGGACCATTGCCCGTCAACCATTGCATGGCATCAAGCCCGGCAAACGCATCTTTCCCGTACACGAGGGTGCCTGGATAGCGTCCTGCGAGATCGTCCTCTACGTAGCTGCGGGTCAGCGCAGCACCACCAAGGAGGACAGGGACGTTGGAGAGGCCCCTGCGGGTGAGTTCATCGAGGTTGTCCCGCATGATCAGGGTGCTCTTGACCAGGAGGCCACTCATGCCGATTGCATCGGCTTCATGCTCCTCGTAGGCCTCGATCATCGCCGCGATCGACACCTTGATGCCGAGGTTGTGGACCCGGTACCCGTTGTTGGACAAGATGATGTCGACGAGGTTCTTCCCGATGTCGTGGACATCGCCGGTCACGGTGGCGAGCACGATGCTGCCCCGCTCCGTCGAGTCATGCTTGTCGAGGTGAGGTTCGAGGTATCGCACGGCAGCCTTCATCGTCTGCGCGGATCGCAGCACGAACGGCAGTTGCATCTCGCCTGATGCGAAGAGCTCGCCGACCGTCTTCATGCCAGAGAGGAGCGTGTCGTTGATGATGTTCATCGCTCTCGCCGTCTCCAGTTCGAGGTCAAGATCCTCCTCGAGGCCGACAGCGTTGCCAGCGACGATTCGCACCTCGAGGCGTTCGGTGTTGGAGAGACCCTCGAATGGATCGGACTTCACCTCAGCGGACGTATCGGTGAATGCTGACAGCAGAACCTCGAGCGGGTCGTAGTCATCAGTGCGTCGGTCGTAGACGAGGTCGAGACAAGCCGTGCGAAGATCCTCGTCGATCTGGTTCAGCGGCGTGATCTTGCCGGCGTGAATGATCGCCGCGTCGAGTCCTGCCTCGATGCACTCGTGAAGGAATACAGAATTGAGGATCCTCCTGATCGCTGGCTTCAGCCCGAAGCTGACGTTCGAGATTCCGAGAATGGTCGCCGTGCCAGGGAGTTCGGTCTTGATTCGTTTGATTGCATCGATCGTCGCCATTGCATCCTGACGGAGGTCCTCACCTCCGGTGGAAAGAGGGAACGTGAGTGGATCAAAGATCAACGCTCCTGGTTCCAGCCCGTACCTGGTGGTTGCGATGTCGTGGAGGCGATGTGCGACTTCCATCTTCCATTCGACGTCACGTGCCTGGCCTCGCTCGTCGATCAGCAGGCAGATGACGGCCGATCCATGTTCGGCGGCAAGGCTCAGGACCCGGTCAAGCCGCGAGCCTTCTCCGTCGCCGTCCTCGAGGTTGGCCGAGTTCAGGACGCTGCGACCGCCGATGTGCTCGAGGGCAGCCTGCATGACCTCTGGTTCGGTCGAGTCGATCACGATCGGTGCCGTCACCTCGGTTGCGAATCGTTGAGCGAGTTCAGCGATGTCCACAGCACCGTCCCTACCGACGTAGTCGACGCAGAGATCGACGAGGTGGGCGCCCTCAGCGACCTGTTCCTCACCGATGGCGACGCAGGCGTCGATGTCTCCCGCAAGCATGGCCTCACGGAACGCCTTGGATCCATTCGCATTGGTGCGTTCGCCCACGATGAGGAACGAGGTGTCCTGATGCAGGTTCACGGCCGAGTACGTTGACGTGACCGCCGGATCCAAGTGAGGGTCCCGCACTGCAGGTGTTGCATCGGCCAGTGCGTCGACGATCGTCGAGATGTACTCGGGAGTCGAGCCACAGCAGCCGCCGACGACGCTCACGCCGTACTCCGTCACGAAAGAGTGGAGGTGCTCGGCCATCTCGGTGGCCCCGAGGTCGTAATGCATGGCACCGTCGACCACTGAGGGCAGGCCAGCGTTGGGAATGATGCTGACGGGCACCGTTGCGTTCTCGGATAGGTAACGCACGGGCTCGTACATCTCAATCGGACCCGTCGCGCAGTTGAGGCCGACGACGTCTGGTCCGAGCGACTGCATGGTGGCGAGCGCGGCGCCGATCTCGGTACCAGGAAGCATCCGACCGGTGAGCTCGATGGTGACCTGGGTTTGGATGGGAACCTGCCTGCCAGATCCTTTCATGGCATTCCTGGCACCGGTAATCGCTGCCTTCAGGGCGAGGAGGTCGAACTGTGTCTCGATGATGATCAGGTCGGCGCCTCCGTCGATGAGCCCGGCAGCCTCGATCTCGTACATGTCGCGGAGATCCGCGTAGGCGATCTGCCCGAGTGTCGGGAACTTGGTGCCCGGCCCCATCGAACCGGCGACGAAGCGACCGTCATACTGTTCTGCCGCAGCTCTGGCGATCGACGCGCCAGCGGCGGAGAGCTCGTAGGCGCGGTCGGCAAGGTCGTACTCGCCCAGGGGGACACCGAACGATCCGAAGGTGTTGGTTTCGACAACGTCGGCGCCGACATCGAGGTAGGAGCGATGAAGCGCTTCGATCACGTCAGGTCGCGTGATGTTCAGGAGCTCGTTGCATCCGTCGAGATCTGGACCGCCGAAGTCGTCCGCGGTGAGGTCCTGGGTTTGGAGCCACGTGCCCGTTGCGCCGTCGAAGACGATGGTGCGTTTGGCGATAGCGTCGAGGTAGCCGCTCATGGCGCGCTCCTCGAACCGATACAGGAAGGATCTTCTCTTCGAACCATTGCGGCTCCTCTCGTCTCGAAACGCTCACGCGCCTCGAGCGGGCTACCGCTCGAAGGCCTCCCATCGATCAGGCATTGGCACCGTGCGCTTTGCCGGTTGCCGCGGTTTCACAGGGCCTGTCCCTCCACCGCTCGTGATGAGCGCTTCTTGCATGAGAGAATACGCCATGACGGAGGTCATGCAACCGATCCTTCCCACGAATCGGTACGATCGGATCTCCACCTGATCGGAGCGTTGTGACCCAGGAAGCCGCTGTTCGCGCAGCCAAGGACCACATCAACGCACACGGAGCCTCGATCCTCTCCGAGTTCATCGATCTCGTCGCCCTCCCAAACGTCTCGTCCGACCTTCCCGGTATTCGGGCGGTGGCGGCCTCGATCGCAGGCATGTTGACCAAGCGGGGCCTTCTGCCTCGACTGATCGAGGCAGAAGGGGTTGCGCCCATCGTTACGGCGAGGATCGAAGTGTCACCGGATGCGCCGACCATTGGGATCTACGCCCACTACGACGGCCAGCCGGTTGATGTCGAGCAATGGGCGACGCCACCCTTCACTCCCACCGTTGTCGGTGACGAGGGTGTGATCGCCGTTCCCGCGAGCGGCGGGAGTGTCGATCCCGAGTGGAGGATCTATGGCCGATCAACGTCAGACGACAAGGCACCGGTGCAGGCCCTTGTCTCTGCGCTGGACGCGCTGGCCGGTCGGGACCTCAAACCGACGGTCAATGTCGTGCTGCTGTTCGAGGGTGAGGAGGAAGCAGGGTCCCCACACCTTGCGGACTACCTCGAGGCGAATGCCTCCACATTTGCCGCTGACATGTGGTTGATCTGCGATGGTCCCGTCCATCAGAGCAGGCTCCCGCAAGTGATCTTCGGTGTGCGCGGGATCGCGCAAATGGACATCACGGTGTTCGGACCGATGCGTGGCCTCCACTCCGGCCACTACGGCAATTGGGTTCCGAATCCAACCTGGGAACTCGTACATCTCCTTGCCTCGATGCGGGGGAGCGATGGCGTGGTGACGATCGACCACTTCTATGACGATGTTGTCCCTCCGTCCCAATCTGAGCTCGACGCCATTGCTGCCATTCCCGACTACGAGAGCGGCCTGCTCGACGAGTTCGGAGTGCCTGAGGCCGAGGGAAGCGGCGAGACGCTGGTCGAGCGGATGTATCGGCCGTCACTGAACCTCCGTGGGTTTGCAGCGGGTCCTGTCGGTGAAGACGCCGCGAACGTGCTCCCAGACTCAGCGACTGCCTCGATCGACATTCGCCTTCCGCCGAACCATGATCCCGATGTCATGCTGGACCGTGTAGAGCTTCACATCGAGTCACGGGGGTTCTCCCTAGTGGATGGGGTACCGACCCGCGAGGAGCGTTTGGCCCTTGGCAGGGTTGCCAGGGTGACCAGGGACCCGCACTACACCGGCATGCGCGTCCCCCTCGATACGGAAGAGGCAAGGACCGTTCTCGGGTCTGCGCGTGCTGCATCGGACACGGGCGAAGTGGTGGCAATGCCAACCCTTGGCGGATCGGTTCCGATCGCCCATTTCGACCGCGTTCTGGGTGCGCCCACGATCATCCTCCCGATGGCGAACCACGACAACAACCAGCACGACGCAAACGAGAACATCCGCATAGCGAACCTCTGGTACGGCATCAGGCTGATGGCCGCTGTCCTCACGATGGGCGATGGAGATGGCGTGTCCGCCTGAGGCTCAGTCCTTGAGCTCTTTCCGCTTCCTCCGCCGACGCAAATAGAAGAACACCTGCCCGAGGATCGCACCCAGCACGAGGGCGGTCACGATGATCAGCCACAGAGGCACGCTGCCCTCGAAGAACAGGAACTGGATGGGGACATCCTCAGCGTTCTGGGCGATGAAGATGGCAACGGCGATCACGATGATCCCAGCGATGACGAGCCAAGCAGATTGCCGTGCGCCTGATTCCTCTTCGACAGCCCCGTGTTCGTTGTCCGTCAACTTGACCTCCATTCGTCGTGCTCAGACTAGATCGATGCTCGAAGCGGCGTAGGAACATCGTCGACGTGCCCGGTTGATCCGCCAGCCTTGTAGCAGCCAGACCTGAGAACCCGCCCATCCATGCTAACTTGGTAACACCGTGACTAATGAATCACCAACCCCTGACGAGAACTCCTGGAAGCAAGAACTGTCGCTCTTCGACAAGCTGATCCTCGTTCTGTGCGTTGTTGGCGTGATCCTGGCGACCTATTTCGCTCTCGATGCCTCCGGGTTGACGCTGTTCGACGAACATGCAGCCGAGGTGATCGCCGACTCGTGGAGCAGCACTGCGACTATCGGCTTGATTGTGGCCCTCGTTGTCGCGTCAATCGTCGGTGCCTTCATTTGGCTTCTTGCTCGGGCAACCGTTGGCAATCCCGCCGATGACTCCATCGAGGATGCCTACACCCAGGACATGGTGCCCGAGTAGGTCGCCTCTCGTTCCCTCACTCACACCCTGAGTGACTGCGTGAGCTGGCGCTGATCGCGAAGGCAGAGGCTGTGGCTGAAGAACCATTCCTTCTCAAGAACATGGTCACCCATGAGACCGTGGATCCGAGTCTGGAGATCGTATCGACGTGGACGCCCCAGTGGTTGATCAAGCCACGGCGTCCGCCATCGCCGGCCTGCTGAATGATCCTGGAGCGCTGCGAGTCGTTGGCCTGGCCGTTCCGCCCTGAACCGTGAGTTCCGTGATGAGGACGATCTGATGTGGGTTCGTCTGTTGCTCGGTCTCGAACTCAGCTGCAGCCCTTGCTTTCGCCGCAGTTGAGGCAGCGGTAGCACGATCCGTTGCGGACGGTGATGTGTCCGCATGTGTCACACAGTGGCGCATCACCCATCTTGTCAGCGAGTACGGCCTGTACTGCTGCCGTCTGGACGTCCTGGGCCGAGTGCACCTCGGCGGGCGCCACGGCGGTCGTTGTCGCCACCGCCGCACGAGCCTGCGCCGTCGCGGACCCGTTGGTCTGTGCCGCACCATTCGACCGGATGGACGTTGTTCCGTTCGGTGAGCCGCTCGGAGCGTCTGCGAATGCAGCTGCCTCCACCTGTGCCTCGATGTCCTTTTCCATCGCTGCCTCGGTGAGGTCGAGCTGGAGACCCGCATCCACCGCCATGCCCTGTGGGGGCTCCGGCAGATCGCCGTCGCGGTCCGGTGGGATCTGGGCCAGCTCGTCACGGTGCAGATACTCGACACCGAGAGCCCGGAACACATAGTCGACAATGGAGTTCGACATCTTGATGTTCGGGTGGCCCTCGACCATGCCCCTCGGCTCAAAGGTCTGGAACGTGAACGTGTCCACGTACTCCTCCAGCGGAACGCCGTACTGGAGGCCCTTGCTCACCGCAATGGCGAAACAACCGAGGATGCCTCGCAACGTGGCTCCTTCCTTTGCGAGATCGAGGAAGACCTCACCGAGGGTGCCGTCCTCGTATTCGCCGGTACGGAGGAACACCTTGTGCCCTCCGACCCTGGCCTCCTGCGTGAAACCGGCCCGGCGTGCCGGAAGCATGAACCGTGGACGGGACACGCTGTGGTAGGCCTCCGTCGGCGAGATGCCAGGGGCAAACACGCCTGAGAACACATCGACCTCACGCTCGATCGCTGCCGTGATCTCATCGTTCTCTTCGTCCGAGGATCCCTCGTCCGAAGTGGAGGACAGCGGCTGGGATGCCTTCGAACCATCCCGGTACAACGCCATCGCCTTGAGCCCGAGCTCCCACGAGAGTCTGTAGGACTCCTCGATGTCTTCGATCGTTGCCTCGTTCGGCATGTTGATCGTCTTGGAGATCGCACCCGAGATGAACGGTTGTGCAGCACCCATCATCCGAATGTGGCCCGAGTGGTGGATGTACCGCTGACCGTACTTCCCGTTCCGATTCGCTGTGTCGAAAACCACGAGATGCTCATCGTCGAGGTGCGGTGCACCCTCGATCGTCTGGCGGCCGCAGATGTCGTCGTTTGCCTCGTTGATCTCCGTCGTGGAGAAGCCGAGGGCTGCGAGCATGTTGAACCCGAGGCCGTTGTACTCCTCCGCCGTGAACCCGAGGCGCTGCATCGTCTCCTCGCCGAGGGTCCATTGGTTGAACGCAAACCCGATCTCGAAGACACCAGGCAGGGTCTCCTCGACCCGTGCGATATCGGACCTGGAGAAGCCCTTGGCAATCAGCGTCCTCGTGTTGATGTGAGGCGAGTTCTCGAGGCTCATCGTGCCAACGACGTAGTCGATGATGGCCGAGATCTGGTCGTCGGTGTATCCGAGGTTCGCCAGGGCCGGAGCGATCGACTGGTTGGCGATCTTGAAGTAGCCGCCACCCGCAAGCTTCTTGAACTTCACGAGGGCGAAGTCAGGCTCAACACCTGTCGTGTCGCAGTCCATGAGGAGACCGATGGTTCCTGTTGGAGCCAGCACCGTCGCCTGAGCGTTGCGAAATCCATGCTTCTCGCCAAGTCCCACTGCCTGGTCCCATGCATCATGGGCGAACTCGAGCATGTCCTCTGGTGCGACCCGCTGTTCAATACCCATGACGCGATGGCCAACGGTGTCGTATTCGAACTGTTCGGCTCCGTACGCCGCCCTGCGGTGGTTCTTCATCACTCGCATCATCGAGTCGGTGTTCTCTGAGTACTTCGGGAACGGCCCGACAACCGACGCCATCTCGGCTGACGCTGCATATGAGTAGCCAGTGAGGATGGAGGTGAGTGCTCCAGCGATTGCCCTGCCCTCGTCAGAGTCGTAAGCGATTCCCATGCGCATCAGCAGCGAGCCGAGGTTCGCATAGCCAAGGCCGAGAGTGCGGTAGTCGTATGAGCCCTGGGCGATCTCCTGGGACGGGAACTGTGCCATCGTCACCGAGATCTCGAGGACCATGGTCCACACGCGAATCGCATACCGGTAACTCTCGAGATCGAATTCGCCTGTGTCGTCGTTGTAGAACGTCCCGAGGTTCAGCGATGCAAGGTTGCATGCCGTGTTGTCGAGGAACATGTACTCCGAGCATGGGTTCGATGCGCGGATCTCGCCACCGGCGGGGGAGGTGTGCCACTCGTTGATGGTCGTGTGGAACTGCACTCCCGGATCGGCCGATGCCCAAGCAGCTTCTGCGACCTGGCGCCACAGGTCACGCGCCCTGACCGTCTTCATGGTTTCGCCGTCGTAGCGGCGGGTGAGGTGCCAGTCGCTGTCATCGAGGACCGCCTGAACGAACTCGTTGGTCATGCGCACGGAGTTGTTGGAGTTCTGGCCAGACACGGTTGCGTAGGCCTCGCCGTTGAAATCAGCTGAGTATCCGGCCGCCACCATGGCGTGGACCTTCTTCTCTTCTTCCGCCTTCCAGCTGACGAAGGTCTCGATGTCGGGGTGATCGACATCGAGAATGACCATCTTTGCCGCTCGGCGCGTGGTGCCGCCCGACTTGATGGCGCCAGCAGCACGGTCGCCGACCTTGAGGAACGACATCAGGCCGGACGATTTGCCACCGCCAGAGAGGGGCTCGCCCTCTGCGCGGATGTTGGAGAAGTTCGAACCAGTACCGGAACCGAATTTGAAGAGGCGGGCCTCACGAACCCACAGGTCCATGATGCCACCAGGGTTCACGAGGTCATCGTCAACCGACTGGATGAAGCATGCGTGTGGTGAGGGACGGCTGTAGGAGTCCGGGGCGGCTTCCAGCTCCTCGGTCTCGGGATCGACGAACCAGAAACCCTGTTCCGGGCCCTTGATGCCGTAGCGATGATGCAGGCCGGTGTTGAACCACTGGGGCGAGTTCGGCGCTGCCATCTGGTGGACCAGCATGTAGGCGAGCTCGTCCTCGAAGATCTGCGCGTCCTCAGATGAGGCGAAGTAGCCGTGCTCCTCGCCCCACCAACGCCACGTTCCTGCCAGCCTGTCGATGACCTGACGAGCGGAGCGCTCCGGACCGAGAACCTGCTCGCCGTGGTCGAGGATCGGGTTGCCGTTGTCGTCGAACTGGGGGACACCGGCCTTGCGAAAGTACTTCGAGACCATGATGTCAGCGGCAACCTGCGACCACTGCGAGGGGATCTCTGCGTTCTTCATCTCGAACACGATCGAACCGTCGGGGTTCGTGATCCTCGAATCACGGAACGACCATTCGACGGTGTCGTAGGGGTTCACACCATCGGTTGTGAAGCGTCGTTCGATCTGCAGACCTTTTGTCATCGGAGCCCTCCCAGGCTTGTTCACCTTCTCATGGTGACTTATCCACACACTTGCCCACAAACACAACATATGGGGTCTCAGATGTCTTAGGACCCCTATATGTTGGGTGGCTGCACGAGTGTAATTACAAGTTTGGTATTCGTCAAGTTTTCAGTCCGGTCGAGCGAAACCGACCGATTCAGAGGGAAGTCCTGTAGTTCTAGCGCATGGGTGTGACACATTCACAACCCAAAGGGCACAGGGTTTTCGCGCAGTCCGGTTGTTTTCGCGAGGCGACGTCTGAGCACGCCGCCGCGATCGGTTCGTCCGCGGGTGGTCGCCTGCTCGCCGGGCAGTCCTTCACCTGTCATCTGCGCGAATCAGACACCGCCACCCTCATCTGCACTGACAAGGACGGCGAGGGCTAC
>Ga0265303_10000546_pt1 | contig 21341 bp, 16 predicted proteins | sample Helome_2_FD_192494 | JGI IMG/M metagenome (GOLD analysis project Ga0265303, IMG submission 192494) | Marine sediment microbial communities from subtidal zone of North Sea - Hel_20160317 (Illumina Assembly) | ecosystem: Environmental > Aquatic > Marine > Subtidal zone > Sediment ... | reverse complement strand
GCGAAATATCTGAAACAAAATAGTCTTCTGCATGCCCACCCTTCACATCGGGCAACAGAAGACTATTTTTTTACAAACACAGCATGCCATTCGGGTGACGGACAGTTGCTGCATCCGCCCCCAACATGTAACCTTTCTGAGGTGATTTGAGCGACCGCCTTTAGTCCCGGCGGACGATGGATATTTGCCCAGCCCACAAACCCAGCCGAGTTGTCATAGCGTTTCGTCGGTGATTGATTAGAAGCCATTTCAAAACCTCGTTTCAGCCGATTTGCGGCTTTTGTAAAGCGCTAAGCTTGTTGCGCTAAATCTTGAAAACTCGGTCTAAGGCCCTCAAACAGTTCAAGATTTTACGCTCCACTGCGCTAAACGCTTTTTAACAAAAGCCCGCAAAATTAGCTCCAAAGAGGTTTTGAAATGGCTTCTAGTGAAACGTCCCGACCCTATCTAGCACGTTATGATGGTCTTTTCAATACAGTTAGCGCTTATCATAAATTTCTTGAAGGTGCTGGAATCAAATCCGCTGTTTTGGTAGTTGCCTGATTTGACATCATTTGATATGGAAGAAGTCTCAATTTTGTCTGGAAAGGATCAACCATGAATTCTAAGCAGAGCTCAGCTGATCTCTCTGCTATCGATCGAATATGGAAATCGTTTGCTTCCGTTAGACTAACAATTGCTTTGCTGCTGAGCCTGGCAGCGACCTCGATCATTGGGACGCTGATTCCGCAAAATGAGGCGCCGGGTGCCTATCTGCAGACCTTTGGTGAGTTTTTATACCGACTATTCTCACTGCTGGGGCTGTTCGACATGTATCATTCCTGGTGGTTTCGAGCCTTGATTCTGTTGCTGGTGGTCAACATCATTATCTGTTCTCTTGATCGTCTAAAGGCCACCTGGAAAATTATTTTTGTCCGCAATCCGCGATTTAACATTGCACGCTACCGGCAACTCAAAAGCAAAGCCGAATTCAACGCCGCTGGCGCCACTGCGTCATTAAAAGACCGCTTTCTGCCGCTTGTCTCCCGCCGCTATCGATACCGTCGAACGGAAGAGACCGATGCAGGGTTTGCCATATACGCCGAAAAGGGGCGCTTGACAAGATTGGGTGTGTACGTTGTGCATTTGAGTGTCGTGGTCCTGTTGATCGGCGGGTTGATCGGGTCCATTTTTGGGTATGAGGGTTTTGTCAATCTCGCCCCCGGTGATTCGGCGCGCTCCATTCAGTTGCGGCATAACAACCAGATATTGCCGCTGGGTTTTGATATCCGCTGCGACGCTTTTAAGGTCGAATTTTATGATACCGGTGCCCCCAAAGAATTTCGTTCCAGCCTATCGATCCTCAAAGAGGGAAAAGTCATCGAACAAAAAGACATCATCGTCAATGATCCCCTGCGCTATGAAGGCATCAGTTTTTATCAGGCCAGTTACGGCAGCCTGTCGCCGACAGAGGTCATCTTAAACTTTACCAGTCAGGCTACCGGAATGATATACAGTCAAAGGGCCGCAATTGGCACGGCGGTCGATATTCCTGAAAATCTTGGGACCTTTACATTAAAAAAATATACACGCCAGGCCGATTTCAGAGGCCATAATATCGGTGAAGCATTTATTGGGGTGCTGACACCGCAGAACAGCAATCCGATTGACATAACTTTGCCCTTGAAATTCCCAAGCTTTGATAAAATGCGTAAAGGCCAGGTGTTTGTCGCCATCGCCGATTTTGTGCCGCGTTACTATACCGGACTTCAGGTGAGCAAAGATCCGGGTGTCTGGGTAGTGTACATCGGATTTATTCTTATGATTATAGGTATTTATATTACATTCTTTATGTCCCATCAGCAAATCTGTGTTGAAGTCACATTGCTCGACAAAAAAAGTCAGGTGATGGTTGCCGGGACTTCCAATAAAAACAAGATGGGGATGCAGAAGAAGGTGACGCAGCTCGCCCACCGGCTTGCGAATCTGACTTCCGGTAAGTAGACATTCCCTATGGGTCGAGTTGATGAAATTTTGCAATCTTAAATTGACCGATAGAGGATAATTATGAATAGTTCGCTTGTCTTATCCATTATTACATTTGTATACGGGCTGGCCGGTTTTTTATATATCTTTGCATGGGTTTTTAAGCGACCGGATGCCGGCAGGCTAGCATCATGGGTGGCCGTCATCGGGCTGTTCGGCAATACGGCCGGTATTATCATGCGCTGGGTGGAATCCTATCGCATGGGAATCGGGCATGCGCCCTTTTCCAACCTTTACGAATCGCTGGTCTTTTTTGCATGGACGATTGGAGTGATTTATCTGGTGGTTGAGCGCAAGGCCGGCAATCGCATTATCGGCGCATTTACCATGCCGATCGCCTTTCTGGCGATGGCCTATGCTTCCCTTAAACCCGGCATTAGCAGTGAGATCCAACCCCTTATTCCGGCCTTGAAAAGCAACTGGCTGATCGCGCACGTGATTACCTGTTTTATTGGCTATGCTGCCTTTGCCACGGCTTTTGGCATCGGCGCGATGTATCTGATGAAACAGGGTCGGGATGTGGAAGGGGTGACCTGGCTGGATATTGCCAAGCCATTGACATTGTTCATTTTTGTATTGCTTTTTAGCCGGGTCCTGTTGGCGGGAAACTGGGCCATGTCGATTATTATCGCATTGCCGCTTTGCCTGATATTTTATATCGGTGTTTTCCTCACCCGTCGGATGCCGGTTGATATTAAAGACCGGCTGCTGGGCGTGTTTCCCGAGTCCGCCATATTGGATGAACTCGGTTACCAGGTCACCCTGTTTGGGTTCCTGTTTTTATCGATCGGGATTATCAGTGGTGCGGTCTGGGCCAATTCCGCCTGGGGGCGCTACTGGGGATGGGACCCCAAAGAGACATGGTCTCTGATTACCTGGTTTATTTACGCCACATTGCTGCACGCGCGACTGATGCGCGGCTGGCGGGGTCGGCGAATTGCCTATCTGTCGCTGGTGGGATTTGCTGCGGTTTTATTTACCTATTTTGGTGTCAATTTGCTGCCCGGCCTGCACAGTTACGGGGCATTTGGCCAATGATTTTGCTTGACAAAATCGCGCCAATTAAGGTAAAAAATCACCTTTGCCGGCACGTGATGTTCGCAGAATATCTTTTAACTAACTGTAATCGCAACTATTTTAAAAATTATACCGCTTTTCATATTCATGTTCCGAATGGCGGAATTGCGGCATAAGTGGTTGTAGAAAAAAACGTTTGAATATCGGAATGTTTTTTTGACAACCACTATAAAGCGCCGCCGATGATTATAGGCCAAAAGCGGCAGGTGTTTGCGATTAATGCACAGCGTTGTTTTCCATCGGTAATCCTTAAACCCAGATATCCATGGAGTTTTTATGACAACAGAAGAACTAGCCAATGAGGCCAGTGCGAAAGATCAGCAACCGACAACACCCCCCCCCGAAATAAGCCCATCTACCGCAACCGATGATAACGGGTCCGGCGGACCCATTATTCTTTTTTTTATACTCGGATTGGCTGCCAGCCTTATTGTCGGATGGGTGATTTTCCCCCAGCTGCTTTACTCCCAGAAAAAGCAACCCGTTGACTTCAATCACGCTTTGCACAACGAGCTGGTCGAAGATAGTTGTGAGAGCTGCCACTTTTTCAGAGAGGACGGCTCTTATTCCGGTGTACCTAAACTGGCCCAATGCATCGAGTGCCATGAGGAGGTCAACGGCGAAGATCCTGAAGAAGCCAAATTCGTAAACGCGTATGTTGCGAATAATCGGGAAGTTCCCTGGTTGATCTATTCGCGGCAGCCACAGAATGTATTTTTCTCCCACGCCGCGCATGTGAAGATGGCGGAGATGGATTGTGTGACCTGTCACGGGCATATCGGGGAATCGGAAAGCTTAAAGGTTTATGAAGAAAACCGCATTTCCGGCTACAGCCGGGATATCTGGGGCAGGAATATCGCCGGTATTAAGCGCAACTCCTGGGATCGCATGAAAATGGATGATTGTGCCGAATGCCACCGCAATGAAGGCGTCAATCAAAACAGCGTTCAGACCTTGCGAGGGGGCTGTTTTGTATGCCACCATTAATAGATGCTTGCTGATGGGTAAACCGCTCGATGGCTGGTCGTGTTTTCAATTATCTATGTTCTTATCTTGACAGGGAAAATTAAATGAAAGTAGATCGAAGAAGTTTTTTGGCATTCATTCTCGGCGGTGCCGCCGGCACGGCGCTGTCGCCGTTGCCCTGGAAAATAACCGATGATATTGCTATCTGGAGCCAAAATTGGCCCTGGATACCGGTTCCCCCAAAAGGTGAAATCAGCCGGGTTAGCTCCGCCTGCACGCTGTGCCCCGGGGGTTGCGGTATTTCGGTTAAAAAAGTAGATGAACGGGTGATCAAGATAGAGGGGCTGGAGGGGCACCCCGTAAACGATGGGGGTCTTTGCCCCCTGGGAAATAGCGGAACCCAACTCCTGTATGGTCCGGAGCGAATCCGGACTCCCTTAAAAAAGGTCAACGGCCGCTGGCAGCAAATATCGTGGCAGGACGCTATTACCGAATTAGCCGCCCTTCTGCGGCAGCTGCGCGCCAACGGATCGGCGCAAGCGGTGGGCTGGGTGGCCGGTTCCGATCGGGGCACGGTCCCGGAGCTTTTCAATCGCTTTTTAACCGTTTACGGTTCGCCCAACTTCTGGCGCACACCGTCGATCTGGGATTCCTATGAACTGGCGCTGTACCTGACCCAGGGCACTCGCTCCAGAGCCGGATTTGATCTTGAAAATGCCGACTTTGTCCTCAGTTTTGGCAGCGGCCTGATCGAAGGCTGGGGCTCGCCCGGCTACATGTTTCGGGCCAAATCCATGTTTCGCAAGGCCGGGGGTCGCATGGATCAAATCGAGCCGCGCCTGTCTAAAACGGCGGCCAAATCCGATCACTGGATTTCGGTCAATCCCGGTACCGAAGGTGCGCTGGCCTATGGTCTGGCGCATGTGATCATCAAAGAACGGCTTTACAATCAAGATTTTGTCAATGCTTACAGCAGTGGACTATCCGAGCGTTATCAACATGTGATTGACGGTTTCCCGCCGGAGATTGTTTCCAAGATAACCGGCATCAGTGCCGGAACGATTTTGACCCTTGCCAGAGATTTTGCCGCTGCCCGCAAACCTCTGGCGATTTGCGGTCAGGGCCAGGGTCATGTACCCGGAAGCCTGCAGGCGTTTTTAGCGGTGCACACCTTAAATGCCCTGGTGGGCAACATCAACCGGCCCGGGGGCGTTTGGGCGGTGCCCGAGCCCGATTACATTGATTGGCCGGAGCTGGAAATCGATGCGGTTGCCGCCGAGGGCCTGCAAAAACCCCGCATCGATGGTGCCGGCACCTACCGGTATCCGAATGCCAGATATCTATTGCATCGACTGCCTGAGGTCATCAATGCCAGTGCCGAATCACCGCTGAAGGTGCTTTTTGTCAACGATGCCAATCCGGTCTATTCGCTACAGGACACGGCCGCCGTCAAAAAAGCCTTTGAAAAGATTCCGTTGGTCGTCAGTTTTTCCTCCTATTTGGATGAAACCAGTGCTCAGGCTGATATGCTGCTGCCCAACCACATGTACCTCGAACGCTACCAGGATGTTCCGGCCGCCCCTGGCTTTCCGAAGCCCATCATCAGCCTTTCCCAGCCAGCCGTCGAGCCGCAGTATAATACCCGCCATGTCGGCGATGTCGTCATTCAGCTGGCCAAAGAACTGGGCCATACGATTGGCGCCGCCTTTGCATGGGATGATTACAACAGCTGTCTGGAAGAAACCCTGGGCGATCGCTGGGATGGTCTGATTGAAGACGGCTTTTGGGTGAATGCCGATTACAGCGGTACGCAATGGGCGGATGCATTTGAGACCGATTCAGCCAGATTTGAATTTACCAACAAAGATATTCGCACGCTGGCTGCCTATGAGCCGATAAAACCCGAAGGGGATGAAGCCGCCTACCCGCTGCTGCTGGTGCCCTATGATAGCATGCGGCTGGCCAGCGGTTATGTCGGCTCACCGCCGTTTATGATAAAAGCGCTTGAAGACACGATCCTGAAAGGCAATGATGTGCTGGTGGAAATTAACCCAGACACCGCCAGGCAACTCGGGCTGTCAGAGGGTCGTCTTGCGAACCTGGCAACCCCCAGGGGCTCGGCACGGGTGAAGGTCCGTCTGACGCAGGGGATTATGCCCGGTCTTGTCGCCCTTCCCCGGGGTTTGGGTTATTCAGGCGACAATAAATTTTTGGATGGTAAAGGCGTCAATTACAACCGGCTCAGCAGTCCGGTTGATGACCCGGCCTCCGGCTATAATGCGGCATGGGGGATCAGGGCCAAACTGAGTTGAGCGTTTCAAATTATAAAAAGCAAATAATTTTAAGTTAAAGAATTCTGTCGAGACCAAGGGGTGCTGATGAAAAACGGAAATTTCAAGAAGTTTGGAATGGTTATCGACCTGGACAAGTGCACCGGTTGTGGTGCTTGCATGGTTGCCTGTTATGCGGAAAACAACATTCCGTTCCGAGAAGATGATACCGATAAGATGCTCAGCGTTTCCTGGATGCATGTATACAGGCTAAATAACGGCAAACCGTTTCCGGACTATGAAGAATGTTTCCTGCCCCGGCCCTGCCAGCATTGCGAAGGGCATCATGGGCACTCACCGTGTGTGTCTGTTTGTCCCGCGACAGCCACAGACTATGATATGGCCACGGGCATTGTCAGCCAGATTTATCCGCGTTGTTTTGGATGTCGCTACTGTATGGGCGCCTGCCCCTACCATGTGCGCCAGTTTAACTGGTGGGATCCGATCTGGCCCGATGGGATGGAGAAAATGCTCAATCCGAACGTATCGGTGCGCATGCGCGGGGTTGTCGAAAAATGCAGCTTCTGTGTCCAGCGCTATCAGCTGGCCCTGGACCAGGCCTATGTGGAGGGCCGCCAGGAGATCGAAGAGGATGATTATCAGACCGCCTGCACTGAGACCTGTCCGGCCGGCGCCATCACCTTCGGTGATTTGAATAACCCCGAACACGCGGTCCATCAATTGGCACAACCGGATCCGGCCCACGAAGGCCGGCCTAAAAATCCCAAGGCTTTCCGTCTTCTGGAACGCCTGGGCACCAACCCGAAGATTTATTATTTGTCCCGTCGGGAATGGGTTCGTAAGGCCGGCGACAACTATCTGAAAGGTGAATTCCAAAACAAGGCCCACAGCTAAATATTGTGCGGGCGAATATTTTAATCTTAGCCATCATTTTTTTCTAGGAGCACGGAACTTATGGATACTGCATTAATTCCCAAAGGGGTTAAACGATGTCCAATCTGGCAATTTGCCCTGTGGATTAGCGCCAATGGTGCGGTTCTGGCCTGGGGTGTTTTTGCGATGCTACTGGTCTACATTAAAGGGCTTAACCAGACCAATATGAACAACGCTTACGGGTTTGCGCTGTGGATCTGGGCCGACCTGGCCGTAATCGCTTTGGGCGGCGGCGCCTTTTTTACCGGTTTTTTACGGTATCTGGTCGGTAAAGACGAGTTGAAATATATTATCAACTATGCCGTGCTCATTGGATTCATCTGTTACAGTTCAGCGCTGATGATCCTGGGTTTTGATATTGGGCAACCCCTCAGAGGGTGGTTTATCTTCTGGCATGCCAACGTTCACTCCATGCTGACCGAAGTGGCTTTCTGTCTGACCTGCTATTTCGGTGTGCTGACCATTGAATATATTCCCATGGTGCTGGAAAACCGCAAACTCGACAAAGTGCCGTTTTTTCACAACCTGGGTCACAACATGCATGAAATCATGGCCGTGTTTGCCGCCACGGGTGCGTTTTTGTCCTTTTTTCACCAGGGGTCCCTGGGCGGGGTGCCCGGTGTCATGTTTGGCCGCCCCTTCGGCTTTCGTGAAGGGGTTTTGATATGGCCCTGGACCTTTTTCCTGTTTACCTGGTCGGCTGCTGCCTTTGGCCCCTGCTTTACCATTTTTATTACAAAAATTACCGAAGCCCTGACACGCAAAAAATTGGTTAAAGACAACGTGATTGATCTTTTGGCTAAAATATCCGGCTGGATGATATTTTTCTATATAATTGCCAAAATCATCGACACCATCTACTGGGCCACGGTCACCGCACCTTCGAAAGGGTTTACCTTTCTGGAATTTTACACCAACAATCCAGGTTCGGCCTATGGGCTGTGGATCTTAATTGCTGAAATCGGTGTGTGCGGAGTTCTGCCGGCCCTAATTTTGATTACGCCTAAACTTCGCCGGATCCAGGGCTTCCTGTGGCTGGCCGTATTTTTAGGCGTGATCGGGGTGTGTTTGAACCGCTGGGTAATGGTGCTGCAAGTGCTGGCCGTTCCGGTATTGACCTTTGAAGACTGGTTTACCTATTTGCCGAGCTGGCAGGAGGTTGCCACCACCCTGTTACCGGTGGCTTACGGCGTCATTATGATTTCAGTATCATATCGTTATTTGCTGATTTTCCCCCAGGAACGGGAATTGAACCCAATTGATGAACCTGCAGCCGCGGCCCGGGAAGTTATCCCTGAGCCGTCCGCTGCCGGACCCGAGCCGGAATTAAGCCCGGCGGAGTCATAATGAGGGTGGGCGCTAATTTGGCAAGCCGTAGGGTCGGTTGTTGTTCTTTTAGATTTTTTTCTAACACGAAGGACACGAAGGGCACAAAGATTTTGTAAAAAAATGAAAAAGCTAATCACGGAAACACGAAATTTTAAAAGGCACGAAATAATATCATTCTATGTATTTTCGCGTCTTCTTTCTTTCGTGCTTTCGTGGTAAATTAATCATCTTTGGTCCTAACGCATCCGAGGTAGCGATTGATAATACTCATTATTATAGGAAATTAGTATGGAGGAATTACATGTTTCCGTTTAGTTTTGAATGGATTTGGGATGCCGGTCACCTGATATTTCATGGGGGCCTTTGGTATGCCCTGACGGTACTTGGCCTTGGTATGACCTATTGTATCATCAAAGCAGTCCTGGATGCCGGAAAAGGCAAAGGCGATCATCACCACTGATTCCAAATACCGATAAATTACCCAAAGCGCTGCCCCCATTATATCAGGGGAGCGCTTTTTTGTTTTGATTTGTTACTGGCCATTTTTTATATGATGGGTAGTTATTATGACTATGAGAATTTCACCACAAAGACACAAAGAACACAAAGAATGATAATTTTTAAAATCCTTTGTGACCCTTGTGTCTTTGTGGTTAACAAATCAGATCATTGTTGTAACCAGATGAGGAATCTAGATGGATAAGATTTTAGTTGAAGGCGGGCGTTCGTTGAAAGGTCAGGTGCGCATCAGCGGTGCCAAAAATGCAGCATTGCCGATTCTGGTTTCTTCGCTGCTGGCTGAAGGGTCCAATACCTATTCCAACGTGCCGCATTTACAAGATATCGAAAGTATTAAAGCGCTGCTTTCCAATCTCGGAGCCCGCGCCGAGGCGCACGGTGACACGGTTCATGTTGATACGGGGCGCATCCTCAGCTGTGAAGCACCCTATGATCTGGTTCGAAAAATGCGGGCTTCCATACTGGTTCTGGGCCCCATGCTGGCCCGCCTGCAAAAGGCCATCGTTTCCCTTCCCGGTGGATGTGCTATCGGTGCCCGCCCGATTAACCTTCATCTGAAAGGACTGGCTCAGCTGGGCGCCGATATAAATCTGGACCATGGTTATGTCCGGGCGGAAGCCAAAAAATTAAAAGGCGCCGATATTTATTTCGATACCGTGACCGTCACGGGTACTGAAAATCTAATGATGGCGGCAGTTTTAGCCGAAGGTACCACCGTTTTGCGAAATGCAGCCCGTGAGCCTGAGGTCGTTGCGCTGGCTGAAGTGCTCAATAAAATGGGTGCTGATGTTCAGGGGGCGGGCACGGCCGTGATGACCATAAACGGTGTATCGTCTTTGAAACCGGTATCGGTGCGGATCATTCCGGATCGAATCGAAACGGGTACGTTCATGATCGCCGCAGCATTGACGCACGGTGACGTGACGCTGGTCGATTGCAATCCGGAGCATGTGAGCGCCAGCATTCACAAGCTGAGGCGCACCGGTGTCAAGATCACGACGAGCGAAAATACCATTCATGTTCACGGCAATGATGAAATTATCAGTGTGGATGTTGAAACGCAACCCTATCCGGGCTTCCCAACCGATATGCAGGCGCAATTCATGGTGCTGATGTGCGTTGCCAAAGGAACCAGCATGATTTCTGAAACCATATTTGAAAATCGATTTATTCACGTTAGCGAATTGGAACGCATGGGCGCTGATATTAAAATTTCAGGCCATACGGCAATCGTCAAAGGCGTGCCCGGTCTGTCGGCTGCCCCCGTAATGGCCACCGATTTGAGAGCCAGTGCCTCACTGATTCTGGCCGGTCTGGTGGCTGAAGGTCAGACGGAAATCAATCGCGTCTACCATCTGGACCGGGGCTATGAAACCATCGAAAAAAAATTCAGCCAACTGGGCGCTGCGATCAAGCGCATCAAATAGGCCATCTTTTTAATTTTCATTTAAGATTGAGGTCGTGCACCAGGAGCATTGCGCTTTCAAATGGCAAGCCAATTCTATTCACGGCCCATCGCTGCACTTCTGTTTGCGCTGATGGGTGGCATCGTTTTGGGGTCGCATTTGCCGGGCCATCTCGTTGGCACTGTGATTGTCCTGTTTTTGAGCGCCGGGCTGACGGGATTCAACATCTGGCGCCGAAAAGCGACCCGCTGGGCCCCCATTATTCTTTTTGCCGCCCTGGGCTATGCTTCCATCCAGCCCTGGGTTTCACCCAACTTATCCGACGACCACGTTCATTCCTTTTCAGATGAAACCCGCTGGCAGATTAGCGGTGTGGTGGGCAGCCATCCGCGCGATTTTAAATACCTTAAAAAATTTGTTTTGTTTGCCGATACCCTCGAATACAAAAAGGCATCGTATCGGGTGCATGGAAAGATTCGGGTAACCGTGCGGGGCAGAGGGCCTGAGATTGCCAGAGGGGATCGGGTGGTGTTTCGCAGCCGTCTGCGCCAGGTCCGTAACTTCAACAACCCGGGCGGTTTTAATTACCAGCGTTACATGGCCTTTAAGGGTATCTGGCGCACCGCTTACACCCGGGGCGATCGGTTACGGGTTGTGCAAAAAAACGCCGCCGCGGATATTTCCCACCAGCTCAACGAGGCGCGACGGGCGCTGGCGACACTCATCGATAGGACCGGCAAAGGGCCATCGACTGCAGTCCTTAAAGCCCTGATCATCGGTGACCGCGCCGCCATACCGTTAAAGCTGCGCGACAAATTTAACCGTGCAGGCGTCGGGCATATTCTGGCAATTTCGGGGCTTCATATCGGCATTGTCGCAACCGTTGCATTTTTCTTGTTTCAAAGGCTGTTGTGTCTTTTACGGCCGTTGCTCTGGCGGGCATGGACGCGCAAAGGCGCTGCCATCTTCTCCCTCTTTCCGGTTTGTATATATGGGCTGATTTCGGGGATGTCGCCTTCAACCCAGCGAGCGGTCATCATGGTTTGCGCCTTTTTGCTCACCTTTGTGGTCGAACGCGAGCGCGATGCGCTCAATATCCTGGCTCTGGCCGCCTTTATCATCCTGATTGTTTATCCGCCATCACTTTTTTCGATCTCTTTTCAACTTTCATTTATGGCGGTGCTGTCGATTCTTTACGGAATGTCCCGCATTCAGCAGGCGCGGTCGGGCGGCAAACGACGTGCTGCTATCGGGTTCGGTCTTCAAGTGCGCCGCAAATTGGGTGTTTTTTTTCTGGTATCTGTTTTGGCTATCTGCGGCACACTGCCGCTGGTTATGGTTTATTTCAACCAGGTTTCGTTCATCGGGCTGCTGGCCAATTTTATCATTGTTCCACTGGTGGGCTTTGGGGTTGTCCCTTGCGGGTTGTTAGTTCTGTTCGTATATCCAATCAGCAGTCAGCTGGCATTTGTCGGGGTGAAAATCTGCATCTTTGTGCTGGACATCGCCATGGTGGTAATCACCTATCTGGCCGATCTGCCATTTGCGGCACTCAAAACTTTCACGCCCAGCCTGCTTGAAATCGTGTGCTATTATGTCTTGGGCTGGGCACTGTTGAGCCGTTTAAATCGCCAACCCTCATCGCCCGACGGGTACCCTCATCTAAGCAGGCAATCGCATGCTGACCCGCCCCTGGCCCCTTACTGGCGAGGGTTCAGCAGGTTCGGTTTGAACCGGTTTTTTTCCGGGCTGGCGGCATCCGGCAAATGGCTGTCGGCAAAACTGGCGGGGAGGCTGAGCGCTATTGTCAGCCTGGGGACAATTCTGGTGCTCTTTGCGGATGCGGGTTATTGGGTCAGCCAGCGCTACTGGAGCGACGACCTCCGCGTTACCTATCTGGATGTCGGGCAGGGCAACGCGGCACTATTGGAACTGCCCGGCGGTCATACGGCCTTGATCGATGGCGGTGGTTTTTCAGATAACAATGCCTTTGATACCGGTGCCCGGGTGATTGCGCCTTTTTTGTTGCAAAAAAAAATTCGCACCGTCGATACGCTCGTCCTTTCACACCCCAACAGCGACCACCTCAATGGTCTGATTTACATTGCCGAACATTTCAATGTGAAAACAATCTGGACCAACAGAGAAACCAGAACCACTTCAGGTTACCAGCACTTTCGTAACGTTATTGACCGCAAACATTTAGGCCTGCCGGAGTTTAAGCATCTGTCCCGTCGACAGCAGATCAATGGGGTCGAATTTTGTTTTTTGTATCCCCCGGCCGATTTTATAGCCCGAAAAGCTTCTGACAAATGGCGCAACACTAATAATAATTCCCTGGTTTTGAAAGTATCCTTTGGCAATGTATCGTTCCTGTTTCCAGGGGATATTATGGCTGCAGCTGAAAAAGAGCTGGTCGAATTGGCCGGTCCCAAATTGGCCTGCGATGTCCTGCTGGTTCCCCATCACGGTAGCCGATCTTCAAGCAGTCCATTCTTTTTAGCGACCGTTCAACCGGAGATCGCCGTGATCTCTGCAGGTTGGAAGAACCGGTTTCGATTTCCGCATGCCACCGTACTGGAAGCTTATCAAACAAAGGGGTGCCGTATCCTTCGCACGGATCGCAACGGCGCCATTATGATGCAAACAGATGGAAATCGTCTGGCGGTAAAACCCTTCCTTTCATCGCATGATCCGCCTTAAGGCGTCTCCTCCAATGAAAGTTATTTGTTCTAAGTGTTTGGATATAAAAATAAATATAAAGCTTTGCGTCTATTTGCCGATATAGATATCAGGCCGTCTACAGAGTCGGTCTGACCGTCCCGTTGGTCGGGGACTCATATGGAGGAATTTGTGTCATGGGTACAAAAGCTATTGAAATTCTTACAGATGCCATAAAAGAATATTACGGCAATTATGAACTCGAGGAACTCTGCGACCAGTTCAATGTCGATGTGGACTATCTGGGGGTCAATCTAAATCATGTCAAGCTGGCCAATGACCTGGTTCGTCATGACAGGCACAGTCATCAAGAGCTGCTGTCAAGGTTACTGCAGGATCTGGTGCAGCGCTGTGATCAGCGGATATTAAATTCAACCTGGGAAAGCAATGTTTTTGACGAGCAGATGAAGCCGCAGTTAAAAAAGCTGCAACTTCTGCTGGTCAGAAATAAAAAGCCGATTCAAATTGCAGAGGCGAAAAACTATTATCTCAAAGCCATATCAGAAGCCAAAAAATTTTTCAGTTCTGCTCAAACGGCTGTTACTTTAGTGGATACCCAGTTTGGCAGCACTACATTCGCATGCCTAGAAAATGTTCAGCATCCCCTGCGCTTACTGACCAGTCGAGAGTCCAAAGCGTTAGCCGACGGGTTTGATGCAATATTAAGAAGCTATTGTTCCAGTTGCCCGGATGTTGAAATTCGGCGTCATGTCATGCTGCATGATCGCTACATTTTCTTTAATGGGCGCTGCTGGATAGCCAGCGCCTCGATGGATACCCTCGCCCGCAACCCGATCAGCGTTGTCGAATGCATCGATCTTAAAGCGGCAGTTGCCAGAGAAATTGAGCGCAAATGGCGCGAGGCTGAAAAATATATGACTTGAGAAAAAACAGGTGAGCGCTTAACCGAGCGGTTTTTCTTTTCTGCGGGGTGATTTTTCGGATTCGAAGCAGCCGACTAATCCATTGCCGCTAATACATCGAACCCCTCTTTGACTAAAGCTTTTTCAATTAATTCCGTTTTGCAGGCGGACAGTCGAAAATAATAAACCCGTTTACTTTTCTGCTGAGGCGTCATACTGACGCTGATAATATCGCCGCCATTGTCATTGATGATCTGCATGGCTTTTTTGAAGGTGGCGGGCTGGTCACCCAGAATCACGTCGATGCGCGAGGTGGTCGATAAAATGCCCATCATGTCGATAAAGGCCCGCAGCATATCGGTTGCCGTCACAATTCCCACCAGTTGCCCGTCATCGACCACCGGCATCCCGCCGATTTTGTGATTGTAAATCAGCATCGCCGCCAATTCGATATCATCATCGGGATTGACCGTGATCGGGTTTTTAATCATCAAATCATCCAGGGAGATATCACCCAGCATCGAGGGGATCAGGCCCTGTTTTAAATCTGCCAGCGTCAAGAATCCTTCCAGCCGATTTCCGCTGGCGACCACCGGAAGATGCCGAATAGAATTGGCTTTCATCAACTCAATGGCCTCCCTGACCGATGCGTGGGGCCTGATGGTGATGGGTTCTGCAATCATCAAAGCTTGGATTTTCATAGGACCTCTTTGTTGGGGGCTTATTTATACCGCTTTCCATAATAGTGTTCGGATATATGGAATTGGGGCATAAGTGGTTGTAGAAAAAAACGTCTGAATATCGGAACGTTTTTTTGACAACCACTATAAAATGATACCAAACTGTCCGAAAGGGTCAACAGTTTTCAGGCGTTTGCTCAAATTCTAATGGATTCGTCGGCGAGCGGGATGGATGGGTTTCACTTGGAAAGCGGTAAACGGTATGGTTGGGATGCTCACTTCTTTGAACGGGGCTCGTAGCTGCAAAGGGGCTCTTCTCGCATGAAATCACCGGTAGCCTCGTAGGCCCGTGCACGGCAGCCGCCGCAAACACGTTTATATTCACAGGGCCCGCACTTTCCCTTCAGCTTGTCGTAATCGCGCAGCTCCAAAAAGATATTCGACTGATTCCATATGTCGGCAAATGATGACTGCCGAACATCACCGCAATTTAAATCCAGGTAACCGCAAGGCTGCACAATGCCCCGATGGGATATAAAGCAGAAGCCGACCCCGCCCAGGCATCCGCGGGTGACGGCGTCCAGCCCGTGGGTTTGGAAGTTAACGGAAATGCCTTCTTCTTTGGCTCGCTGTCTGAGGATGCGATAATAATGGGGCGCACAGGTGGCTTTCAGCTGCAGCGGTGTGTTGGCTCTCTGATCATAGAACCAGTTGAGGGTGCGTTCATATTCGCCCGCGTCGATCGCCTGGTCGACAATATATTTGCCGCGCCCGGTGGGAACCAGAAGAAAAATATGATGCGCCACGGCGCCGAGTTCGACGGCCAGATCCTGGATGGCCGGAATTTGATCAAGGTTGGTTTTGGTGATGGTGGTGTTGATCTGAAATTCCAGGCCGGCATTTTTGATCAATTCGATGCCCCGCAGCGTGCCTTCGAAGGCACCTTTGACCTGTCGAAAGCGGTCATGGGTTTCGGCGCTCGAACCGTCTATGCTGACGCTGATGCGTTGAATACCGGAATCGACCAACTGCCGGGCCACCGTTTCGGTAACCAGAGTGCCGTTCAAGGCCATGACCATGCGCAGGCCCAGCCGGGTGCCATGGCGGGCAATATCAAAGATGTCTGAGCGCAGCAAGGGCTCGCCGCCGGTCAGAATGATAATCGGTTTTGCGACCTGAGCAATTTGATCCAAAAGACCCAGGGCCTCTTCCGTGCCCAGTTCGCCTTTGTGGGGGCCCATGCTGGCCGAAGCCCGGCAATGCACACAGGCCAGATTGCAGTTTCGGGTCGTTTCCCAGGCAACCAGACGCAACTGGTTTTTCTTATCCTGGGTATGCGGGTGGGGATGTTTTGGGTTCATTGTCAGTCAGTCTTTAAGCTTTAAGCGCTTTCGCTGCATCTATGGCAAAATAGGTCAGAATCATGTCGGCTCCGGACCGCTTGATGGCAGTGAGCGTTTCCAGCATCACTTTGGGCCCGTCGATCCAGCCCATTTTTTCGGCCGCTTTTATCATCGCAAACTCGCCGCTGACATTATAGGCTGCGACCGGCAGATCAAATTCTTCTCTGACGCGGCAGATGATGTCCAGATAGGCCAGCGCCGGTTTAACCATAACAATATCAGCCCCTTCTTCGACGTCCATTGAAACTTCTCGGATGGCCTCTATGGCATTTGCCGGATCCATTTGATAGGTGCGCCGATCGCCAAATTGCGGGGCCGAATCCGCGGCACTGCGGAAGGGTCCGTAATACGCTGAGCAGTATTTGGCCGCATAGGACATAATCGGCACCTGACTGAAATTGTTTTCATCAAGAATATTGCGAATCTCGGCCACGCGGCCATCCATCATATCCGAGGGGGCCACCATATCGGCGCCGGCCTTGGCATGGGACAGTGCCGTCCGGGCCAGAAGATCCAAGCTGGCATCATTGTCAATCGTTTGTCCTTCCACAACGCCGCAATGGCCGTGGTCGGTATACTGGCACAGACACACATCGGTGATGACCACCAGCTCCGGCAGCTTATCCTTAATGGTCCGCACGGCGGTTTGGACAATGCCGTCAGCAGCGTAAGCACGAGTCCCCAGGGGATCCTTGGAATCCGGTATGCCAAAGAGCATCACCGCCGGAATGCCCAGATTCCATGCAGAAGTCGCGGTTTTAATCAACTGATCAATGGATAGTTGAAAGTGTCCGGGCATTGATTCAATCGGGGTTCGGACGTTTTGACCGCTAATTGCAAACAGGGGCAAAATGAGATCATCGACCGTCAGGTGAGTTTCACGAATCATGCGGCGAAAGGCTTCATTTTGCCGCAGTCGCCTGGGCCTGTAATCTGGAAATAACATAAGCTGTCCTTCTAAAATTGATTACATCGGATTTGTTTCGAATTTCGAGTTTTATCTAAATAAGGAAGAAAAATAAACCTGTCCGGTGGTCAATTGCATTCTATGAGCCATCCGTCAGACCAATCTCTTCGTCGGTCAAATAGCAGGCCGGATCCGGGGCCCACAAATCGCTTGTGGTGGCTTCTGCGCGGACCCTAAAATTGCCGCCACAAATATCCAACCAGCGGCAGTCAGCGCAGCGGCCTTTGACATGCTTTTTTTTGTCTTTGAGTTTTTCCAGCAGCGGATTGGAGAGGTCGGCCCAGATCTCGGAAAACGGTCGCTGCCGAATGTTGCCGAGACTGCAATGGCGCCAGAATTGATCCGGATGCACCTCGCCGTCCCAGCTGACACAGCCGATACCCCGTCCGGAGTTGTTGCCTTCATTCCACTGCAGCAGCTCCAACACGTCTTTGGCCCGCTGCGGGTCTTCTTTGCGCAGTCTTAAATAAAGGTAGGGCCCATCGGCATGGTTATCGACGGTTAAAACTTCTTTCGGTTTGCCGATGTCATGCAGGCGTTTGGTTTCATCGATGATCAGATCGACTGCGGAACGGGTCGCCTCATGGGTCAGATCCTCTTCAACCAGTTCGCTTCCGCGGCCGGCATAAACCAGATGGTAGAAGCACACCCGGGGGATATCCATTTCTTCAATGAGGTTAAATATATGGGGGATCTCATTAACGTTAAACTTGTTTATCGTAAAGCGCAGACCCACCTTTATCCCGGCATCCTGGCAATTTTTAATGCCTTCCATCGCCGATTGAAAAGCGCCGCTAATACCTCTAAAGCGATCATTGATATCCTGCATGCCGTCCAGACTGATACCGACGTAAGACAACCCGATGCGTTTCAGGGTTCGGGCCAGCTTGGCGCCAATCAATGTACCATTGGTTGAAATCACCGCCCGCATCCCTTTATCGACGGCATAGCCGGCCAGTTCGGGAAGATCTTTGCGCACCAGCGGTTCACCGCCGGAAAAAAGAATCACCGGCGCACCATAACCGGCCAGGTCATCAATCAGTTGCTTGCCCTCGCGGGTGCTCAGTTCGTTATCGTTGGCCAAAGCTTTGGCATGGGCATAACAGTGTACGCACTTGAGATTGCAGCGTTGGGTCGCATTCCAGACAACCACCGGTCGCTTGTCTTTGGAGAACTGTAGCAGATGGGACGGCAGTTTACCCGAATGGCGCCCATAGCGCAGGGCATCAGAGGGCTCAACGGTCCCGCAGTAAAGTTTAGAAATTCCGATCATGGGTTTATTCCGCTTTAAACAATTGGGGTTAAGTCAATTGGGCATGGCCGTTTAAAGCGCGAAGCTTTACCTCAGATTTTCCGATTTGCTCAGTCGGCTTCAAATTCACTCTGGATCATCTGGCTGATATAGGCTTCGGGGTCCAGCAGGGCTTGACGGGTAATAAAAAAGCGGCTGCGGCCGGTTTTCTCCCGGGCCAATTTGAGTCCGTGTTTAAAGTCCATGTCAACCTTTTCGTAAACAGCTTTCAGATCGATCGGTGCCTGAATGAGTTGTTCCATGATAAAATCGATCGCATCTTCTTCCAGGACAATGTTCATATCATGATTTTTGAAAAAGTACAGTTCCATTTTCTTTATTTCATCGTAGTTGGTTTTAATGTGTTTAACGACGTTTTCAATATCCATGATATTTTTGGCATACGCCCGGGCCACGAGATTTGCCCGTGAAGATGTCATTGTCAGGTTGTATTTTTTTTCCAGGTGCGACTTGTTTGATTCCAGATATTGTTTGATGCGCTGCCGTTCTTCCTGGGCCAGGTTTTCAAAAATGTCGTCGAAACGGGTATCATCGGCCTTGGTTAGTTTTTCAATAGATGATTCCGGCTTTTTGATAATGTCCAGGGTGGCCGGAAATTTTTTAATCCGGGTAGACGGCAGTTTTTTTTCAAATTCGAGCAGTGTTTTCTCAACAGCACTCACCAGACCTCTGGCACCGATATTTTCAGAAAAAGCCTGTTGGGCCAGCATGTGCAATACTTGATCCTCAAATTTGATCTCGATGTCGTAAGCGGCAAAATCCAGCTTTTTACCGAGAATGATCGGATTGTTGGGGTTTTTTAAGATATCATACAAATCGCTCTCGGTTAAATTCTCAAATACGGCCTGCACCGGAAGCCGCCCAACGAATTCCGATTCGAATCCGAACCGAATTAAGTCCTCGGACTTAACCTGTGCGAGAATATTAAACTGCTCTTGGGGGCGCTCGATCCGGGCACCAAAACCAATTTCCTGTTTTGTCAGACGTTTTTGAATGATCGGCACAAGATCCATAAAGGCCCCACTCATAATGAACAGAATGTTGGCGGTATTGACCGACTGTTTTTCGCGCTTTCCGGTTTTGCGAAAGCGTTCGATCTCCTGAATCATGGAAATAGGGTCATGGGGCACTTTAAGATCGACCTCGGTTTCTTCCATCGGTTTTAACAGCGCGCGCTGCACACCGGTTCGCGATACATCGGCCCCGATAATGTTGCGACTGGAAGCGATCTTATCAATTTCATCAATATAGATAATGCCGCTCTCGGCCAGTTCGATATCATCATCTGCTTCGCGCACGAGGTCGCGCACCAGGTCTTCGACATCACCGCCGACATAGCCGGTTTCGCTGAACTTGGTCGCATCGCCCTTGACAAACGGCACACCGATTTTGGCGGCAATCAGTTTAATAATGTAAGTCTTGCCCACGCCGGTCGGCCCGATCATCAGCACATTGTTTTTAATGTTGCCCACCTTGGTGGTGCTTTCCGTATGTTCCTGCCCCTCCCGCGCGCGTCGGATGCGATTAAAGTGGGTGCAGATTTTGGTGGCTAAAATTGCTTTGGCATTGTCCTGCTTGACGACGAATTGATCCAGATAAGCGATCAATTCTTCCGGCTTCAAGTCAAAATTTATTTCTTTTTTGCGCTTTGGCGGCGGTTTAACGGTATCGACGGCGTTTTTCTCGGATAAAACGACCGGCGTTACAATTTTGACGTTATCGCCGAATTTTTTGGACAAAAACTCACCAATTTCTTTCTCTAATTCTTTTGGATCCGGTATCTTTTCATCATGTGATTTCATGGCATTAAATGTAACCATGCCTGCGCCAAATGCAAGAAAGCGGTGCCGCGCCAAACGCATATTTATCGAGGTTTTTCAGGTTGAATATCAGGCCTTGAATTGCGAATTTGCCGGTTGGTTTCGAAAATATCAAAAATGAACAAAAATCATGTTGACAACCACTTGCAAAGAGATGTAAAAAACTAAAAACTTTATAATCGAACACATCACATCAAATAGTAAATAATATTTATAATACATAAATAAATTCAGATATGTAATATTTAATAAATTATATTCATTTCCACCTGTTTTTAGATCGACCTCTGGGTCATCAAAATAATCCGAACACACTTTAGCTCATTATCACTTAAAATCGTTAACGAAAGGGGGATATTATGGCAGAAAAAGAGATCGTCGAAACTTCTGAAGCTGAAATTGCGGTCCACTGGGGTGAAGAGAAATTTTACCATCCTTCGATAAAATTTATTGCCCAGGCCAATATGACTGATCCTGCCGTGTACGAGCGGTTCAGCCTGGACAATTTCCCCAATTGCTTCAAAGAATATGCCGATCTTCTCGATTGGTATGAATATTGGGACGAAATTCTAGATACCAGTGATGCGCCCTGCTGGAAATGGTTTAAAGGCGGCAAAATAAATGCCAGCTACAATTGTGTGGATCGGCATCTGGCCAAAAACAAAAATAAGACCGCCATCCATTTTGTTTCGGAACCTGAAGACGAAAAAGTCGAACATATCACCTATCAGGAGCTTTTCGTGCGGGTGAACGAATTTGCGGCCCTCTTGCAGGATTTTGCCGGGCTGAAAGCCGGCGATCGGGTAACGCTGCACATGCCCATGATTGCCGAGCTGCCCATCACCATGCTGGCCTGTGCCCGGCTGGGCGTGATTCATTCCGAAGTCTTCGGTGGTTTTAGCGGTCGGGCCTGTGCCGATCGGATTGTCGATTCCGGCAGTAACGTTCTCATTACGGCTGATGCCTACTACCGCGCCGGCAAGCTGCTCAACCACAAACAAAATGCAGATATTGCCGTTGATCTGGCGC
>Ga0265303_10000545_pt1 | contig 21373 bp, 18 predicted proteins | sample Helome_2_FD_192494 | JGI IMG/M metagenome (GOLD analysis project Ga0265303, IMG submission 192494) | Marine sediment microbial communities from subtidal zone of North Sea - Hel_20160317 (Illumina Assembly) | ecosystem: Environmental > Aquatic > Marine > Subtidal zone > Sediment ... | reverse complement strand
GTGGGACTCGTGTCGCCGGGAACAGCCCTGGCAAAGGAAAGAGTCGTTTTTAGTGGCGGTCCGGCCGGTGGCACCTTCCAGGTGGTTGCCAATGCGATGCAGGTCTATAAGCCGATGAAGGCATCGGCCGATTTCAAGGTCAGGGCCCAGTCTTCAGCCGGCTCGGTGGAAAACCTGCGTAAGGTGAATTCCGGCAAGGCGCAAATGGGCGTGGTCTATTCCGGTCATGTATTCCTGGGTAGAAACGGCAAGATGAAAAACGATCCCAAGAAGTACGAGGACGTAATGGCGGTGGCCTGGCTTTACGGCGCCCCGGGCCAACTGGTAGTGCGCAAAGATTCCGGCATCAAGAGTGTCAAGGACCTTGTCGGCAAGAAAGTCGGGGTAGGCAATGCAGGTTCCGGCGCGTTTGCCAATTGCGAACTGTTTTTTACCCACATGGATGTCTGGGACAAGATCGAACGAAATGCGATGGGCTATAACGATGCCGCCCAGGCTTTTGGTAACAAGCAACTGGATGCTTTCTGGCTATTTACCGCTTTCCCGAGTGGTGCTGTGATCATGGCAGCCCAGACCAACGATATAGAGCTCATCGATCTTGGTAAAGATGCCGAGAGCAGTGGCTTTTACGACCAGTATCCTTACTTTTCCAAGATTTCCGTTCCAGCGGACACCTATCGTGGCGTCGACTACGAAAGTAACTCGTTCCAGGATTCCGCGTTATGGGTAGCCAACTCGAAGGTTACCGACGACACGGTTTACAAGATGCTGTCGATGATTTACACCGACGAGGGTCTGGCCCACATGAAAGAGCAGAAAAAGACTTTTAAACTCATGAGCCTGGATACCGGCGCCCAGGGTGTTGTCACACCGTGGCACCCCGGCGCTGTCAAGTTCTGGAAAGAAAAAGGCATGATGTAGGTTATTTCAAGCAACACAGGGGCGGCATCAAGCTGCCCCTGGTTACAGGGAGTTATTAAAAACAAATGCCGGGCTGATTGGCAGCGATAACAACAATATCCGGGGGGAGAGATCATGCAAGTGGATCAAATGAACAAGTTCGAACAGGTCGTGTTCGATATTACGGCGCTTGGCCTGGTGTTGTTTTATTCCTACTCGGCGGTTATTGCACCGGCCGCCACCCAGTTTCATCGCGGCATTTACGTTATCGCTACCTATTTCCTGGTATTCCTGGTGTATCGCTCGAAGGGCAACATTGGGCGTGCCTGGGATTACCTGTTGATTCTCGTTTCGGTGGTTACGCTGGGTTACTGGATTGTCAATTTTGAAGTTATTAACTACCGTGCCGGTGCAGAAACCGAGCTGGATAAATGGATTGCGGTGGCAGGCGTCCTGGTTGGAGTCGAAGTGGCGCGTCGAGTGGTCGGCAGTGCCTTCGTCATTATCGGTACCATCATGCTGCTTTACGGAGTATTCGGAGAATATGCCCCCGAACTGATTTCGCACGCGGGCGATACCTTTCCCGATTTATGCACCAGTATCTTCTATAAAAGCGACGGTGTTTTCGGGATCATGGCGAACGTACTTGCAACTTACATCATTCTGTTCGTGTTTTTTGGCGCATTCCTGGAAAAATGCGGTGCGCAGCGTTTCTTCATTGATTATCCGTTGGCCGCGGTAGGGCACATGACTGGCGGTCCTGGCAAGGTTTCGGTAATCGCCAGCGGCCTGTTCGGTTCCATCTCGGGGAGCGCCATCGCCAACACGGTATCCACCGGGGCCTTTACCATTCCGATGATGAAAAAGGCAGGCTTCAAGCCCCATGTGGCAGGCGGTATCGAACCGGCTGCGTCGATCGGGGGCATGTTCCTGCCACCGATTATGGGTGCCGGTGGTTTTATCATGGCGGAGATGACAGGATTGCCCTATTCACAAATCATGCTGGTCGCGATTTTCCCGGCGCTGATGTATTTCTTCAGCGTCTTCATGATGGTTCATTACTACGCCAAGAAAAACAACATCGTCGGTGAAAGAAGCGAGAAAAGTGCGTCCGAAATTTTCAAGAAGAACTGGTACTACGTATTGCCGCTGGTGGCGATCACCATCCTGATGTTGATGGGATATTCCCCCGGATTTTCAGCCATTATCGGAATCGTCACCTGTATCGCGGTCAGCTGGTTCCGAAAAGAAACCCGTATCGATGTCAGGGGCTTTGTCAGCGCCTCGCGTGCCGGTGCCGAGGCCAGCCTGAAGATCGGTGCCACTGTCGGTGTCATCGGTATCATCATCGGTGTTCTGACCTACAGCGGGCTGATTCTGACGTTTGCCGATATCGTCATCGAACTGGCTGATGGCAAGCTCTACCTCACCATACTTTTCATTGCGCTGGCCTCGTTAATTCTCGGCATGGGCGTGCCGGTCACCGCGGCCTACCTGATCACAGCGGTGGTGGCGGTACCGGCATTGACGCATCTCGGTGTCAACGTGGTCGCGGCACACATGATTGTTTACTGGCTGTCACAGGATTCCAACATCACCCCGCCGGTTTGTATCGCGGCTTTCGCGGGCGCCACCATCGCCAAGGCGAATATGTGGGCGACGGCCTGGGTTGCTTTCAAGATGGCCAAGTTTCTGTACCTGGCACCGTTTCTGTTCGGTTATGTACCGGGCTTTTCGCTCAATGGCAGTGCCACGGATATCGTGATTACTTTTGTGCTGGTATTCTTCGGCACCTGGGCCTACAGCTGGTTTCTTAGTGGTATCTGGTTGGACTGGTTCAAGAAAAAAAGCACTGTTGAAAATTAAAATCAAGCCTGTCCGCGCTTGCCGAAGTGCTCACCGTTTTCGTGGGCTTCATCGCTCATCAGGTAGAGGAAGGTATCGATGTGATGTTCAGGTGTTGGCAACTGGTCATTAACGTCGGCAGCAGGATAGGCGCGCAGGTGCAAGGCAGTTCGGGTCTTGCCCGGATTGAAGCAATTAATGCGCAGATTGCTACCTTCATATTCGCGCGCCAGTAATCCGGCCATGGCCGCGAGCCCCTGCTTGCTGACCTGGTAAGCATCCCAGTAGGCACCGGGCTTATCGTCCATCATGAACAATATCGAACTATTTTCGGATCGGCTCAACAGCGACAGGCAGGCGCGTGTTAACAGGTAGGGCGCATGCAGGTTGACCTGGTGCACCTGGTACCAGGTGGTGGCATCGCTTTGCGCGAACACGGTCGGTGCTCCCAGGATTGCGGCGCAATGAATCATACCGTCGAGGCGTCCTAACTGGGATTCGATGTTGTTTGCGAGTTCCAGGTAGTCGTGTTCGGTGGCACCCTCGAGGTTTATCGGGTAGATCGCGGGAGTAGGGCAGCCGGCCTGTTCGATTTCATCGTAGAGCGATTCGACAAGCCGTAGATTCCTGGCGACCAGGATCACGGTGGCGCCATGACTAGCCAAGGAGAGTGAGACGGTTTTGCCAAATCCGCCGGTGGCGCCGGTCACCAGGATAACCTTGTCCTTGAGCATATCCTCCGTGGCGCGAAAAGTTTCCGGTATGGTTTTCATCGGTTTGCCAGCAGCGGGTGTCGCAACAGCTCATCGGGTTGATCGATCAAGCCGTCGGCATTCCATGCCTCGATACTGACGCCATCTTCGATGTATCCATACGCAGCGACCAGGCTTTTCATCCCTGCCGCCCTGGCGGCAACAATGTCACGCTCGTCGTCACCAACATAAACACAGTTTCTGCAATCGACCCGCAGGCGTTCGGCTGCAACCTGAAGTGGCAGCGGGTGGGGTTTACGATGCTCGAGCGTATCTCCACCGATCACGACGCCGGCACGTTGCGCCAGACCCAACTGCTCGAGCAGCGGTTGTGTTAGCCACTCCGGTTTATTGGTCACGATACCCCATGGTGTCGAACGGGCTTCGAGTTCACCCAGTATCGCCTCGTAGCCGTCGAACAGTCTCGACTGGTCGGCGACGATAGCGTGGTAATGTTGCAAAAATCGCTGTCGCAGCGGTTCGATCTCCGCCTCGGGAACTTTACCGTCAAATCCCATCCGGGTTAATACCAGGCCTCCCTGTGACACGTAGGGACGGATTGCATCGAGGGCCAGCGGCTCCAGGCCTTCCTCCTGCATCAGGTTTATTAGCGCACCCCCCATGTCAGGTGCGGTATCGATGAGGGTTCCATCGAGGTCGAATAAAACAGCTTCAATCATCGAAGCGAGCGGTCAGCAGGTAATTGACATCGATATCACGACCCAGCGCATAACGCCGGGTGACAGGGTTGTAACTCATTCCGGTAATATCGCTTGTGTGCAATCCCAGCTTGCGCAGCTGGGCCGCGATTTCTGAAGGCTTGATAAATTTCCTGTACTCATGGGTGCCGCGGGGTAATAGCCTGAGGACATATTCGGCACCCAGTATCGCAAGTGCAAACGATTTTGGATTGCGGTTGATGGTTGACAGGAAAAGTATGCCGCCAGGTTTCAACAAGCGCGTTGCCGAGCTGATGATGGAGGCGGGATCGGGAACATGTTCAAGCAGTTCAAGGCAGGTTACGATATCGAATTGGGCCTGGTGTTGTTCGGCAAAGGCTTCGACCGTTGATAGTTGATAATCGATATCGAGGCCCGACTCGTGCAGGTGTAGCCTGGCAACTTCAAGTGATAACTCGGCCATGTCGATGCCGGTTACCCGTGCTCCTTTAAGTGCCAGTGCCTCGGCCAGGATACCGCCACCGCAACCAACGTCGAGTACTCTTTTACCCTCCAGCCCGGCCGCCTGTTGCTCGATATAGGATACCCGGTGAGGATTTATTTGGTGCAGGGGTTTGAATTCGCTTTCAGGGTCCCACCAACGGCTCGCAATCGACTGGAATTTATCGATCTCAAGCGGATCCACATTTGTCTCGACTGACATCTCTAGTTCCTGATTTTGCGGGCCCAGGATGACGCCCTGGCTATAATTTCATCGCCGTCCAGGTTGCACAACTCAAAATCTCTGAGCTGGGCGACACCGTCGATCCAGACGTGTGAAACCTGGCGACTGGCTGCGGCATATACGATCTGGGCTACCGGTTCGTAGAGGGGCTGAGTATTCAGGCTGGCCAGGTTGATGGCAATCAAGTCTGCGCATTTACCCGCCTCGATACTACCGATTCGGTCTGCCATTCCTAAAGCCCTGGCGCCATTAATGGTTGCCATTTCGATAGCCTGTCGCGCATTACAGGCGCTGGCATTGCCACTGCTGCCTTTGGCCAGCATCGCGGCGGTACGCATTTCACCCAGCAGATCGAGATCGTTGTTGCTGGCTGCACCATCGGTACCCAGGCATACGTTGACGCCCTTATCAAGTAAGCTTGCAAGCGGGCAGATTCCACTGCCCAGCTTGAGGTTTGATTCGGGACAGTGCGCAACATTTACCCCGGCTTCCGCGACTCGTTCGATCTCGAATTCATCCAGTTCCGTCATATGCACTGCAATCAGGTTTGAGTTCAAAAGATTGAGCTGATCCAGCCTTTCCAGGGGGCGCTGACCATTATTTTGTTGTGCTTCTGCCACTTCTGCAGCGGTTTCGTGCAGGTGCATATGTACCGGAACATCGAGTTCGTTGCTATACATCGCAATTTGCCGCAACGATTCGTCCGATACGGTATAGGGTGCGTGCGGCGCCAGCGCACTGCTAACCAGCGAAAATTCTCGAATTTCATCGTGTACCGCGAGTGCTTTGTGCAGATATTCATCGGCGGTCTTTGCCCATGGACTAGGGAAGTCGAGTACGATCAAACCAACCACGCTACGCATTCCAATTTTCTGGGCACAGCGAGCAATTTCATCGGGAAAATAAAACATGTCGCTCAGGCAGGTAGTGCCGGAACGAATCATTTCGGCTGCCGCCAGTTTGAATCCATCGGCAGCAAACTCGGAATCTACCCAGCGCGCCTCGGCTGGCCAGATATGTTCGCTTAGCCATTCCATCAGGGGTAAGTCGTCGGCGATACCGCGAAACAGGCTCATCGACGCATGGGTGTGGCTATTCACCAGGCCGGGCAGCAGTGCGCAGTCCGGTAAGCTGATCAGTTCGGCTTGCTCATATAAGGGGAGATCGCCAATCTCGTCAACGCTGGTCAGACTCAGGATGCGATTGTCTTCGATAACGACGGCGTAATCCTGCAATACCTCGAAGCTCGAGTTAACCGTGACTATCCATTCAGGCTGGAGGATTTGATAACGCTGCTGCATAGCCGAACCTTACAAGATTAATTAACCCCTGAAAACGAATATTGACGATCCCGTCGCCAGATGTCGGGGATTCAGCTATCTGAAGGTGGAAAACGCTCAAATCCTCGTATTTCAACGCTGACGAGGCGATCTTATCAGTAGTGTTAACCCTTGGGTTTGTGATAAAATCGCGCAGATTTGAAATAAATCATTCCTGCGACATTTTTAAGCACTGAGTAACAATTTTTATGGCTGATATTGCCAAGGAAATTTTCCCCGTCAATCTGGAAGACGAGATGCGTCAATCGTATCTCGAATACGCGATGAGTGTCATCGTCGGGCGTGCCTTGCCAGATGTTCGCGATGGTCTCAAGCCGGTTCATCGTCGCGTCCTGTACGCGATGAGTGTGCTCGGCAACGATTATAACAAAGCGTATAAGAAATCCGCCAGGGTCGTTGGTGACGTCATCGGTAAGTACCATCCGCATGGTGATACCGCGGTCTATGACACTATAGTGCGAATGGCGCAACCCTTCGCCATGCGCCACATGCTGGTCGATGGACAGGGTAATTTCGGCTCCGTCGACGGAGATTCACCGGCAGCAATGCGCTATACCGAAGTGCGGATGTCGAAAATCGCGCACCAGTTATTGGCTGATCTCGACAAGGAAACTGTCGATTATTTGCCCAACTACGATGAGTCGGAACATGAACCCGTGGTGTTGCCGACCCGGGTTCCGAACCTGCTGATCAATGGATCGTCCGGAATTGCGGTCGGCATGGCAACGAATATCCCGCCGCACAACCTGGCCGAAGTCGTCAACGCCTGTATCCTGCTGATTGACGAGCCGGAAGCCGATATCGAGCGTTTGATGGAATCTATTCCCGGTCCCGATTTTCCAACTGCAGGGCATATAAACGGCGCCAGGGGAATTCGTGAAGCCTATCGCAGCGGCAAAGGCAAGATTTACCTGCGTGCCAAGACACACTACGAAGAGGATAAGTCGGGGCGACAAAGCATTATCGTTACTGAATTACCCTACCAGGTCAACAAGGCGCGCCTGCTGGAAAAAATTGCCGAACTGGTCAAGGAAAAACGGCTCGAGGGTATTACCGGCCTGCGTGACGAATCCGACAAGGATGGCATGCGCATGGTCATCGAACTGCGTCGCGGAGAGCTTGCCGACGTGGTATTGAACAACCTGTACAAGCAAACCCAGATGCAAAATGTTTTCGGCATCAACATGGTTGCATTGGTCAATGGACAACCGCGGCTGCTGAATTTAAAACAGATTCTTGAAGCCTTCCTGGTACATCGACGCGAAGTCGTTACCCGACGCACGGTATTCGACCTCGGCAAGGCGCGTGACCGTGCGCATATTCTTGAAGGTTTAGCGGTAGCACTGTCCAACATCGATGAAATCATCGAGATGATCAGGGGCTCTTCGAGTCCGGCGGTTGCCAAGGCCGGGCTACTCGATAAACCCTGGGCACCGGGCGTGGTGACGGAAATGCTGAAGCGCACCGGTGCAGATTCTTCGAGGCCGGAATCGGTTGGTGACAACTACGGCTTGATAGGTGAAAAATATCATCTCACCGAGAAGCAGGCGCAGGCGATTCTGGATTTGCGTTTGCACAAGTTGACCGGACTGGAACAGGACAAGATTATTGCCGAGTATCGGGAAATTCTCGAAAAAATTGAAGATTTACTGGATATATTAAATCGGGATGAGCGACTCAAGCAGGAAATCAGGCGCGAACTTGAAGAGATCAGGGAAGAATTTTCAGATCCCCGGCGTACCGACATCATTATCGATCATTCCGACCTGACGGTTGAAGATTTGATCAGCGAGGAAGATGTGGTAGTAACGATTTCGCATCTCGGTTATGCCAAGGCGCAACCGTTGGAATCTTACTCGGCGCAGCGTCGCGGAGGCAGGGGCAAGGCCGCTACCAGGGTCAAAGACGAAGACTTCGTCGAGCAGATGTTCTCGGCCTCGACCCACGACACGTTATTGTGTTTTTCCACGCGCGGCAAAGTTTACTGGCAAAAAGTCTACCAGCTACCGATCGGTAGCCGCACCGCACGTGGACGACCTATGGTGAATTTACTGCCACTGGAAGAGAACGAACGCATTACTGCAATCCTGCCGGTACGGGAATATCCTGAAGACCGGTTTATCTTCTTTGCCACCGCGAGCGGCAAAGTCAAACGAACTTCGCTATCCAACTTTTCACGCCCGCGGGCCAACGGCATTATCGCCCTTGATCTGCGCGATGAAGACAGTTTGATAGGCGTCCAGTTAACTGCTGGTAAGTCAGACCTGATGTTATTTACCAGTGCCGGTAAAGGCATACGTATCGACGAGAACAACGTACGCGCAATGGGTAGAACCGCGGCCGGTGTGCGGGGTATCAAGATTAAACCCGGGGATGAAGTTATTTCGCTGATTGCAGTCGATAACGGCGATGGACAAATCTTGTTTGCGACTGAAAATGGCTATGGTAAGCGCACTCGAATCGAGGATTTCTCGGTTCAGGGCAGGGGTGGACAGGGCGTTATATCGATCCAGACGACTCCCCGTAACGGACGTGTTGTTGGTGCAATAAAAACAACCGGTGACGAGGAGGTCATGCTGATCAGTAACAGCGGCACCCTGGTGCGCACCCCGATAGATGATATATCGGTAATGGGTCGTAACACCCAGGGAGTTACATTGATTCGCCTGGGCAAGGAAGAGCAATTGGTTCAAATCGAACCCGTTGCGGCCAGCGTCGATGACAGCCCAGACGGTGAGGGTTAAAATTGCATCCATGAATGATGATGCATTGGAAAAACTTCGCAAACGCATCGATACAATCGATGCACAACTACTCGAACTATTCAATCAACGCGCCAGTTGTGCGGTTGATGTCGCCGCTGTTAAACGGGAGCTGAGCGAGGCGCTGGACGAGGGTGTTGATTTTTTCCGACCCGACCGCGAAGCCCAGGTCATTAGCCGACTCAAGTCGTTAAACCAGGGACCACTCAGCGACGATGAAATCGGTCGCCTGATCCGGGAAGTCATGTCAGCCTGCCTGGCCCTGGAACAGCCCCTGAAAATTGCCTACCTGGGACCCGAGGGTACTTTTACCCAGAGTGCCGCACTCAAGCACTTCGGCCATTCCGTTTCGACCGTACCCATGAGCAGCATTCCGGATGTATTTAATTCGATTGAATCCGGGCATGCCAACTATGGATTGGTCCCGGTTGAGAATTCGACCGAGGGTGTGATCAGCCACACGCTTGATATGTTCATGGATTCCAAGCTCAAGATTTGTGGTGAAGTCGAGATTCGAGTCCATCATCATCTCGCCTCCAAATCGCAGGATGTACCGCAGATCAGACACATTTATTCCCACCAGCAGTCTTTTGCCCAGTGCCGGCACTGGCTTGACCAGAATTTTCCAGGGATCGAACGGATTCCGGTCAGCAGTAACGCGGAAGCGGCCCGACTGGCGAGTGTCGAGAGCGACGCAGCGGCCATCTGCGGCCTTCCGGCAGTGGAGATATTCGAGTTAAAGATTTGCTTCGAGAATATCGAAGACCTGTCTGACAATACCACGCGTTTCGTGATTATCGGTGGCCAGGATGTCGGTGCCAGCGGTAACGACAAGACTTCCCTGTTGATTTCAACCAAGAATGTACCAGGCGCACTGCTGGGATTATTGCAACCACTTGCTGATCACGGCATCAGTATGAATAAGATCGAGTCTCGCCCTGCACAAGGACACAAGTGGGCCTATGTATTTTTTATCGATATCGATGGTCATCAGAACGATAAAAACGTTTCCGAAGCGTTAAATGAGCTGCAACAACAGGCCGCGTTGTTTAAAATATTAGGTTCATACCCTAAAGCTTCACTCTAATGTCTGTTATTGATTCCGCGCTGGTGCAAATCAAGCGATTGCACCCTTATTCACCGGGTAAGCCTGTCGAAGAGCTGGAACGTGAATTCGGTATTAGTAACGCCATCAAGCTTGCCTCGAACGAAAATCCTTTAGGATGCTCACCCATGGTGCATGAAGTACTGGCCGGAGCGAGCGAGCATATAGAATTGTATCCCGATGCGAACGCTTTTTACCTGAAACAAAAGCTTGCGCAAAAACTGGGAATTGCGGAAAACCAGATCACTATCGGTAATGGTTCCAACGATGTCCTGGACCTGGTAGCCCGCAGTTTCCTCGACAGCACCGGGGAAGCCATCTATTCCCAATACGCTTTCATGGTTTACGCGATGGTTACCCAGGCTTGCGGCGCACAGGCAAAAGTGGCCGAGGCTTTCAGCCCGGGTTCAGCGCAGTCTTATGGCCACGACCTTGATGCAATGCTCGCTTTAATCGGAGATAGAACACGCCTGATTTTCATCGCTAATCCGAACAATCCGACCGGGACCTGGCTGGAGAGCGATGCTCTCAAGTCGTTTATCGAACAAGTGCCCGATCACATCGCGATTGTCATCGATGAAGCCTATTTCGAGTATGTCGATATGGAGCAGTATCCGGATTCGATGCAGTGGCTGGATCGACATCCCAATTTAATTGTGACAAGGACCTTTTCCAAGATATATGGTATTGCCGGCTTGCGTATCGGTTACTCGGTATCGAGTGCCGAACTTTGCGACCTATTCAATCGCGTCAGGCAACCGTTCAACGGTAATAGCCTGGCATTGGCCGCTGCCCGGAGTGCACTCGATGATGTCGCATTTGTCGATCAAAGCCGACGCTCGAATCAGCTGGGATTACAATTAATGCAGGGCTGGTTTGGTCAACGGGGGATCGACTATATTCCGTCGGCAGGGAATTTCTTAACGGTGCGATTTGGCGATAACAGTACACAAATTTACCAGGCATTACTCGAGCGTGGCGTTATCGTGAGACCGGTTGCGAATTACAATATGCCGGACTTTCTACGGATAAGTGTCGGCAGTAAACCCCAACTTGAAAAGATGTTCGCAATACTGGAAGACATATTATGATCGATAAACTCGCGATAATTGGCGTGGGGCTCATTGGCAGTTCGCTAGCGCTGGCTCTGAAGCAGGCGGGTGCTGTCGGGCAGGTAGTCGGATATGGCCGCAACCGGGAAAACCTGGAGAAGGGTGTTGAACTCGGCGTTCTTGATGGCTTCGAATCTTCAATAAAAGACTGCGTGCACGGTGCCGATGTTATTGTCGTTGCGGTACCGTTGGGCGCGATGCGACCGGTATTTACAGAACTGAAACCCGCGATTAGCAAGGCTTCGGTAATCACCGACGTCGGCAGTGCCAAGGGTTCGGTGGTGGCCGCGGCAACTGCCGAACTAGGCGAAATGGTTTCGCGTTTTGTGCCCGGTCATCCGATTGCCGGTACCGAGCAGAGCGGTGTCGAAGCTGGTTTTGCGAGCCTGTATCAAAACCGCCGCGTTATTCTGACACCGTTAAAGCAGACCGATCAGGATGCAAGTTCGATAATAGAGGCCATGTGGCAGCAATGCGGCGCAATAGTCGATTACCTGAGCGTGGAACATCATGACAAGGTGCTCGCGGCCACTTCGCATTTGCCGCATATGCTCGCTTATGCCCTGGTGCATTACCTGTCCGGTTTAAACGATCACGACGAGATTTTTCGTTTCGCTGCCGGGGGATTCCGGGATTTTACTCGCATTGCATCCAGCGACCCGGTGATGTGGCGCGATGTCTGTATTGCCAATGGCGATGCCCTGGTGGGCCTGATCGAGCAATACCAGCAGGAACTCGAGCGGGTTGCAGCGGCGATAAGCGCTGGTGATGCTGATGAATTGTTAAAACTATTCGGCAAAGCCAAGTCAGAACGCGATTCATTGATCGGGAACTGTTGATGGCGCAATTCATTTGCAAACCCGGGAACAACGTCAGGGGCATGATTCGCGTACCCGGTGATAAATCGATTTCTCACCGTTCAATAATTCTTTCATCCATAGCGGAAGGTAACAGCCAGATATCCGGTTTTCTGCAAGGTGAAGATAGTCTTAATACGATTAAAGCATTTCAACAAATGGGAGTTTCAATCGAGCGTGAGCAGGACCAGGTCACTGTCATCGGCGCCGGCTTGCATGGCCTCAATAAACCTGTCGCCGATCTTGATATGGGAAATTCAGGTACCGCGATGAGACTGCTGCTTGGCCTGCTTGCAGGGCAGGCTTTCGACACGCGACTTATCGGTGACAGCTCGCTTTCCTCGCGGCCGATGCAACGGGTTATACAACCACTGCAGATGATGGGTGCGTTAATTGAAAGCGAGCCCGGGGGTCGTGCACCATTACAAATAAGGGGCAATAGCGAATTGCATGCGATTGATTACGATATGCCGGTTGCCTCGGCGCAGGTCAAATCATGCCTGCTACTCGCCGGCCTCTATGCGAACGGGGAAACAGTGGTGCGTGAACCGGCACCCACACGGGATCATAGCGAGCGAATGCTGCGCGGATTCGGCTGCGAGTTGTCGAGTCATGAATCAGAGATTCGAATAAGAGGGGCGCAAGTACTAGCGGCCCGTAACGTGGAAGTACCCGCTGATATATCGTCGGCCGCGTTTTTCATGGTTGCGGCGTCCATAGCCGATGAGAGTGAAATCACCCTGCAACATGTCGGCGTCAATCCGACCCGCACCGGCGTAATCGATATTTTGAAATTAATGGGCGCTAATATTGAGCTTGTTAATCAGCGCGATATCGGCGGTGAGCCGGTGGCCGATATCAGGGTGACCAGCGCAAAGTTGAAAGGAATCGATATACCCCTGCACCTGGTGCCACTGGCAATCGATGAATTCCCGGTGTTGTTTATTGCCGCCGCCTGTGCCGACGGTACTACCAGGCTTAGCGGGGCGGAAGAATTGCGCGTCAAGGAAAGTGATCGCATCCAGGTAATGGCCGACGGCCTGGTCACGCTCGGGATCGAGGCACAAACCAAATCTGACGGAATTATTATTCAAGGTGGTGAGCTTGCCGGTGGCGAGGTCGAGTCACATGGCGATCATCGCATTGCGATGGCATTTAGCGTCGCATCGTTGCGCGCAATTGATGAAATCCACATCAACGATTGCGCGAACGTGAATACGTCATTTCCGGGCTTTGTCGAACTGGCTCGAACTGCAGGAATCAGGATCAGTACCAATGACCAATAAAGATGCTTATGTAATCGCCATTGACGGCCCCAGCGGATCGGGAAAAGGTTCGCTTGCGATCCACATAGCCCGCGAACTGAACTTTCATCTACTCGATAGCGGGGCGATATATCGTCTGCTCGCACTCAAGGCGATCCGGCAGAAGGTCAACCTTGACCAGGAGAACGAGGTGCTGCCGATACTCGACGACTTCAATATTCGCTTTGAATCGGGCGATGAATTAGCTGTTCCTTTCCTGGATGATGAGGATGTGTCCGCCGAGTTACGCCAGGAGACGATTGGTGATGCAGCCTCCAGGGTTGCGCGCCACGCCGCGGTCCGTGAAGGCTTGCTGAGCCTGCAGCGCTCGTTTTTAAAGCCTCCGGGACTGGTTGCTGATGGTCGCGATATGGGCACGGTAGTGTTCCCGAAAGCCCGATTTAAGTTCTTTTTGAACGCTGGTATCGAAATTCGTGCCCATAGACGATATAAGCAGTTGATTAATATGGGGTTATCCGCTAATATCGCGCACCTTCGTGCGGACATAGCCGAACGAGACGAACGCGACCAGAGTCGCAGCGTCTCACCGCTAAAACCTGCAGAAGATGCATTAGTCGTAGATTCGAGTTTACTCGACCTGACTCAGGTTACCGAACTGGTACTGAGCCATATCAGGGAAAACGTCTAAGCTTGTATGAATTAGGTCCCTGCGGGCGCACTGTCTCCAGGGTTTTTTAACTAACGTGACAGCTGATTGTATCCAGGTTAGCTGTCGAAAAACTCTTTTAGGATTCTTCCATGTCTGAAAACTTTGCAGAAATGTTTGAGCAAAGCATCATCCAAATGAATATGCGTGTGGGTGAAATCATCACCGGCGAAGTCGTCGATATCAACCGCGATGTTGTTATCGTCAACGCGGGCCTCAAGTCAGAGGGCGTTATCCCGGTAGAACAATTTTACGATGAAAGCGGTGAACTTGACGTCAAGATCGGCGATACGGTCGAAGTAGCGCTGGATTCTTTTGAAGATGGCTATGGCGAGTCACGCCTGTCTCGTGAAAAAGCCAAACGCGCACGTGCCTGGACTCGACTCGAGCAGGCCCAGGAGGCTGATGAAATCGTCACCGGCCGATTCACCGGCAAGGTCAAAGGTGGCTTTACCGTAGATATCGGCGAAATCCGCGCTTTTCTGCCAGGTTCACTGGTTGATGTGCGCCCGGTTCGTGATACCGCTTACCTCGAAGAAAAAGAACTCGAATTTAAAATTATCAAGCTCGACCAGAAGCGTAACAATGTCGTGGTATCTCGACGTGCGGTCGTCGAAAAGGAATTCAGCGAGGAACGCGAAAAACTGCTCGGGACTCTCAAGGAAGGCGAACGCGTACGTGGTATTGTTAAAAACCTTACCGATTATGGCGCTTTCCTGGATCTCGGCGGTATCGACGGTTTGCTGCACATCACGGATATGGCCTGGAAACGCGTCAAGCATCCATCCGAGGTAGTAGAAATTGGCCAGGAAATAGATGTTGTTGTGCTCAAGTTTGACCGCGACAAGAATCGCGTATCACTCGGCCTGAAACAGATGGGCGATGATCCCTGGGAAAATCTCATGCGTCGCTATCCGGAAGGTCAACGCCTGTTCGGACATGTCAGCAATATCACTGATTACGGTTGCTTTGTCGAGATTGAAGACGGGGTAGAGGGTCTGGTCCACGTTTCAGAAATGGATTGGACCAACAAGAATGTGAATCCCAATAAAGTGGTAAACCTGGGCGATGAAGTGGAAGTCGTAATCCTTGAGATCGATGAAGAACGCCGTCGTATATCTCTGGGCATGAAACAATGCAAGCCCAATCCATGGGAAGAATTTGGCACCACCTGTAACAAGGGTGATATTATCTCCGGCAAGATCAAGTCAATAACCGACTTCGGTATTTTTATCGGACTTGAAGGCAATATTGATGGCCTCATCCATCTAACCGACCTGTCGTGGAACAAGCCTGGTGAAGAAGCAGTGCGTGAATACCAGAAAGGACAGGAAGTTGAAGCCATGGTATTGTCTATTGATCCCGAGCGTGAGCGCATCTCGCTGGGAATAAAGCAGATCGAAAAAGATCCATTCGCGAGCTTTATCGCGGATAGACCGAAGGGTAGTATTGTATCGGGTACCGTAATATCGGTTGATGCCAAGGCTGCCGTGGTCGATCTAGGAGATGGAATTGAAGGCCTGTTACGAGCTTCTGAAATGGCAAAGGATCGAGTTGAAGACGCACGCTCATTTATGAATGAAGGCGATCAAATCGATGCCAAGATTACCGGGATGGATCGCAAGGGTCGTAGTATCTACCTTTCGATCAAGGCCAAGGATACCGACGAAGAGCAAGAAGCATTAAAGGATTATGCGGCAAGTACGGACGCCAAGGGTACAACCACCAGTTTTGGTGATTTGCTCAAGGAAAAAATGGATTCCTGACTTATAATCGGGTGACGGGTGTAAACCCGTCACCCATTTGGATTATCGGACCATGTGATGAAAGACGCAGATTTTGTACCCTCGATGACGAAGTCGGACCTGATCGATAACCTGTCGAAAAATCAGGGACATCTTGCTTACAAAGATGTCGAGCTGGCAGTCAAAAGCCTGATCGAAATGATGAGCAGCGCTTTATCCAACGGCGAACGCATCGAAATCAGGGGCTTCGGAAGTTTCAGTTTGCATTACCGCCCCCCGAGAATTGGTCGTAATCCCAAATCCGGTGACAAGGTGGATTTGCCCGGAAAGTACGTACCGCACTTCAAACCCGGCAAAGAGTTGCGTGATCGCGCCAATAATTAACCCCAGGCCTGATTATCCTCTTCATCCCGAGCCGATAAACAATTCATGGATATCTGGCTTTTCGTCCTAGTCCTCGCGGCAATTTTAATCGGTTGGCTACTGGGTCGTTGGCAACCATTCAAAACCAGCAGTCGTAAACCCGGTTCAGATCACTTCACCGAAAAGTACGCAAGGGGACTGAACTACCTGCTTGCGGATGATCAGGACAATGCGATCAAGATCTTCACCGACCTGATTGAAGTCAATAAAGATACGATTGAAATCCATATCTCGCTTGGAAACCTGTTCCGTTCCAAGGGCGAAGTAGACCGGGCGATAAAGGTCCACCAGAATTTGCTGGCGCGCCCGAATCTCACGCGCAGGCAACGCCACATGGCCATTGCAGAACTGGCAAGTGACTATCTCAAGGCCGGGCTGCTGGATCGGGCAGAAAAACTGTATCGCCAAATGATCGAATTGAATGCCGAACCCAACCTGGCCTATCGACGATTACTCGATTTATACGTTACCGAAAAGTCCTGGGAGCAGGCCGTCGAATGCGCACAAGTGTTATTTACCAGGGGAGAGCCCGATGCAGGTTTGGTGTATAGCCAGTGTTTGTGTGAAATTGCCAGTGATGCGATTGAAAGTGGCAACCATCGCCTGGCACACAAGAGCCTGGATCGTGCGCTCGAGGTTGATACCCATTGTGTGCGTGCCAGTTTATTACTAATCGACTTGCATATTAAAACGGATAATTTAACCGCGGCAAAGGGTATCTTTCGCAGACTTGTGCGCCAGAACCCGGAATACATGGGATTGTACATCGAACCCGCACGGCAGATTTACCATCGAAAGCAGGGCCAGGTTTACCGGGAATTTCTGCAAAACCAGCATCAACTGCATCCTTCAACCCGCCTGGCAATGGCACTACTGGAAAATTATGCCCAGAATGACGAGATCGAAAAAGCACGTCAGTTTTTATCCGATACATTGCGTCAGTCACCTTCTTTCGAAGCCTTTGAATTTGCGTTGCGATTCTTAAAGTCCAATCCTGATCAACTTGTCGAAACCTGGGAAACCTTATCGAGCTTTCTGCAAGCCCTACAGGCCAAGAAAACTGAATTTGCCTGCTCGGCATGTGGCTACGAGAGTCATGCCATACAATGGCTATGTCCGAGCTGTCGAAACTGGGGTGCGATGAAACCGGTTAAGCCATGAAGGATCCCCGGATAATCGTCGCGCTCGATTTTGCTGAACGTCGGCAAGCTATCGAATTTTCTAAAAAAGTCACGCCAGATCAGTGTCGCCTGAAAGTTGGCAAGGAACTTTTTACCAGTGCCGGACCTTCACTGGTTGAAGAGTTGACCGGCAATGGCTACGACATATTCCTCGATTTAAAATTTCACGACATCCCGAATACGGTAATGAAAGCGGCCGGCGCGGCGGCAAGACTCGGGGTCTGGATGCTGAATGTACACGCCCTTGGCGGTATCGCAATGATGCAGGCCGCACGCGAGGGGATCGATATTGTCCCGCAACGCCCTTTCCTGGTAGCGGTAACTATTTTGACCAGCATGACAGCGACCGATTTGCGCGCACTGGGAATAGACCAACCATTGCAGCAGGTAGTCGATCGATTTGCCCGCAACGCATTAGATAGTGGTCTCGATGGAGTCGTCTGTTCCGCCGAGGAGGCATCCGCCCTGCGCTCGAGCCTCGGCGATGCTGCGCTGCTGGTAACACCTGGCATTCGACCGGAATGGGCTGCTGCAGACGATCAACAACGAATAGTTACACCGCAGCAGGCGCTGGCGGACGGTGCCAGCTACCTGGTTATTGGTAGACCTATAACACAGCACAAGGACCCTGCGGAGGCACTGGGTCTGATAACGGCGTCAATTTCCCAGCCAGGTTAAGAACAGGTGGATGACAGCGATTTCCCGAATCGTTAAACTAGTGTCAGCTTTATTTACCTGATGGCCCCAAATGGATCCAAATTTCCTAGATTTTGAACAACCAATTGCTGAACTTCAGGCAAAGATTTCAGAACTACGCTATGTAACCGATGACTCGGATATCAACATTAGCCAGGAAATCCAGACGCTCGAGCGCAAGGCTGAATCACTGACTCATTCTATTTTCGGGAAACTTTCAGCCTGGCAGATCTCTCAGCTATCACGACATCCGAATCGACCTTATTCCATCGATTATATCGATCGAATATTTACCGACTTTGAATACCTGCATGGCGACCGTGCCTATGCAGACGACAGCCCCATGGTAGGCGGCGTGGGGCGTCTCGAAGGTAAACCGGTGATGATTATCGGGCAGCAAAAAGGGCGCGACACCAAGGAAAAAATCAAACGTAATTTCGGCATGCCCCGTCCGGAGGGCTACCGTAAGGCATTGCGCCTGATGAAAATGGCTGAAAAGTTTAAAATGCCACTACTGACCCTGGTGGATACGCCCGGCGCCTATCCGGGTATCGGTGCCGAAGAAAGAGGGCAGAGCGAAGCGATTGCGAGGAACCTTTTCGCGCTTTCGCAGTTGAAAACACCGATTATCTGCACGGTTATCGGCGAGGGCGGTTCCGGTGGAGCGCTGGCAATTTGTGTTGGTGATCGCATTAACATGATGCAGTATGCAACCTACTCGGTTATATCGCCCGAAGGTTGTGCTTCCATACTCTGGAAAAGTTCTGACAAGGCAGCCCAGGCCGCAGAAGCCATGGGCATTACTGCAGAACGTCTTTTATCCTTGAAACTGATTGACAATGTTATCAAGGAGCCACTCGGTGGCGCTCATCGTGACTATGATCAGGTCGCCAGTTCTTTAAAACAGAACCTGGTTGAAACGCTGGAGCTGCTCGAGTCTGTTGCTATCGACAAGTTGCTCGAGCAACGCTACCAGAAGCTAATGGCTTTTGGCCAGTATCGAGAAGCCTGATAGGATAATGCTTTTATCACCCGGCCAGTCTCATGCAATCATGCCTGGATCTGATTCCTGATGATGTCAACAGGGTGTTCGTAGCATTTAGCGGGGGCCTCGACTCGTCGGTACTGCTGCACTTACTGGTTTCGAAAACTCGAAACTTTGAAATTATTCCCTGGCATTTTAATCACGGATTACTCGATATTGCCCCTCGAATGGAAGCCTTTTGTATCGATCAGGCAAGTCGCTACGGTCTCGAGATTCGCGTCGATCAGCTCGACCTGAAAAATATCGATAGCAATATTGAAGCCGAGGCCCGACATCAACGCTATCTATTGTTCGCTGAACATACCCGGGGCGGCGACTGCATCGTGACCGCACATCATGCCGATGACCAGGCGGAGACTTTCATGTTGAACGCCCTGCGCGGTTCGGGCAGTGCAGGGCTGCGAGGTATTGCAAGACAACGCCTGCTAGGCGATGCCCTGTTATTACGACCTTTATTGAATTTCAGCCGCAAGCAGCTGGAACAGTATGCCGCACAACAGGAAATCCCCTGGTTTAATGATCCCAGCAATCAAAGCGACCGGTTTGACCGTAATTACCTGCGTAACCAGGTTATTCCGGCAGTCAGGGAGCGCTGGCCACATTTTCAGGACGCGCTCTCTAGCGCAAGCGAATTACAATCCGAAACCCAGGATTTGCTTGATGAAATTGCTGCCCTTGATTATGCAGAATTAAAAGCGGCCGACTCAGATGGTTTTGCCACGTTGGAACTTCCCGGGTTGTTGCAGCTTTCCCCGGGACGACGTAAGAACCTGGTGCGTTACTGGATAGTCGAAGCCGGGTTGCCGACAATTCCACAGGCACGCCTGCAGGAGTTAATGAATCAACTGTATGCAAAACCCGGTGCGACGCCTGAAATTGCGATGCCGGAATACTCGATCAGACTCTACGATCAACGTCTTTTCCTGGTACGGGAAGGCAGAAATCAGGGTGACTGCGGGGTATTTGACTTTGGTTTGAATACCAATATCGAAATAAAACAGCTTGGGCTCAAGCTGCAGCGCGAGGCGATCTTCAGCCAGCTGAGGCTTAGCGATCAAGGGCAATCACTAAGCCTCAGGTTTCGTGATAAAGGCGAAGAAAATGCAGATCGTCATCGACTCAAACGGCTATTTCAAAAACACCGCGTTCCGCCGTGGGAACGCGCATCGATTGCACAGGTTTATCTCGACGGAAGGCTCGAAGGATTACTGCTGTGAATCAAAAAAAAGAGGACAAGGACCGGGTTTTTTCCGAGTCTTTAAGCGATGTAAAGCCTTTCGAATTCAACGAGACTGTGGCCAACGTGTTTCATGACATGATTTCGCGTTCGGTTCCCGGTTATGAACTGTTACTGCGTATGATTGGTTTGTACGCCGACATTTTTGTGCAACCGGGTAGCCGCGTCTTTGACCTCGGCTGTTCCCTCGGCGAGGCAAGCCTGGTAATAGCCAATCAGGCTCACGGGCGTGATTTCGAAATCATTGCCGTCGATAACTCTGCCGCGATGATCACCAAATGCGACCAACATGAAGCATTGCCGGAAAATATCGAGTGGCGTTGCCAGGACATTAGGCAAACCGAAATCTCGAATGCATCGATGGTGGTGTTAAACCTGACCCTGCAGTTTCTGCCACCCGGGGAACGACAGCAATTACTGGAAAGAATCTTCGCAGGTCTGAAAAGTGGCGGAATACTGGTATTGTCAGAAAAGGTTTTATTTGCAGATGCCATCGAAAACCAACGCATGGTGGATCTATACCAGGGCTTTAAAAAAACCATGGGTTACAGCGACCTCGAAATTAGCCAGAAACGCAATGCGCTTGAAAATGTCCTGGTTCCCGACACCGCCGGACAACACCTGGAAAGACTCGAGGAGATTGGTTTCAGCGAAATCTACCCGTGTTTCAGGAGTTTCAATTTTATTTCTTACCTGGCAATCAAAAAGTGAGTTGGGACGCTTTATTCGATTACCTGCGTCATCATGGTCTCAATCAGTGGGCACGGCAACTCGAGATCGAAAGCAGTAACTGGCTGGTTAATCATGGAGATTATCCTCGTTGGTCGAGCGCCGTTAATGCATTGCCCGTAATTAACCATCCCGAAACCTGCTTTGATGTGGCAGCTGTCACTATCAGTGGTGATTGTGATGATCCGGCCGGATTGCACCAGGCACTCCAGGGTTTAATGCCCTGGCGCAAGGGCCCCTACCAGGTTGCCGATGTATTTATAGATTGC
>Ga0265303_10000544_pt1 | contig 21381 bp, 15 predicted proteins | sample Helome_2_FD_192494 | JGI IMG/M metagenome (GOLD analysis project Ga0265303, IMG submission 192494) | Marine sediment microbial communities from subtidal zone of North Sea - Hel_20160317 (Illumina Assembly) | ecosystem: Environmental > Aquatic > Marine > Subtidal zone > Sediment ... | reverse complement strand
AGGCTGCACCGAGCCCGCGTGCAGGGTTAGTTGCTTTTGTTTACCGGTACGGAAACCGGTTAGTGACGACAGGTTGCAAGATCCGGATACGCCGGGCCGCGCAGGCCTGGCGGCGCTTCCGGGATGACAAACCGGGGCACATTCCCGAGTAATATGCTCGGGAATGTGCCCCGGTTTGTCACATATTGGGGTAAGCAGGCCCACCACCACCTTCCGGTACGGTCCAGTGAATGTTCTGGCTGGGATCCTTGATATCGCAGGTCTTGCAATGCACGCAGTTCTGCGCATTGATCTGCAGCGCAGGATTGCCATCAACTTCAACAATTTCATAGACCCCGGCCGGGCAGTAGCGCTGCTCGGGCGCATCGTATTTCTCGAGGTTCAATGCAACCGGCACGCTGTCATCGCGCAGACGTAAATGCGCGGGTTGATTATCGTCATGATAGGTCCCGGACAGGTAAACCGAAGACGAACGATCGAAGCTGATGACTCCGTCGGGCCTGGGGTATTCTATCACCGGGTAGTCGTTCTTGTTGCCGATCTGCTCATGGTCCGCATGATGACCCATGGTCCAGGGCGCCTTGCCACGGAATATATAAGTTTCAAGCGCCGCGTTAATCAATCCCCACCACAACCCTTTCTGGAAAGCAGGCCGAATGTTGCGCACCTGGTGCAACTCCCGCCACAGCCAGGATTGCTTTAATTGCTCTGGATAGGCAGTCGCCTCGAGCGCAGCGCCCGGGTTCTCCTCGTCGTACTCGGCTGGCAGCAGTTCAAACACGGCCTCGGCGGCGAGCATCGCCGATTTCATCGAGGTATGGGTGCCCTTGATTTTCGGAACATTGAGAAAGCCGGCCGTATCACCAATCAACAGGCCACCCGGGAAAGTCAGTTTTGGAATCGACTGCAAACCACCTTCCGAAATGGCGCGCGCACCGTAAGAAACGCGGGTACCCCCTTCAAAGATCGGGCGAATATCCGGATGGTTCTTAAAGCGCTGAAATTCATCAAATGGACTTAAATGCGGGTTCCGATAATCCAGCCCGATGACGAATCCAACCGCAACCTGGTTGTTTTCGTTATGGTAGAGAAACGAACCGCCGTAGGTATCGGACTTGAGCGGCCAACCGATGGTATGCAGGGTCGCACCCTGGTCATGCAGCTCGGGTTTGACTTCCCAGATTTCCTTGATACCGATACCGTAGGTTTGTGGTTCAACCCCTTCTCGCAGGTTGAATTTCTGCATCAGCTCACCGCTGAGCGAGCCACGACAACCCTCGGCGAAGATCGTCTGGCGACCGATTAATTCGACCCCGGGCTCAAAGCTTTCACCGGGTTCGCCATCCTTGCCAATTCCCATATCACCGGTCGCAACTCCCCGCACCGCACCGCTTTCATCGTAAAGCACCTCGGCCGCGGCGAAGCCCGGGAAAATCTCTACCCCCAGCTCCTCGGCCTGCTCGGCGAGCCAGCGGCACAGGTTTCCGAGGCTGATAATATAGTTACCTTCATTATGCATCTGTGGCGGTGTCGGCATCGCAATCGAACCCGATGCGGTCAGGAACTTGAACTGGTCGGACTTGACCGCCACGTTCAGCGGTGCACCCTTTTCCTTCCAGTCGGGAATTAATTCGGTGAGCGAGCGCGGTTCGACCACGGCCCCGGAAAGAATATGCGCACCGACTTCGGCACCCTTTTCGAGGATACAAATCGTGAGTTCACGTTCCTTTTCCTGCGCCAGTTGTGCCAGGCGGATGCCCATGGTCAGCCCCGACGGTCCAGCGCCGACGATGACGACATCAAAATTCATTGCCTCTCTTTCCACGATAAACCTCGGTTAGTCTGTTGGTCGACTTGAAAGCCGGCGAATTATAAATCAGTTATGGCCAAACAAAATAACGTTTTTTACACCGATTCCCTGTTTTTGAAGGTGATCACGAGTACGTCGCGGAAGGCTTCGGCACCCGCATCGATCTGCGTAATCGGGGTTACTCCATGATAGCAACGGCGATCGTTTACCAGTGCCATATCAAAAGGCTGGCGTAACAGGAATTCTCCTATCTGCCTGTTATCGGTGTCGAATATCGTCGTCGCTCCGCTATCGATATTGACGCGCTTGATCATTACCACGATGACGAAATCAACGCCGTCTCGATGCACGCCTTCCGGTGTTGGTTTGCCGAGTCGACCGTCACGCGCCTCGATTCGAAACTGGTGCAACTCTATATGCCATTGTTGATTACCCGATAGCTGGCTGAAAACCTGGTTGCCAAATTCAAGCAATGCGGCCAGTGTCATGCTCTGGTGCAGGTCATCCAGAATCGGCGCGAAGTAGCGTGCCACCCCGCCGTTCAGCGGATTGTAATCAACGGTTTGATAGTGTGGCTGGTAGGGCATCAACTGCGCCCGTTCGCCCGCGTTCCAGATCGCGTAGGTCGCATGCCGACGCTTGCGATACTTGCCGCCGTCGGCCATGTATTGATCTTCCTCGAGCCGACTCCAGCTGTCGAGAAATACCTGGTCGTCACCGATCGGTGTTGCCGCGATTGCTGACAGCAAAGCCGTTGCCTGCGCGGATTCGACGAACAGAAATTCATTCGCGCCGAGGCCCGCAATGACATCGCTTATTTGCAATTTGGGGATTTCCGTCGCGATCACTAAATCACGCGCGGGTATCAAGCGAACTGTTAGCGTAAAAATCGGGTGGTGATAAAACGGTCATAGCTATTCAGTGACTTGTCGAGCTGGCCCTGCTCGACGAAAAACTCGGCGAGGTCCCTGATATATGCCGATATCAGGCCATCCATCCATGCAATCGATTTCTGTTCCTCGGCCAGCGGAAAGTCAAGATCCTGCATAAGCAGTTTGCTGTCCTCGAGGTTCAACCCGGCGGCACGAGCGATAACCGCTTGCATCGATTCGGGGTGTTTCATCCACTGCTTATTAGAGGCCTCGGTGACGTCGATAAAAGCCTGCACGATTTCGGGGTGCTCGGTCGCGAACTTCGTTGGCACCGTGACGATATCGAACAACCTGAGACCGATGGCCTCGAGTTCGGCACCCGTCATTAGTGGTTTGCCTGACCCAGACATGCTGCGCAATTCGCTACCGGAAGCACAGGCTATCGCTACGTAGCCCTGTTCCAGCGCATAGGCTGAAGCAGCGTCGTCGGGCATCGGCAATATTTTAACTTCGGTTGAGTCGAGGCCCAGGTGATCCAGAATTTTTAGCAACCGGTAATGCGTGATACCGCCAACCCGGATTGCAATCTTCCGACCCGCGAGCTGCACTGCATTGACCTGGGTAATACCAATATCGTCGCGCAGGATGCAGTTATCATTTTCCGGGTAACTGACCGCGATAGCGACCATGCTCAAATCGTTTCCGCCGTTTATGCCGAACAGGAAAGGTAATTGCCCCTGCGCGTAGGCAATCTGCACGTCACCCGATGCCATCGCCGCGGTCATTTCGGTGCCGTCGGCAAATGCGACCCAGTTAACCTTGAGCCCGAGTGCTTCATCGTAAATCATTTTCGCCTGTGCAAAACGATTTGGTGTCGGCCACTGCTGAACGTAGCCAATCGTGATCTCGGTAGGCTTGAGCCCGGCCGCGTTAACAGACAGGCTCGTGAGAATCGCGCACAGCGCTAGAGTGAAGATACTGGTTATCTTCACCAGGTAGATTTTAAACATGTCGATATCGGGGCTTATTGCGCGACATTACCCAGCGCGACGTCGATTGCGGTCACGATTTCATCGATATCATCACGCGTACATATCAGCGCCGGGCTCAGGCAAAGCGTATTGTTGTACCTGGGCAGGCTGCGATTGGTACGACCGATCATGACGCCCTGCTTGAGACAGTCTCCAACTACCGCGGCAGCCACCGACTCGTCAACCGGCTCTCGCGATTTGCGGTCTTTAACCAGTTCAGCACCGACAAACAGTCCCTTGCCACGCACTTCGCCGATCATTTCGTGCTTGTCCATCAGTCCGTTCAAACCATCCATCAGGTAGTCGCCCATCTGGTTGACGTTATCGAGCAGGTTTTCGCGTTCAATGATGTTCATGTTGGCGAGTGCCGCCGCAGGTCCACCGGCACAGCCGCCGAATGTGCTGATATCACGGAAGTAATGCAGCTTGTCACTCGGCTCGGCGAGGAATTCGTTGAACAGGTCCTCGGTTGTTGCCAGCACCGAAATCGCCGCGTAACCGCTGGCGACACCCTTGGCCATGGTGACCATGTCCGGCTTGACGCCGTAATGCTGGTAACCGAACCACTTGCCGGTCCGGCCCATGCCACAGACAACCTCGTCGATGTGAATCAGGACACCATACTTTGTGCAGATTTCCTGCACGGTTTCCCAGTAGCCCTCGGGGGGCACGATGACGCCACCACCGGCGGTGATGGGTTCGAGGCAAACTGAACCGACCGTATCGGGGTCTTCGGCGAGAATCACTTTTTCGAGGTCCTTTGCCGCCTGCACGCCGTAGTCAGGATCGCCACCACGTGGATCGCGGTAAGCCAGGCAATGTGGAATTTCGACGAAACCCGGGGTGAAAGGACCATACTGGTCTTTGCGTTGCGCCTGACCGCCAGCGCTTAAGGTTGTGATCGTGGTGCCGTGATAGTCGCGGTCACGATAGATAATCTTGTGCTTTTTGCCGTCGTTCTTCAGTGCGGCGAGCTGACGCACCAGCTTGAAACCTTTCTCGTTGGCTTCCGATCCTGAATTGGCGTAATAGACGCGGCTCAGACCCGGCATTTTATCGATCAGTTTTTCGGCAAACTGGGCGCCGGGGATATTGCCCGCGGAATTGGCGAAGTAACACATCTTCGCGATTTGATCACGCACCGCATCGGCGATTTCTTCGCGACCGTAGCCGACGTTCACAGTCCAGACACCGCCGGAGACCGCGTCCAGGTACTCGCGTCCGTTGTGATCAGTAACCCTCAGTCCCTTGCCCTCGACGATGACCATGGGATCGGTCGACTGCCAGGGTTTGTGCTGTACGAGGTGATGCCACAGGTGATTCCGGTCGCTACCGACTATTTCATTGATGTTTTCTGGTTTCATCGCACTCTCCGCTCAAGGGCCTGGCTGCACAATAGGTCAGGGGAAACAGAGGCTAAATGCTATCGAACAAGTTACAATAGAGCCAGATTGTGCCAATTGTATAGACCAATTTAAAAATCGATGCAAAACCGAAGCGATCACATGATGTGGAACCAGTTATTTCGCATCTCCAAGGACCGTAAAATCAGCTACCAGCGCCAGCTGCGCGAGATGATTGTCAGCGCGATCCTGGATGACAAGCTGCCGCTCGAGATCGCGCTGCCGTCGTCGCGGGAACTCGCGCGCCATCTCGGGATAGCGCGCAATACCGTGGTGCTCGCCTACCAGCAGTTGATCGACGAGGGTTACCTGATCGCGCGCGAACGCAGCGGTTACTACATCGATAAAACCATTCTCGATGGACGCGTGCGGGTGGAGCCTCTCAAGTTCGAGGGCGAACATAAACCACCGGACTGGAAACGGCACATCAAGTTTCATCCATCGCAACAGCGCAATATCGTAAAACCGGTGGACTGGAAAAAGTACCGCTACCCGTTCCTGTTCGGGCAACTCGATCCGGACCTGTTTCCGGTCGCCGACTGGCGTGAATGCTGCCGCCAGGCGCTCAGTGTCAGCGACATCCAGGATGTCACGCCCGATGCCATTGATACCGATGATCCTTTGTTGATCGAACAGATCCAGGCGCGCATCCTGCCCCGCCGCGGCGTCTGGGCCGCTCGCGACGAAATCCTGATCACGATGGGCGCGCAGCAGGCATTGTATATACTCGCCGACCTGCTGATCCAGAAAGGCACCCGCGTCGGCATCGAAAACCCGGGCTATCCGGACGCGCGCAATATCTTCGAACTCAAATCACCCGAGGTGGTACCGCTCGAAGTCGATGAACACGGAGTAATTCCGGGCACTGACCTGAACTCATGCGAATTTGTCTACGTCACCCCGAGCCACCAGTCGCCAACCACGGTGACGATGCCGCTTGAACGCCGTGAGCATTTACTGAAACAGGCCGAGCAACATGATTTTCTGATCATCGAGGACGATTACGAAAGCGAAATCAACTTTATCGGAGAACCGACCCCGGCATTAAAAAGCCTCGATGGCAACGAAAGAGTCATTTATGTCGGCAGCCTGTCGAAGACGCTAGCGCCCGGTCTGCGCCTGGGTTACATGGTTGCGCCGAAGGCGTTGATCAGGGAGGCGCGCGCGTTACGCCGTTTGATGGTGCGTCATCCACCGGCCAACAATCAGCGTATCGTAGCCCTGTTCCTGTCGATGGGTCACCACGATTCTCTGATTCACCGTCTCAGCCAGACTTACAAGGAACGCTGGCAGATCATGGGCAAAGCACTCAATCGTCATCTGCCGGAGTCGTCACGTATCCCGTCGTTTGGCGGCACCTCTTACTGGGTCGAAGGGCCCGCAAGGCTCGATACACGCAAGCTCAAGGAAAGTGCGCGCACAGCCGGTATCCTGATCGAATCCGGCGACATATATTTCATGCAGGAAAAACCACCACTCAATTTCATTCGCCTCGGCTATTCGTCGATCAGCGCGCGCCAGATCGAACCCGGTATCAGGAAGCTCGCCGGCCTGATCCACGACATGAACTAACCACTGTCATATGGTTCCTTGTCATACCGCCCGCTCAACTACCCTGTCATACAGCCCGCTCAATTACCCTGTCATACCGCGGCTTGACCGCGGTATCCAGTTGTAAATTATATGAGTGCATTCCTGGATCCCGCCGGTCCGACGCATCGGGTCGAGCCGCGGGATGACATCACTATAACGCGGGATGACATCACTATGGATCAAGGTGTCCATACTCCAATTGGTATCACCGATACCCCTCAACTGGTACTACAAGAAAAAAGCGGTTGGCTTATTTTAGCCGGCCACAAAAATTAGACCCTCACCGAGGACAGCGCAATGAAAATGACCACCGAAGAAGCCTTCATCAAGGTTCTGCAGATGCACGGCATCGAGCACGCCTTTGGAATTATCGGCTCGGCAATGATGCCGATTTCCGACCTGTTCCCCGAGGCGGGCATCAAGTTCTGGGATTGCGCACACGAATGCAACGCCGGCATGAGCGCCGACGGCTATACCCGTGTCACCGGCAAGATGTCGATGGCTATCGCGCAGAACGGACCCGGCATCACCAACTTCGTGACCCCGGTGATGACCGCTTTCTGGAATCACACGCCGATGCTGCTGGTCACCCCGCAGGCGGCCAACAAGACCATCGAGCAAGGCGGCTTCCAGGAAGTCAAGCAGATGGAAATTTTCGAAAACTGCGTTTGCTACCAGGAAGAAGTGCGCGATCCAAGTCGCATGGCGGAAGTGCTGAACCGTGTTATCGAAAACGCCTGGCGTGGTTCGGCTCCGGCTCAAATCAATATCCCGCGAGATTACTGGACACAGGTTATCGATATCGAGCTGCCCCGTCCCATCGTGCTGGAACGCTCACCCGGCGGCAAAGAAGCGATCGCACAGGCGGCCGCGCTGTTGTCCACAGCTGAATTCCCGGTAATCCTGAACGGCGCCGGCGTCGTGCTTGCGGGTGGTATCGATGCTTCTGTCAAACTGGCCGAACGCCTCGACGCACCGGTTTGCTGTAACTACCAGCATAACGACGCCTTCCCGGGCTCGCACCCGTTGTCGGCAGGCCCGCTTGGTTACAACGGCTCCAAGGCGGCGATGGAATTGATCGCGAAGGCCGACGTGGTGCTAGCGCTCGGCACGCGCCTGAACCCGTTCTCGACACTGCCCGGTTACGGTATCGATTACTGGCCTAAAGGCGCCAAAATCATCCAGGTCGACATCAACGCCGGTCGCATCGGCCGCACCAAGAACGTAGACGTCGCCATCGTTGGTGATGCCAGGCAGGTCGCCGAGCAGTTGCAGGCACAACTCAGCGACGACGCGGGTGATAAGGGCCGCGACGCGCGCAAGACACTGATCGCCGAAACCAAGGATAACTGGCAGCGCGAACTGGCGGAAATGATTTACGAGGAAGACACCGACGAGGGCATCACCTGGAACGAGCGCGCACGCAACCGCGATCCCGAGCGCATGTCGCCACGCCAGGCCTGGCAGGCAATTATGAAAGCGATGCCCCCAGACGCAATGGTGTCGTCCGACATTGGTAACAACTGTGCCATCGGCAACGCTTATCCCAGTTTCGAGCAAGGTCGCAAGTACCTCGCACCCGGGCTGTTCGGTCCCTGCGGTTACGGCCTGCCGTCAATTCTCGGCGCCAAGATCGGCCGTCCCGACGTGCCCGCGATCGGTTTTGCAGGCGACGGTGCGTTTGGCATTTCGATGAACGAAATGACCGCCTGTGGCCGCAACGACTGGCCGGCGATCACGATGATCATCTTCCGTAACTACCAGTGGGGCGCAGAGAAGCGCAACACCACGCTGTGGTACGACGATAACTTTGTCGGAACCGAGCTCAACGTCGGCGTTGAGTATGCGCAAATCGCCGAAGCCTGCGGCGTCAAGGGCGTCAAGGCCGAAACCATGGACGGCCTGACTGCGGCACTCGGGATCGCGGTTAAAGAACAAATGGAAGACAATGTCACTACCTACATCGAAGTCGTGCTCAACCAGGAACTGGGCGAGCCCTTCCGCCGCGATGCGATGAAGGCCCCGGTTGCAGTAGCCGGCATCGATCCCGCCGACATGCGCCCTCAAAAGGGCAGCTGAATAACGAGCAGCAATAAGATCCCGCTACGTCGGACCGCCGCTTACGCGGCAATCTGATGTAGCGGAATGACGGGGATAATTCGTGGAAACGCGGGAATTATTTTCTGGAACTGCCGAAGTCGACAGACGAGCCTGTTGAGGATCCACCACCATCGAAGGTTTTTGCCAAGTCCTGTTCGGTATCAAGCAGTTCCGCATCGATGATTTCGTTAATGAGTTCGACGCGGTCGATCGCCGGTACCCTGGGCTCGTCGTTGGCGTAATCGACAATGCGCGGCGTGATCAGTACCACGATTTCGGTACTGAGGATGTTCTGCGACCGGTTCGAAAACAGTCCGCCGATAATCGGCACATCACCCAAACCGGGAACTCCTTCACGGGTATTATTAACCTGGTTCTGGATCAGGCCACCGAGAAAAACGGTTTTACCGTCAGGCACCAGCATGTGCGTCGATACCTGTGTGGTTGACTTGGAAGGAATGCCATCGTCGTTGACAAAGCCGGTACTGACCTCGGGGAGGATATCGAGCAAGATGCGACCGCTGCGATCGACCGTCGGTGTCACCTTGAGAATAACACCCGTCTCGAGAAATTCGACGCTCTCGGTACTAACATTGTTGATCGTTGTCGTTACCTGGTAACCGATTTCAGCTCCGACCACCGATTGCGCTTCGAGCCCTTCCATGGCGAGCAGCTTCGGTGTCGAAATCGTGCGCAGGCGCCCGCGCTCTTTCAAAGCATTCAACACCAGGGCGACGTTACTGTTGGTGTATTGCGCAAACAATCCAGCTGAATTCGGATTGGCCAATCCCTGGGTACCGAGACTGCCGGTACCATCAGAGCTGTCGAACAGCTTGGCCCAGTCGAGTCCGTAGGACTGGTTGTTGGTAAGTGTGATCTCGAGGATCTTGGCCTCGATCATGATCTGTTTCGGCTCGCGATCGATTTCACCCAGCAGCATTTCCAGTCTGTCCAGAAATGGTGGCAAATCCTCGATCACGAGCATATTGTTTTCCGCCAATGCCTTGATGTTGCCCAACTCGGAAACATATTCCTGCAGGATGGTTTCGACCTCACTGGTCGAGGCATACTGTATCTTGAAGGCGCGCACTTCGAGGCTGTCGCTTTGCCGTAGTTTGCCGGCGTCATCGCGTTCGATGACAAAGAAACTGTTATTACGTTGCTCGACCACGAAACCGGCGGATTCGGCAATCAGCTTTACCGCCTCGGCCGTGTCCATATCATAAAGATTAACCGAGACATCACCACTGACTCCATCGGCAACAAATATGTTCATGCGTTGCTCGCGCGACAGCATCTGCATCACCTCGCGGATATCGAGATCCTCGATGGAGAGCGAAATCTTGCCAGCATAGATGGCTGGGGATGAAACCAGCAGGGAAAGCAAGATAGTCAGCTTTAGTAAACTGCAAGTCACGATAGCGGTAATTTTTGATATCAATTTCATATCGGTTCCGGGCACCTAGTTCGATTGCCTGTCTTTGATCGTGAATGAAAACTTCCTGCCGGCACGGGTAAATATAGCCTCGCCTTCCTTGACCGCGATCAATTTCAAACCCTCTATCTTGTCACCAATCGCCAGCAACTCGCCGTCCACAACCACCATCGGTGCGATTTCCGACACCATGGTTGCAGTCAGTTTGAGCTCCACTTGCTCGGGCGGCAATACGTCTGCCTGCCTGGCCGGGGGCGGTGGTGGCGCATTGAATATGTCGGGCCGGCTGAACGGATTATTGTTCAAGCCCAAAATATCGGATTCCGCGCCGAAGGCTGGAACAGCGGCGAGTGCCCACAGCGCTAATAGGTAAACAGGTAGTTTAGGAGCCATACTTTTGCTCCATGCGATACGACACCAGCGTCAGTGTCAGGTCCAACTTCGGATTCTTGATCGCGTCGCGGTCATTTGGATTGATTTCAAACTTCTTCACCACGATGTAACCCAGCTCGTCATTGACGATCTGCAACCATTCGAAGAAATCGTAGTAGCGCGCATGCAACTTGACCTCGAACAGGCGCTCCCGAAAATTCTGCACCTGGTTACCACTACCGGGCTGCACACTCATCAGTTCGACATCGGTGGCCCAGGAAACCTTTTGCAGCCGTCCGATGACAAAGGATTCCATTTCCTTGACCGGCAGTTGAGCCATGTCACCATGCAGCTGACGGGACAGGTCCTTTACCTCGTTATCGATCTTTTGCAACTGGTTGTTGAGACTATCGTTGTTGCTGACCGCCCGCTTCAGCACCTGGTGGCTGGAATTAAGTTCACGGTAAGTTTTGGCTTGTGGCAACAGCAGGTAAGTTGCCTCGACCAGGGCAATCAACAGCACGATGCCAATCAGCATCATGGCGACGACCCGCGGTTGTGCGTTTTCAAAAAAATCCTGCATCAGCTGCTCCCGTACCTTGCGGAAACCACGATTTCGAGACTGAAATCGACCAGCTTGATCCGGTTGACCTCCGACTGACGCGAACTGACGATACGTACATTCTCGATCTCCGGCTGCTGCGTCAGGTTTAATACAAACTTCGACATTGCGACGTGGTCCAGGGCCTGGCCCTGAATCGTCATCCTGGTCTCGATCTTCCAGGTTTCTTCCTGCTTGTTCCTGTTATCGGCCGCAATCACGATAAAGTAACCCGTATTGACCTCTTCCCGGGTATCACCCACCGGCGTGCCGGCACGACGAAACTTCCAGTTGGTGAGCCAGACATCCGGACCTGGCAGCGCACGATCGATCATCAGCATCATCTGCTCGGCCGAGGCACCACTGCGCAAACCAGTCAACAGGTCCAGCTGCTGCTTCAGATCGCTCTTTTGCTGATTGAGTTGTTCCAGTTGTTTACGGTTCGCATTGGTGATTTCACGCTGCGACTGGAAGTGCTGAATCTGTTCATCAATTTGTGCATTCGCCTCGCGTAGCAATACAAATGCTGCCACAAACACGATCGTTAACAGGACGAGCGCGTAACCGGTTAATTTGAACCAGCGCGTAAACAGCAGGCGCTTGCGCAGGTCTTCCGGGAACAGGTCTATTTCATTCATCTGTCACCAGTCCCCTTAGCGCCAGTCCCATCGCGATCGAAATTTCAGAGAAAAGACCTTCCCAGGGAATCCGGGTGTCTTCATTTTCATCCTGAAACACCTGGTTAAACTCGGTTTGACCATCGGGCGCGTCAAAATCGAGTAACGACAACAACACCTGTTGCGCACCGGGCCACTGGGCAATACAGCCGAGCAGGCAAATACGACTTACCGGCACGCCGTGGGTTTCGGAAGCGGTAAACACCAGCACCCGGTTGATTTCATTGATCAGGTCCAGAAAACAGGGTTTTACAATTTCGAGCAAGGTTGCGGAAATATCGCTTTCCGCTTCGGCACCGATCGCCAGCGCCAGCGGTTGCTTTGCGAGACCATGGTCGGTGATCAGGGCGCGTGCCGATTCGGCCGAGATATCGAGCTCGCGCGAAATGTTTTCGAGCAACATGGCTTCACCGAAGGGTACCGCCTGGTTGAACAGCAACCTGCGTCCCGATATGACAGTCAGGTATGACTCGTCTTGATAGGTGTTGATCATCAACACGTTATCTGCAGCGTGTCCGGTATATAAAGCGCTGACGATACGGCGCAACGCGGTCGGTGCGATATCGAGCGAATCCACTTCCAGGCCACAGCTGATCAGTGCATGTAACATCGAGTCCACGGCTTCGCGCTTAGCGACCGTGGCCACCACCATGTGCTCTTCGTCTGACGGATTGGAACGCACCGGCACATAGTCGACCACGTAATCGTCGATCGATCCCTCGATACGCTTGGACAGCATTTTGACAACTTCGCTGTCGACATCGCTAACGTTCGACTTGTAAGTCAGCAGGATTATCTTGGCCTGTTCCCAGGGCATCAGCGCCGCAACCCGCTTGCCCTTGAAATTTTTCTTTCTCAGCACCGGTCCGATCAGGCGCTTGAGTTTCTTTGGCTCGGCCAACAATGAATCACGACTACCGGAAAACCCGATCGATTCCTTGGCAACAATCGAAAACAGCCCGTTTTCGAGCGGACGAATCTGGCACATGTGGATCTGGTTGGCGCTGATATCGAGCCCGATCAGTCCCGGTCCGGCCGACTTTGCCGGGGAGGGACTCTTGCGTCTGAACTTCTGTAGTATCGTCATTTATCTGCGCGCGCGGGAAATTTCTCGGGTTTATATGAGGGTATCGGCCCGAAGCACAGATTATTGAAGGTTTTTTACGCTCTAAACTGCGACTCCGGCCAAACCGGAAGTGCAACGGGAGTCGACTATACGGCGACCTTTTGCAGCTTGGGGAAAAGCATGTTGACGACGCTGTTCAATTGCTCGGCCACCTCGGCATTCAGGGCCTCGCAGCCCGCAATATCGAGCCCGGTTGCATCCCAGGCATGGCCATCCGCTTCAGCCAAAACCTCGTCCAGCGGCCGCTTTTGTGCATACGCATTAGCGAACAGGACAGCAACATGCAAAATTGCGCTATCGAGCAGATATGCTGCATCGGGGTCGGGTTCGAGGTGGTTTTCGATCACCGTTACCAGGCTGTCAGGCAGTTTCCAGTTTTTCATCAGCATGCTTGCAACCTGCACATGATCAAAACCAGCCACCTCTCGCTCAACCAGGTACAGCGGCTTCCCGTCAGCATCGGCCTCTCGTCGTGCCTGTTGCACCAGTACCGGTATCGATTGGTACATGATCAGGTGGCCGATTCCACTTAACAGGCCAGCGACAAACATACGCTCGCCATCCATCAGGTTGCAGACACCTGCCAGGTTACGCGCGGCGATCGCGCGATAAACACTGCTCAGCCAGAATTGCTTGATATCGAGATACTCGCATTCGTAATCACCGAGCGCATCGGCGATCGACGTCGCCAGCACCAGATCACTAATCTGCTGTACGCCCAGTATCGAAACCGCGTGGTTGACGGTATCAATTTTCGCGGCAAACCCGAAATAAGCGCTGTTAACGATTTGTAGCATTCGCGCCGTCAAACCCGGATCGTAAACAATCAACTGCGCCACGTCCTGCATCGAGTAGTCGTGGCTATCGAGGATTTCCTTCAGTTTCCAGTAAATGTCCGGCAAGGAAATCAGGTTGGCCTGGACGCTGACCCTATCCCATTGATTGCTCATATGAATGCTTCCGCTTTCGGATAATTAGTCATTAAATCGGCTTGAAGCCCATTTTCATTAATGTTTCAGGCGACCAAATCTCCACCCTAGCTGGCTTCCTTGTTCACGCTCTCGGGCATTTTCCATAGACTCTGGGTGCTGATGAGCAAGTCGTTGGGATCCTGTAGTACGCTGATGAAGATGTTCGGCGGTGTCGGATCAGCATCCTTGAGACTCTTCGCCCGGTAAAGTGCGAGATCGGCCTGCTTGTAAAGCTGACGGTAACTGACCTCGATATCGGGCGGTACACTCGCAACTCCGATACTGAGACTCGCCTGCTGGATCAGGTCATACTTGCACCTGGCGTTCAGCTCGCAGAACTTTTTGAGCCCTCTTATCGCAATGACCCGGGGATCGAGATCGGCAAATATTACCGCGAATTCATCACCGCCCATGCGCACCAGGCTGCCGTTACCGGCCAACACGCTATCGAAGGCCACGCCGATGTGCTTCAGCACCACGTCACCACTTTCGTGCCCGCATTCATCGTTAATCAGCTTGAAATCGTCGATATCGAGCAACATGAAATGGAACTGGTTTTGATTCTCGCGACACTGCTGCAGGTATTTTTCGAATTTCAGGTCGAAATAGCGTCGATTCCAGGCCCCGGTCAACGGGTCGCGATTTGATAATTCGGTAATCTGCTCGTGCGCAACCACCAGGTCGTGCTGGGTCGAAATATCGTGCTTGCGCAGCTTGACGTTACGCACCACCAGCGACAGGCTGACCGCGCTGGCGCCCAGCATGATGAACTGCAGCGTCCACAGGCTCTGTTCGGCAAAATCAAACTTGGCGTCCAGCGTCGACAGCGTAAACATGGTGTAGACCAGCAGCGTCACCGCCAGGGCCTCACCGAGGCCCCAGGACATCATCGGGATGACGATGAACAGCATCGCCACACTGGCAAACAGCATCGGGTGAAATACCTGCTGGTAGTGCGCCAGCAATACGAACGAGCTGCCCGAAACCACCAGCAGCGTGATACCCAGTAAATGTAACGCCTGGGGGTCACCGACCGTACGCGCCGCAAACACCATGTTGAGCGACAGCAATACCAGGATCGCACAGGTGTAGAGGTACATCGGATCGAGCACGAAACTGACGTAGAGCACGCCTTCGATCAGCAGAATCGCCATCATCAAGATGCTCATCGCTGCCAGGCCCCGGCGCGCCTCTTCGACCGATTTTGGTCGGGCGAATCGGGTCAACTCGGGCGACTCGAAGCGGGAGCTGGACCATACCGAGCGTAAATGTCTGGGTAGTTTTATTTTCAAGGTCGTTGGTCCCAGTGTTGGTTCATGCGGATGCTTTCCGTGCAGGTATCAAGTCAATAGATCGGCCAAAAGTACTTTTTCATTAATTATCACGGCGACAGCACCCACCAGCCGACCGGGTAGAAGTTACGCGTGCCACTGCCGTACTCGGAATACCATTGAACCTGCGAGCTGCCGTCGACATTGACGTGCATCGACGCCGCATCGGAGCCGCCGCCCTCTGCTTCCTGTATATCAAGCACGCGCTGCAGCGTCGAGCCGCTCTCGCGCACGCCGATGTGTACTTCGGCACCGGTAGACTCGTTAGTCATCACAAACTGGGCAACCGAATCGGCGGGTACCCCGAAACTACTGAGATCGTTTGTTTCCCAGGTCAGCAGCGTCGAGACCTGCCCATACAGGCCGCCGTTTTCAGTATAGGTCCCGGGTGGTGTGCTCCAGTAGCCGAGTACGTAAAAGTCGATATCCGCGGCGCTAGTGGCAAAAACCTCCGCGATCGTCGACGTATCGGTATTGACCATCATCGTGACCGCGTCGACGCCGCCACTCTCTGCTTCCTGCAAGTTGAAGCGTCGCTGGTAGGTTGCCCCCGAGGGACGCACCCCGGCGAGTCGCTCGGCCCCGGTATTGGTATTGATCATCGCGATTTCGGCGACCTGGTTAGGCCCGAGACCATCGTCGGCAAGTCCTTCCTCGACCCAGGTATTGCTGTTATTGGCGGTAAACGGCTCGAATAGCTCGACATAACTTGCGCCAGTCCAGTAACCGAGCAATACGAAAGTAATGTCGGCAGTATCGTCCGAATAGTGCTGAATCTGGCTACTCGCGTCAGCCTGGACGTGCATGGTTATGGCGTCGACACCATTGCCCTCGGCTTCATGCAGCTGGATCCGTCGGTCCAGCGTCGAACCCACCGCGCGCACTCCGCCCCAACGCTGCGCGTTGGTGCGATTGTTAGCCACTGCAACCTCGACCACCGCGTTAGCGGGTACTCCATAAGCGCCAAGATTCACAGTTTCCCAGGTATCCGAACTGACCGCCGACCACGGCTGGAACTTTTCAGTGTAACCGGGACCACCACCTCCCTCATCGGTGGCTTCCTGAATGTGAACATTGTCGATATATGAAGTTAGCGTTGTACTTACGCCGTTGAACTCGAACTGGATCAGGGTATCGGCCGCGATGAACGCTGTCAGATCAAAGCTTGCGGACTGATACTCGGTGTGATCGAAGGGACCTGTGTATCGCACGATCTCGGTCCAGTCGGTACCACCATTGGTACTGACGCGGAGGCGCATGAAATCATCGAGCGGATAGTTCACGAGGCGATAATCGAAACTCAACCTTGGTTGCGTAAAAACCGTCAAATCGACCTCTCTGCGCATACGCACACCGGTATTTTCTATCCGCATCCGGTAGCTCTCCGCATCGTCGATCAAGGGATCCACGGCGATCTGTATCTCTCCGGAACATGAACCATCGGATTCATTGACTTCGGTCCAGGGCCAAGGGCTCCAGTCAAGGAAACCGTCGCTGCCAGTATAGTCAGCGGCATCGCAATTTCGATCGTTAAATTGATCGAGATAACCGGGTAGTGGCGCACCCACACCGGCAGCCCACTCGAGGGCACGCTGCATCAGGGTTTCGCCGTCGGCGGTCAACTGGCTGGGATCCGCATTGGTGAACGGCAGGTGCACCCGACGCGCTGGCGCAAAACCACCGTCCCAGCGCTCGGCGCCGGTGTCGAGGGTGGCCAGCGCCGGTACCGCACCGGTGGTCTCACCCACAATCTGCAGATCCGGCGCCAGCGTACCGCCGGGCACCGGCATCGCCAGGTCGGTGGTAAATACGGTGACCGGATTACCCGCGAAGAGTTCGGAAATATAGTGCGATGCATTGGTTGCACTAAAAGCACTTTCGGTCACACTCGACGCGGTCGAACTGGAGAAGCCGAAGTTATCGAGCTTGCCGTTGATCTCGTTGACGATCGGTGTCGGCGACCCGGTCAGCTTGTTGACCAGCGTCGGTCCTGAAGTGGTACCCGATACGTAGACTACGTCCGCCGCCGCGGCCGCCGCATCGAAATTAGCCTGGCTGTCGCCGTCATCGATGACAGTAACGCTGTAACACCAGGACTCCATCAGGGTTTTCATGCCATCATCCTTGCTGGCAAGGGGTGAGTCGTTGCCGACGACTAACAGCAACGGTTTCAGGCCAGGACAACCGGCGCCACCGGCCCACTCGATCGCGCGTTGCATGATCGTGCGCCCATCGTCGGTCAACTGGTTTATGTCGAAGGTGCCACCACCCCAGGGTAGTTGTGCACGCCGCCCGGCTGCCGTGCCCCCAGCCGACAGGTCGTCGCCAGCGCTCAGCGTGCCGAGGGAAGGCTCCCAAAGGCTGCCCGTGTTGAAACTCTCGCCCAGTGTCTGCAGCCCCGGAGCCAGGGAGCTCACGAGCATGTGCACGGACTGGTCACTCGAGGTAAAGGTCAGCAACCCGGTTGCGAAAGGCTGAGTGATGTAGTGCGTATTGTCGACGACGTCGATCTCGTGCCGGCTCTTGAACAGCTTGTCCGCGCTGAAGCCCAGCTCATCGACCTGCTCGCCTTCTTCGTTGACCACGCCGATCATCGTGTTGCGAAGCTTGGTGCCAAGGTTCGACGAATTGATGTCCTGCGGGATATAGGCGACGTCGTTCGCGGCTGCGGCGGCATCGAAATTGGCCTGGCTGTCGGACTCGTCGATCAGGTTGACCGTGTAACCCCAGGATTCGATCAGCGCCTTTTTCGCGCTTAGCTGGGCGTTCAGGATGGCCGGATCCACCACTACCAGCAGCAGATTACCCGCGCTTGTTTTATCGGCACCGATGCCCCACTCGAGCGCGCGCTGCACCAGCAGGCGGCCGCTGGCGTTCAGATGATCCCAGTTAAACCGGTAGCGGGTGCCGAGCGGCAGGACTACTCGCCTTCCGGCAGCATTGCCGCCGCCTTCCATCGCGGCACCCCTGTCCAGCGCCACCAGCGACGCGTCGCCACCGATTTCCGTCAGAGATTGCTGATCAGCGGTCAGGGCACCTGATGTGACCAGCTGTTCCATGCTGGCCGCATAGATCGGCAGTGGGCCGATCGGGAATACGCGGGTAATGTAGTGATCGGTGCTGGTAATGTCGATATCGGTGCCGACCTTTGGCGTGCTGCCGGTGGCGAGCCCGAGATCGGGGTTGTAGTCGCCATCCTGGCTGACCACGCCGATCGGCGCATTAACCAGTTTGGTGCCGACCGAGCCGGAATTGACTGTTTCGGAGATAAACACGACGTCATTGACCGCGACGAGGGCATCGTAGATCGCCTGGTTGGCGCTTTCACTGATAACCGAGACCGTGTAGCCCCAGGATTCGAATAGATCTTTCGCCTTTTGGTCTTCGGCTACCAGCGTCGTCGGATTGATTACCACCATCAGCAGGTTGCCACTACCCTGCGGCGCGAAGCAGACTTGCCCGCAGGTGCAGGCGTAGGTAATGCTCAGGCTCGGCCACCTGGTTGGATCCGCGTCATCGCTCGTATAGAATCGCTCGCCCGACATTCCGGCGACCGCGGCGACCAGCGCGACACCGCGGTTCGGGTAACTACCGTCAACCCAGCCCTGTACTAGCGGAGTGATGTTCCATGCGTAACGCTGGTTTGCCGGACCGACCGGGGTCGTCGCAATCGCGGCGATATCGAAATCGGCGCCGGGTGTGTCCCAGTTGGTTCCCGCTTCGCGCTCGTTCCAGGTCACCGAGTCTTCGCTCCACGAGTTCCTGATACGATGCGCCGACACCGGCTGATCCGCCCCGGAGCCGCTCTGGCGCTCCAGCGACAGGGTCGCCTGAAGAATTTGCGCTCCGGCCGGTATCGCGCCAGTGTTGAAGCGCAGCAGCGAACGCGTCGTATCGCTGGCGGTGGACGATACCCAGGTTTCTGCCGAGGCGCCGTAGTTGTTGTTGGGTGACTGATCCCAGATTTCGGCGTCATCCCCATCCGTCGCATCCGGCTGCAACTGGAGCATGCCCGGCGGATGTTGATACAACACCACGTCATTGCGAATGATATCTCGCGTCACACCGTTGGCGAGCGTGCCAACCGCTTTCAGCAGCGCCGGCGAAGAAGGTGGCGCACCGACGATGACTTCGAGGTAGGGTGCGTTGGAAGACTCGCGGCTATTGTATCTGCCTGCGACGTCTTCGCTGGTCGAGTTCAGAGTAATGCCATAGTTTGACTGGCCGTTATTCCAGGCCTGCACCTGGCTGGTGAGATTGACTGGAATCCATACACCGGTGATTGACTGAGGCGGAATGCTGGTGATCACGGTGCTATCCATGTTGGCGTTCATCGTGTTCCAGGTAGCGTCGGTCTCGATCCAGTCGGCAGTGATGCGATGGATGTTGAGCGGCCCTTCGGGGTGGGCCTGGTCGACATAAAACCAGGCTGTGGCTGACAGAACCGTAACCTTCGCCGGAATTGAAGACAGATCGAAGCGCAGCAACGGGCGTTCGATATCACCGCCCACGAAAGCGACGTGCAGGACGGGATCGCTAGCCTTGTTTTGGTCCGGTTGGTTGCTTTTGATCCAGGTGTCCTGGTCCACGCCGATAGTATAGGGCGTCGTACTGCCGAGATCGGTGGTCAGGCTAGTCGTGTATTTATCGTTACCGAGCGGCTCATCGCTCAGGTTGCTGTACGGACCGCAGCCTTGCTGATGGCTCAGCCACAAGGCGTGATTCAATCCGGCATCGGCTACGTATTGCGCCTGCTGCGCATCGAGTTCGGTGGCGGCGGTATTGCTTTCGAGAGCGCTCTCGGTATTCATCAGCAGCGCGATCGCGGCAACCAGCGTGATCACGACGATTACCGGCAGCAGGATATAGCCCGTTTGTTTAGCCGAATTAACCGGTTGACATGGTTTTCCGTATCTGTCATTGCGAGCGAAGCGAAGCAATCTGGTTGTAGCGGGAGATTGCTTCGGCGCGTTGCGCCTCGCAATGACGGCATTGAATATCACAGCGCGCCCCCGACCCGCACCTGGGCTTGCAGGCTCACGGTTTCGCCGGTGATCGGGCTGGTGAGTTCGAGCGTGAGGTCGATGATTTCAACGACGCTGCCATTATCGAGGCGCTCGACGCGAAAGCGGGTGACGTTTTCGGCAATCACCGATTCGATATAGTCGCGCCCGTCGACCGGCCCATCGGGCACGCTAATGCCATCGGTATCCCAGGGCGCCGGCATGCGTTCGACCAGGAACCCACTGTTCAGGTAAAAGACAACCGGATCATAAGGATCATCGAAAGTATTACCATCTTCATCATCGTCATCGACGCTGCCTTCGTCGATGGAACCGTCGGCATCGTCATCAACACCACAGACTCCCGGACAGCCATCACCATTCTGGTCGCTGGCCGTATCTTCATCGATGTTGTTATCACCGTCGTCATCGATACCATTAAGGGGATCTTCGTTAAAAACAGCCTGGGTTTCGTCATCGTCCCACCAGAAGGAAGGGTCCTCGTCGACCAGGCCGTCGCCATCGTCATCAATGAGCATGATGCCGGGAAAGAAATCGTGGTTGTTATCGTTGGGTAAATCTTCATCGATAAACCCATCCTTATCGTCGTCGGCATCCGGGAAGCCATCACTGTCCAAATCGACATAGGCCGGCAGCGTCACCGCGAGCACCGCGGTGGCGAGTGTACTGTCGCCGATCGGTGGTGATGGCGGGATGGTTTGCTCGCGGATATTTTCCGGCCAGTTGGAGGCCGGTTTATCCCGGTAGGGAAGCAATAAAAGACGCGAATTGGCAACCGTGCGCAACATGCGCTGCATCGCGAAGCGTGTATCGCGCGTCAGCTTGTTTTTTTCTGAAACCGCATCCTGCGACTGCAGCGCCTGGCTGACCACGCCGCTGAGGCCAGCAATAATCAGCGCCGCGATCGCAAGCGTAATCATCAGCTCGACATAGGTGAAACCATGCCGCCTGGCGTGCGATCCTGGCAATAGAAGAATTTGCGCGAGGCTATTCAACGATCACGGTCTCCAGTGTACGCGGGCTATCCTCGATCGT
>Ga0265303_10000543_pt1 | contig 21384 bp, 13 predicted proteins | sample Helome_2_FD_192494 | JGI IMG/M metagenome (GOLD analysis project Ga0265303, IMG submission 192494) | Marine sediment microbial communities from subtidal zone of North Sea - Hel_20160317 (Illumina Assembly) | ecosystem: Environmental > Aquatic > Marine > Subtidal zone > Sediment ... | reverse complement strand
AACAATGCATGCATGAACGCCTCGGAAACCTCATCGGGTTCCTTGTAGGAGAGTTCACGTGCGGCCGTCGCTTCGTAGGCCTCTTTCATTTCCGCAGTGACTTCGCCACCGGCGGCTTTCGTCTTCTCCGCCTCACGAGCTACGCTGCTGCGACGGATGTTCGACTTGTAATTGCCTGGCTCGACAACACTGACGACGACGTCGTGCGGCTTCATCTCTTCGGCGAGCGCATCCGTATAGGCTTCAATCCAGTGTTTGCTGCCGGCGTAGGCGCTGAATCCCGGAAATGCTGAGAGGGTGCCCGCGATCGATCCCGTCGTCACAATGCGGCCTTTCGATTCCATAACCAATGGCGCGAACGCCTTGGTGGTCCGGTACACACCTTCAACATTAACAGTGTAGACAAACGTTTGGTCCTCAACGGGTGTGTCGATAACCTCGCCACCGCCGCCAACGCCGGCATTATTAACGAGGGCGTAGAGTCCCGTGCCTTTCTTCTTGATCATGGCCACAGCAGCATCAATCTGATCCTGACTGGTGACGTCGAGCTTTACGGCAGTAACGTTATCAATCGCACTCAACGCCTCGAGGTCTTTATCCTTCCGCGCGCCGGCGTAGACGTGATAGCCCTCTTCGGCAAGCGTTTCGGCGAGGTGTCGGCCGATGCCCGTGCTGGCGCCCGTAACCAGGATCGACTTGTCGCCGGCCACGGCGTGTGGCGCCGCGAGGAAAATGACTGCGGCGACAACAACAAACTGGATGAGTTTATTCATTAGTGCTTACCCTTTATTATTTTGATGCAAGTGACACTAGCATAAAGAATGCGAACGGTTCTCGTTTCGTTTTTTCTTAACCGGAACCGAGCAGCATCTTGGTCGCAACTACCGCGGCCACGGCAATAGCTATGACGCACCCGCCCATCCTCGCTGTGCTATTGACTACCCCTAGTCTTTTGCCAGGTCGTCAATGCAGGTACCACCGCTAAAGCCTGCAGGAATGCTGTTCCAAACGGATTCCTTGCTTGCGATGCCTGCTGACAAAATCGTGAACTTGCCGCTTTCCGTGTAACTGCCCGGCACGCCACCGACAAGGCGGAATTCCGAACCGCAGAAGTAGCCGTCGTATGTCGCGGCACCGTCGTCAACGTAGCTGTAACTGCCATCGCTATTCTTGAGAATGGTCAGCTGGATGGGTGCATCCACCTCATCCGGCTCACCGACATTCGAACAGCTGTAAAGGCCGGACCAGCTTCCCAGGATATCCGCATCGGGAAGGGCATCCAGGTCGCAAAACTCTGCTTCTATCGCGATCTCATCAACAGTGACGTAAGCAGGCATTGGAATAGCGAGCGGGCTGATGTCCAGACACATCTCGAACGAACCCATTGCCACGACATGACGCCCCGGCCCCATGCCATCCGTTGTTGCGATTGCTGTGCTGCTGGTTGGTTGTGTATCGAAGTCGCCATCAAAATTGTACGAACCGAGCACCGACCCGTTTGTACAGGCATCCGGGTCACCGGGATATGACACGTAGACTGTGACTGTCGCGCCAGTTGCCGCAACGGCAGCCTCAATGCCCAGGACCGTGCCAAGAAAATCGATCTTCGCCAGGCGTTGCAGGATCTGGTACGGATCGAACAGTCCGGGCTCGTCATTATCAGCTACGGCGGAACTTGTTACCTGGACGTGCTGCATCGTGTCCGCAAGGTTAACCGTGAAGTCCTTGTAGGAAGTGATGGGCTCACTCAAGAGTGCCGATGGCATCGTATAAGTGAATGAAAACTGCGTGGCTACGCCGGGTTCCACGAGGACATTCTTGACGCTGTCACCGAGCGACACCATGACCACATCCGACGTAGCGCCACCGCCGGTGCCACCGCCTCCGGTGCCACCACCAGTCCCGCCGCCAAGGCCGCCCCCGTCCCCGCCGGAGGAACCGCCACAGCCCGCGAGGGCCAGGATAATGCCGAGAATTGAAATTGCGGATGCCTGCTTCTTATTCATCATCAAGCTCCTTATCAGGCAGAGGGTTTCGACTCCCCATCTGCACAGTGATCCTGAATCGATCACCGGTATCACTCAGTATCGCAAAATAGCCGTGTATTTACCGCTGCAAACCCTGGTTGCAGTAAACTGTAAGCCTTATGAAACGACTGCTCACACTGCTTGGTCTGGTACTGCTGGTATCTGCGGTCCAGGCGGACTCCATTGCGACCATCGAGTTGCAGAATCGCCCGGCTGAAGAAGTGATACCCATTGTCCAGCCTATGCTGGGGGAGGGCGACGCAATATCGGGCCAGGGGTTCAAGGTCTTCCTGCGATCGTCGCCTGCGACTTTGGCCCGCGTGCGGGACATGATTGAGGTTCTGGATACGCCCGCCAGAATACTCGAGATCTCGGTGTTCCAGGGCAGTAGCCGGGATATTCGTGAGCTTGAGGTAAACGCCAGCGCCGAGATCAATCGTGGCGATGCCAGTGTCGAGGGCGGAAGCGATGGAAGCGGCCAGGATGATGCGGGTGGCCGCCTCATATACAGCACCAATAGCGGAGCCGTCAGCGCCGACGGGCTCAGTACGCGACAAAGTCTCAGAGACAATCCGATACACCAGGTACGCGTCACCGAGGGTACCGAGGCGTACATAGAAACCGGCGAGCGGATTCCATACTTCTACGGCGGCGCCTGGAGGGGGCGCAGGGGGACTGCGGGAACTATTGAGTACGAGAACGCGGTCACAGGTTTCTATGTGCTCCCGCGGGTTCGTGGTGAGAACGTGGTTCTGGAGATCAGCCCGTACAAGCACTCGCAGAGCAACACCAGGAGCGAAAGCATCGAGATGCAATCTGCTCGCACCACGATCACCGGGCGAGCAGGTGAATGGCTGATGGTTGGTGGTGTCACCGAGCAACAGGAGCGGGCCGACAGCGCCATCGGCACCGTTTCATCTACCCAGAGCGGGGACAACAGCGGCATCTGGGTCAGGGCAGACCTCGTTCAATAGGGGCCAGTTCCCCGGCTGTCCTGATGACAATATTTGGCCGCTATTGTATATTGATCAATCGGTCTAGTAATCAGCCGGCACAGGTCCAAAGCATGGCCATTCTTGGCAAGGAATACGCCAAAGGCGACGTCATTGTCCGTCAGGGAGAACCGGGCAATTGCATGTTCGTTATCCAGCAAGGCGAAGTCGAGGCGATAGCAGAAACGGACGGAACAGAGTTGCGTCTGCGAAAAATGGGGCCAAACGACTTCTTCGGCGAAATGGCACTTTTTGAAAAAGAGGCTCGCACTGCCACCATCCGCGCCCTGAGCCCGACCCGGGTACTTACGATCGATAAAAAGAACTTCTTGGGAGGCATACACGAAGATCCTTCGATGGCCTTCCGAATCGTAAGAACAATGTCACATCGAATCCGGGACCTGACCGATCGATTGGCGGACTACGAGGAAGAACGCTAGAAGAAACAAGAGGGGGGACTGTGAACAGTACGGCCGGGAACCTGGGCTTTCGGAGTGCGCACTCGCGAAGCAGACAGGATGCCCTACCCAGTAAGCTGCATGACGGCTCAAGGATTGCCGTCATCGGTGCTGGACCGGCCGGTTCGATGTTCAGCCATTTCCTGCTCAATATGGCAGAGACCGTCGCGCTCGACGTAAGCGTCGATATCTTTGAGCCGCGAAAATTCTGCCACCGAGGTCCCGCCGGCTGTAACCACTGTGGCGGCATTGTTTCCGAGTCTCTTGTTCAGCGCCTGGCTACCGAGGGCATCATGCTGCCCGACGACGTCGTTCAACGCGGCATCGAATCCTACACACTCCACATGGACGTTGGCGATGTCGAGATTGCCACCCCCCTGGCGGAGAAGCGTATCGCTGCCATCTACCGTGGTAACGGGCCACGAAATTCCGAACCGACCGATACGCACAGCTTCGACGGCTACCTGTTGCACCTGGCGCAGGAGAAAGGCGCAAATGTGGTCGAGTCCCTGGTTACGGACGTACGCCGCGACGACGCCAGCATGCGGGTTCATTGTGCGGACCAGCATAGCGACAGTTATGACCTGGTAGTCGTGGCCACGGGTGTAAACAGCCGTCTCGAACAGACCCTCGCGGATCAAACACAGGAATTCGAGCAGCCCGGACGCACCAAGACATTCATCTGTGAGTTTCACCTCGGCCGCAAGGTCATCAGGGAGACCTTTGGCCCATCCATGCACGTGTTCCTGCTGGACATTCCCCGACTGGAATTCGCGGCCCTGATTCCCAAGGGTGATTACGTCACGCTGTGCCTGCTTGGGGACGACATCGATGAAGAGTTGATGGATCGGTTCTTTGGTTCTCCAGAGGTGCAGAAATGCTTCCCGGGCGGGGAGATTCCGAGGCACGTCTGCCATTGTTATCCGCGTATCAATATCAAGGCAGCAAGGCCCGCATTCGGTGATCGCATGGTCATGATCGGTGACAGCGGCACAACCCGTCTGTTCAAGGACGGCATTGGCGCGGCATACCGAACGGCTAAGGCCGCGGCAAAGACGGCAATATTTCACGGCATCAGCGCAAAGGACTTCGAGACACATTACGCACCGATGTGTAACGGCATTAACAAGGACAACCAGGTAGGCAAGCTTGTCTTTGGCTTCGGCGGCCTCGTACAGAAGGCCAGGTTCGCTCGCCGCGGCGTGCTTCGCATGACGGTGCACGAGCAGGAACAGCCGGGGAGTTCCAGGCGCATGTCCGGCGTGCTCTGGGATCTCTTCAGTGGGAGTGCACCTTACACTGACGTATTCCTGCGGACACTTCATCCCGCCTACATAGGCAGCCTTTTGTGGAACCTCGTTGCCGGCAATATGCCGGGAAGTTCTGCCAGGAATGGCCGTACGTCCGAAGAGGAGGTCGATCATGTCAGGCACTGACACGCGCGACACGAAGCAGCCTTTCTGGACCAGGGCCCAACAACTGGAAAAGCTGGCGCCTTGCCAGGCCCAGTGTCCTAACAGCGGAGACGTTCGCGGCTGGGTGGGCATTATTGCCCAGCACGACAAGATCGGCTTGACGCTGGATGAGGCGTACGACAAAGCCTGGGCGATGCTCACGGAATTCAACCCGTTGCCAGCCACAGTCGGGCGCATCTGCCCGCACCCCTGCGAAGATCGTTGCACTCGCCGTGACAAGGATGGCTCTATTTCCATCAATGCGATGGAACGATTCCTCGGCGACTGGGGAATTTCCAGGTCACTGTCCCTGCCTGAACCGGGCCCGGAAAAACACCCGGAGTCTGTCGGCGTGATCGGTTCCGGACCGGCCAGCCTGTCGTTTGCTTACCAGATGGCCCGTCGCGGTTACAGCGTCACCATGTACGAGAAACAGGATTTGCCCGGCGGCATGTTGCGCCATGCGATTCCCGACTACCGACTGCCGAGAGAAGTGCTGGATGCCGAGGTGCAACGCCTGTTCGAGCTGCCGATCTCGCTGGTGGGAGATGTTGACGTCGGCAATGATGTTGCCTTCGCCGATCTGCGTGAACAGCATGCCTTGATCTTCCTTGGCCTCGGCGCGCAGAGCGCCAGGCATCTGGGCATTCCGGGTGAAAAAGGCCCCGGGGTCATGTCTGGTATCTCATACCTGCGGCAACGCAAACGCCGAATCGAATCATTGACGGGAGGGCAGGTGGCCGTGGTAGGCGGAGGTAATACAGCTATCGATGCCGCGCGCAGTGCACGCCGTGAGGGCGCCTCGGTAACACTGTTATATCGCCGCAGCCGCGAAGAAATGCCTGCCGCAACCCAGGAGGTAGAGGACGCTCTCGCCGAGGGGGTTCTGTTCGACTTCCTGGTGTCGCCAACGCGCATCGTTCGGGAAGGCACAGACATCCGGGAAATCGAGATTCAGAAAATGCGTCTCGGAGACGCGGATGAACAGGGGAGACGGCGTCCTGAACCGATTCCCGATCAATTCCGGAAGGTGCAGGCCGATACTGTCATCGTCGCCGTTTCCCAGGCACCAGGCTGGCACGGAATGGAACAGATTCGGGACGGCCATCAATGGCTTCATACCAGGGAGGACGGCAAGCTCGAGGACAATATCTGGGCCGGCGGCGATGATCGTGGGCCGGGCATTGCCACTCAGGCCATCGCCCAGGGACGTCTCGCCGCTGAAGCTGCACATGCCGGACTTCGCGGCGAACCACACCCTTGCGAAATGGCGCAACGCGATGCCGTTCGTACAGACGCGGTTAAGGCTGACTACTATCGCGAGCAGGAGCGTGGAGCCGGTCTCCGTCGCCCGCAAGAGGATTGGCTGAGTGATCCGGAACTGGAAATTGATCAGACGATAGGCTACGAGCAGGCCGGTGAGGAAGCGGCCCGCTGCATGTCCTGTGGCCATTGCTTCAACTGTCAGCAGTGCTTCATGTACTGCAATGGTGGTGGCTTCACCGCCGTTGATGATCCGGAGCCGGGAAACTACTTCACCCTTGCACTGGATGCCTGTGAAGGTTGCGGCAAATGCATCGAGGTCTGTCCGTGCGGATATCTCGAAGCGCGTGACGGTGCGATCTGGTAACGCCGTCCGCATCGCCAAGCGCGCCGAAATGAACAGGAGTTGTATATGACCTTCGCCCACAGCCTATTGGAAGATGCCAGAACGCTAGCGAGCTTTGAAGGTTGGGACGAAGAGGTCTACCAGGACTTTCTAAAGCTTCAGCGTCGTGTGATGACCGAGGCCGAATTCGACGACAAGTATCTTCGGCAACGGGCCATTCTCTCGATGGACATGACAGGGTTTACGTCGTCGGCGATCTCACTCGGTGAGTTGCAGAGTTTTCTCAGGATTGTAGATGCACAAAAGGTAGCAATACCTGTGCTCCAGGAATTTGGCGCGGAACTGATTCGGTGTTTTGCCGACGACATCGTTGCATTGTTTCTTGAGCCCGGTTCGGCAGTAGACGCTGCGTTCGAAATTCATCGTCGCATTCAGCAGTTCAACGCATCACCACTCGCTTCAAAGAGCCCACCCTTGTGCTGTGCGGGCATCGGATTCGGACAGGTTTTTGCCATCGGCCCAAATCTCGCGCAAGGGGACGAGATGAACCGGGCATCCAAGCTGGGAGAAGACATCGCGCGCGGCAATGAGACCTTACTTACAGAGCTGGCCCAGGCGGCAATGGCAGATCGCGATGATATCGATTTCGAGTTTCAAAATCAGGATGACCAGCTGTTCTCATTTTATCGCGCTGTCCCGAGAGAGTAAGTAGCCGCGTTTCAGTTCCTCTAGAATCGACACCCGCCCCCTAGGCAAAACCCCGAATCAGGTCGCGCATTCTTTCACGCGTCTTTTCGTCCGGTAGTCGGCCGATTCCTCCACCCAGGTTATCGACAACGTGCTTCGGGTTTGCGGTCTCGGTCAGTACGCTGGTCACCGCCGGATGTGACAGGACGTACTTGATCGAGAACTGGGCCCAGCTCGTGCAATCGAACTCGACGGCCCAGGCTGGCAATTCACGGCCCTTTACAACAGAAAAGTACTTGCCATTGATGAATGGCCGATTCGTCGTAACCGCAATGCCCTTATCTAAAGCCATCGGCAGTATACGGTCCTCGGCTTCGGTCTCGAGCGGCGACAGGTTCACCTGCAGAAAATCCAGCGTTCCGGTTGCCATGACCTTCATCATCATGTCGTAGTACCTGGCGTGATGCCTGGCGAGGCCGATGTATCGCGTCAGGCCTTCGTCCTTCCAGCCGCGAAAGACGTCCCAGTGCGGGACGCCGTCCTCAGGATACGTGTGCATGAGATCAAGAGACTTTTTGCCTGCTGTCGCTCGCAGCTGCTTTGCAGCCTCCGCCGAGGCTTCGTCGTTTTCGCCACTGAAGTAGGCACCGAGAAACAGGTCGTCCCCATGCCCGAGGGAGCGTGCTGTACTTGCGACGAGAAGAGCCCCCTCGCCACTGCAGTCAACGTATCGACCACCTCGATCGAAGTAGGTCCTTAGCAGCTCTCGCGATGTCGAGAAATCACCCTGGCGAAATGCGTTGGAGTTTCCCAGTCCCACAGACGAAAGGGTCTCGTCGGTTCCGGGTATGCGTCGTGGCGACATTCGGCGGGCCGCGCCGTGTGCGGGCAAAGCCGCGGTTAGCGCCGTTGCGCCAGTGAACTGCAGAAAGCGTCGTCGATTGGTCATTGTCGACCAATGGTACCACCACCCGCCGGTCTAGCTGGCTGATTCGGTCAGAAACCTCGGTGCGGTTTTGGCAAGGAAGCGTTTCTCGTACTCCTCAGCGGGGACGGGCTTGCTAAACAGGAAACCCTGTATCTGGTCGCACTGCTGGGACTGAAGGAAACTCAGCTGCGCCTCGGTTTCGACACCTTCGGCGATGACGGTGAGCCCCAGCTCGTGAGCCATTGCGATGATAGCTGCACAAATCGTAGCGCTGTCATTACTGGCCTCGAGATCCATGACGAACGAGCGATCAATCTTCAACGCATCGATCGCGAATCGTTTGAGGTAACTCAAAGACGAATAGCCGGTTCCAAAGTCATCGATGGCAAGCGTGATGCCAGTGTTCTTGAGGTACTCGAGTACAGATACCGTGGCGCTGACATCACGCATCAGGATGCTCTCTGTCAACTCGAGCTGTATCGAGCTGGGCTTGGCCCCGGCCTCGAAGAGTGCCTTCATTACAGTTTGTTGCAGGTCACTTTGGTAGAACTGCTGACTTGAAATATTGACGGCAATACGGGGTGTGTCATCGTATTGACGCTGCCAGTCGCTCGCCTGCTGACAGGCCGTCCTCAACACCCAGTCCCCCAGGGGGACAATCAAACCGGATTCCTCGGCAATAGGGATGAAGCTCGATGGGGGTACAAACTCGCCGTCCTCGTTGCGCCAGCGTATCAGTGCTTCTGCGCCGACAATCCTGCGCGTCTCCAGCTCGACTTTCGGTTGGTAGTAAAGCTCGAATTCGTCGTGCTCAAGGGCTCTGCGCAGATCGCGTTCCAGCGCCAGGCCATGCATGGAACGAATGCTCATCGTGCCTGAGTAGAAGCACACGGAATCGCGACCGGCATCTTTTGCCTGGTACATTGCGACATCCGCGTTCTTAAGAAGATCCTCGACGTTATTGCCATCGTCGGGATACGTTGAAATACCGATGCTTGGTGTGATGACGAATTCGAGCCCTTTGTAAGGGATCGGTTTGGCGAACTGTTGTCTTACGCGCTGCGCAATCGACTCAAGAACGGAATTGTCGTCGAAATCACAGATCGCGAACGCGAATTCATCGCCGCCAAGCCGGGCAACGCCATTCGGAATATCGTCGTCGTCATCTCTGTCGTTACGGCGCCTGACCGACGCAGACAAGCGGTCGGCAATCGCAATCAGTACCTCATCGCCGAACGTGTGGCCCAGGGTGTCGTTGATGCGCTTGAAGTTATCAAGGTCGATGTACAGGACAGCGACACGGCTTTTCTTCTCGTTTGCTGTTTCCAGCAAGCGGCCGAGCTGCTGCCGGAACGCCTGTCGATTTGGCAGGCCAGTCAGGTTGTCGTAAAACGCGAGTCGTCTAATGCGCTGTTCTGCGCGCCGGCGCTCGGTAATCTCCGACACCAGGACAAGAATGCGGCGATCGACGTAAGGAAGGAATCGCGCCTCGTAAAAGCTCGGTCCGTCGGCGTCCCCGCCCAGCGCGAATTCGACCCGGGTGCCGCGTCCATTCTGGATGACATGTCTTTGCGCTTTGCTCCAGATGCGGGCGACCTTTTCCGGAAACAAGTCCGAGATCACACCCTTATCGTCATCGGGCTGCGGTAAAGGGTTCTCGAATTTGCCCGGAATGTAATCGGTAATTACACCGTTCGTGTCGAGGACAATGAAGCTGTCCGGCATGGCGCTCAGTAGTACGTCATTCTTGGCCTCGGTGTGTCGTAATGCCTGGTAGTCGTGACTTGCTCGAAGAATGTACTGGACGCGATGACCGAAGATCGGCCAGTTAATCGGTTTGGCAATGAAATCCGTAGCGCCGGCCTGGTAGGCTTCGTCGACTGCCATAATGTCATCCCGGCCAGTCACCATGACGATCGGTACATTTTCCCCACCTGGCAGGCGGCGAAGTTGCGCACAGGTCTTAAATCCGTCCTGAATCGGCATCTCAACATCCAGCAATACAATCGCAGGCTTACACTCTACGAAAGCCTGGCTGGCAAGAGCGCCATTTTCGACATCGACGACCTTGAATCCACCCTTTTCCAGGGACGCACGCATGACAGCGCGTATTGATGGATCATCGTCCGCGATGAGGACCGTTTCAGGCGTGGCATTCGTCTCGGTCATGCCGCTTTCTCCGTCTTGTAGTCAGCCAACTGGGTTATCGCGAGGTCAAACGCGACCCTGGTCTCGTCGATAAGCTCGAGGATCGAGGCCATATCCTGTGCTCGACCGAAGCGTTCCATCTCGGCGCACAATCCCGATAGCGTCATCGCGCCGATATTGGCGCTTGATGACTTCAGTGAGTGTGCAGCGCGAGTTGCGTTGTCAACGTCCTCGGCCACGGCGGCTTCCGCCAGCTCGCGCATCAGTGATGTCGCGTTATCGACATACGAGTCGATGATGCTGTTGAGCAGTTGACCATCGCAGTTCGGGTCGAGGTCAGATATCTGTTGCAAGGCGTCCTCGTCGATGACCGATTGCCGGAACTTGCCGGAGTCGTTTGCTGACTGCCCATCGTTCGGGCCCGCATTCGGCACAACGAGTGCTTCAATGGTTCCGCAACATCGCGCAAAGACGTCAATCAGGTCTTGCTGCCGGAACGGCTTGCTGATGAAATCGTCCATGCCGGCGTCCAGGCATTTCTGGCGGTCTTCAGCGAGAGCGTTCGCAGTGAGGGCAACAATCTTCATTCGCTTGAGGCCATTCTTTGCTTCATGGGCGCGGCGATTCTGCGTCGCGGTGTAACCGTCCATGACGGGCATCTGGCAGTCCATCAGCACGATATCGGGATCATGCTCCTCGATTCTCTGCAGCGCTTCCTGGCCGTTGCTCGCCTCGAATACCTCGCAGCCCATGCCAATGAGCATATGCCGCGCGACCTGCATATTGATTGGTATGTCTTCGACGAGAAGTACCGTAAGGCCAATCGACAATGTGTTGCTATCCACTTCACTTTCGCTTTCGACCGACGTGGATGATGTCTTACGATCTTCGCGCAGCATCAAACCAATCGACTCATAAAGTGTGGCGCGCCGCACCGGTTTTGCCAGGTACAAGTCGACGTGCTCGGATCTTGTATTGCCGCTCTCGGACTCCGAAGTGGCATCGTGCAGCATTATGATGCCGGGGTCGCCGAGTGCGTCGCTCGTCCGGATTGCAGCGGCGAGTCTTGGTCCAACGGCATCGACGAGCGGCAGATTTATCGTCACGACGTCATATAACTCACCGCTTTCGACTGACGCGGCGAGTTTTGTCATCGCCTCGTCATAGCCTAGTGCAATATGTGCATCAGCCTGCCATGCCGCGAGATGCCGTCTGAAGATATCGCAGCATCTTTCGTTCTGATCGACGACGAGAACGCGAATGCCATAGAGCGGGTCGAACGCACTTCCTTCAGCTGGCTGGGCACTCTTCGCCGGGACCATCGGCAACGTGAACCAGAATACCGAACCCTCCCCAAGCGTACTCTGGACGCCGATCTTGCCGCCCATCAGTTCCACAAGCTGCTTGGCGATAGCGAGTCCGAGCCCGGTACCACCGAACTTGCGGGTCGTAGAGACATCAGCCTGTGCGAAGCTCTCGAACAGGCGGGCCGCCTGCTCCTGCGCAATGCCTATTCCAGTGTCGCGCACGGAGAACAGCAACTCCTTCCGACCCCTTGCGTTCTCGCGCTGCCTAAGGTCCACAATGACCTCGCCATCAGAAGTGAACTTGATAGCGTTGCCGATCAGGTTCAGGAGGACCTGTCGCACGCGCATGGCGTCGCCGTGTACAGGTCCGGAAATTGCTGGATCTATCGCTCCAATCAGGTCGACGCCCTTTTGGTTTGCGGAGTTATAGAGAAGGTCAACAACACTCTCGACCGATTCGAAAATATTGAAATCGGTTGTCTCGAGTGCCAGCTTGCCGGCTTCGACTTTGGAGAAATCGAGGATGTCGTTGATAACGGCCAGCAGTGCTTCACCCGACTGTTGAATCGTTTCGGCGAACTTCCGGTCGTTTTCCTTGAGGTCGGACGAGAGCAGCAGGTCGGTCATGCCGAGCACGCCATTCATGGGCGTGCGAATCTCATGACTCATACGCGCGAGAAAATTACTCTTCGCGCTGCTCGCAGACTCAGCCGCTTCCTTTGCCTTGAGCGTTTCATCGATCGAAACCTGCAACTGGGAGTTCGCCTCCTCGAGTTGCACATCACGTACATTGATCTGCTTCAACATGTCATTGAAGCCACCCATCAACGCACCAATTTCATCGCCTGAGCTTGGCGTGGCACGTACCGAGTAGTCCCGGTCGCGACTCACCGCCTGCATCAGTCCGGATAGCGAGAGGATGGGTCGCGAGACAGCTGACTGAAGTCGGAATGACAGGGAGTACGCGACGAGTGTGCCGAGTAGGAACACGCCAACAGCGACGATGCCAATACGTTCAAGCGTCGCAACGAATGCACCAAGCGAGGCACGCAGGTGCAGGTAGCCGATGAGTTCCGAGTGAAAGTAGATCGGACGCACGGCGTCAAGGTGAGTCAAGCCGGCGAAGCGTTCCACGGGTTGGCCGGTTGATACTACCTGGTTGAGCAGATCCGGAATCGCCTGCTCTGTTTGATGGTCGTCCGTCAGTGCATGATCGTCCTGACCATAAGTTGCGAGCAGCTCGCCCGACTCGAGATAGATGTGTGCCCTGGTAATCGCTTTGTTGGCGCTAAGCGATGCGAGCACCTGAGATGCCAGCGCATGATCCTCGAATGTTATAGCGGCAGTACTGTTTGTACCGATGACGTCAGCTAATGTGGCGATCTGCTCGACTGTAGTCTTGCGATAGTTGAGCGCTTCCGACGCGCCAAACAAAATCGATGCGAACAGCACTGCGATGAGCGTTGCGACATTGATGATCAGCAACAGTTTCTTGGTGATAGGCAAATCGCGGAACATTCTGCTGATCATGGTGCATGCCCCGGCGTGCCGACTGCCGCAGCCAGCTGTAGCAGCTGTGCACCAATACGAAGTTGTGAGTTCTCGTTGGCTTTGAGATTGATGGAGAAGCGAACCTTGTCGCGGCGTATCGCCATCGAGACGATGCTGCCGTCACCTGCGAAACCTCCAGCTTCCGCGAAGGTCAGCACCGGATGTCCCGCAACGGCATCGAGCCATTCGCCAGCGCTATGGTGCTCATCGTCAGTCAGGTACAAGACGTCACAGGCGGCAGCGGCGGTGCTGGGTTCAGGTGCTGGATTGACGCTGAGCAAGCGCCCGCGAATTGGACGGTCCTGCAACGCCAGGAACGCATCGAGAACCTGAGCATCTCCCTGTACGCAGACACGCAGGGGTGCGTCATCAGCCACAAACCGACTTTCGGGCCAGGTCACAAATTTAGCGATCTTATGGACGATCGCCGCCTTTACCCGGACCTCAGCCGCCGTGCTTTGGGAATGCGCGTCTGTTGTATGCAGCATCAATGCTGCGATAACTACGCATCCAAAACTCGTTGTAAGTGACTTGATGGTCATATCGAATCGAATAGGCAGACTAGACAGATAGTCGCGTTAGAAGCTCCACCGTAGTTCGAGGAATCCTTCCGGTTCGACTTGAATCGGGGCGAGGTCAACCAGCTCCGATTTGAATTCAAGGTGATCGCCCGCCAGCAGGTTCCTGCCTACAGCTGCGATGCTGAGCGATGGCGTGGGCGACCACGCAAAACGCAAATCCATCGACGTGTAGGAGTCAACTTGTTGCGCCTCAAGCTCATCAATCCAGCGGAGCATGACGTCAAACTCAAGGTTGTCGTTTATGTCGATTGATGAACGAAGCGACAGCTGGTGGTCTGGGCTGTCCTCTACAACGCCCAGTCGCAGCATGCTGCCAGAGCCTGCGCCCGTCGTGCGGAAATAGGTGTAACCGCCTTGCAGGCGCCAGTTCTCTCTTACCTGTTTCGATACCCACAGCTCCGCACCCATCGCGTCGTAGCTGTCGTTGTTCTCAATAAACAGAGGCTGTTCGACATGTGTTGACGTAAACAGGCAAGTGGGATCGAGTTGCAGTATCCCGCCACCTGGCGCACAGGTTGGTATGCCCTGGGAGAGGCTACGGAGGTCTGAGAACTGGTTGTAGAACACGGCAGCATCCAGGACGAAGCTGCGGTTGCGAAGCCGATATCCAACCTCAGAAGCCAGGATATTCTCTGACAGCATATCCGGATTGCCAACAATGCGTACGACCGTGGGTACGGGCAACGGAAAGTCGGGCTGCCCTGGCGGCACTATGGCAGTGGTCACGCGGCCACCGCGTTCGCCGCGTGACGGCAAGCGGACAGCTCGTGAGACACTCGCCCACAATGTCTGGTCGTCTGTCACTGCGAAGGACAGACGTGCGCTGGGCTCTATCTCGATGTCATCGTCACTGAGTTCGTTGTGCTCAAACTTGCTGCCGAAGATCAGGCGCGCCCTGCCATCCAGCAATCGAACTTCGTCCTGTATGAACGCGCTGATACGGTCCCGTTCATCGGATGCCGGAACGATCGATATCACAAACGAATCTGTTGTGTCATCTGAACTCTTGCGATAACTCACACCCCAGATGAGACTGTGATTCTCGCCGGCGGAAAAGCTGTGTTGAATGTCGAGATCGAACGTATCCGAGTCTTCGGTATAGGTTGGTACGTCCCGCTCATGTGCATCGTAGTAGGCGTTGATCTTGAGTCCGGAGTCCCGGCTGAAGTCATGTGACCAGGTCGCCATCAGGAATCCACCGGAAATGTCGGTGTAGGTATCCTCAAGTGTTTCGTAGGGGGGAACGATTGAACGACTGATCCGGTATTCCCCTGATTCACCGGTGTAGGTCTCAAACGAGAGCGTGAAGTTGGTGTCTTCGGCGCCGTCCCAGTCGTAGCGTCCGCCGAATCGCAGCATCTCTGAATAGTCGTCCGTGTCCTCACCTGACATGCTTACGTTGCCATCGCGATCGAAGACCTTGCCGAAGAAGCGGAATGCAGAGTCCCCGGCTTCCGCTCCGTATCGAACGGTGGTTTCATAGCCGGCCATCCCGCCGGATACGCCAACGTTGCCGCCTGTTGTATCCGCCGCGTGCTTGGTAATGATGTTGACGATGCCGTTAACTGCGTTAGAGCCCCACATCGTCGCACCAGGTCCCCGAATAACCTCAATGCGCTCGATCGCGGCAATATCTGTGTCTTGTGAGTCCCACTGAACACCAGACAACATAGGGTTGTAGAGTGTTCGGCCGTCCATGAGCACCAGCAGCTTGTTCGCAAATCGACCATTTGCGCCGCGTGCGGTCACCGCCCATTTGTTGCCGTCAATCTGCGCGACTTGCATACCGGGTACGAGCCGAAGCAGCTCCGGGATGGATCGTGCGCCCGACCGGCGGATGTCCGATTGCGAAATTACGTGTACTGCAGCAGGCGCGGTACCCAGGCTTTCCGACTTTCTCGAAAGCGTCGTAATCTCTGTGCTCAGGAGTTCGTCAAGGCTCAGATCGGTGAGATCGTCGCTGCCTGTGAACTCCTCGGCAAGCGCGCCGGACAAACAGAGCATTGATAAGGGCACTGCCAGGACGCAGGGAAGCAAGCGTCTCAGCAACATGCATTTCGGGGATGTTTCAGCTGTCATGTGGGTACCCTCCAGGAAACCCTTTCATGCGTTGGGAATCACTCGATTGGTGATATATCTACGCGGTCGATAAACTCAGAAAATTAACGTGTCATGTTGTTGGCTAACGACTGGATCTTCTCCGCCTGTCGTTCGCCAAGAATGGCCATGCCCTGCAAGTCATAGGCAGAAATGCCCAGCTTGTCTGCCCAGGGTTCGAGAGAGACTCGACATTCCTCGTCGACCTCCGTGTTCTCGACGGCGCAGGCGCCTGCAGAGACGATATAGCCCAGTCGCACATCGCAGTGGGCCTGCGGGAACGCGCGTAACTGGTAGGCGGCCACCATTGCTGTGGGCAATGACCAGTGGCGAGCCAGTTCAGCTGTCACGATGCGGTGGTCTGTCTCAAATTCCTCGGTAAAGATCTCGGCCAGGGAGTCATTGTCATCCCGAGAAAGGTGTTTTATTAACACGGCGTTGCTGCGCTTCGGCTCCATGTGTGACAGGGCCATGAGTCCAAGGTTGTGGCACAGGCCCGCCGAGTAGGCGAGACCGCGGTCGAAGTCTTCTGACTGTTCATCGGCCAATGCGATTTTCTTACAGCACTCGGCCGTCATCAGCGATTGCGTCCAGAACCGCCCTGTGTCGAAGGCGGGGCAGTCCTTACTCTTGAACGACTGCTGAATGGCCATCGCGAGAACCAGCGAACGTACCGTATCAACGCCGAGCACGCGGGAGATGGCTTCGCTAATACTATTGACTGGCTCGGCAAGCCCGAAGTACGCCGAGTTCGACAGGCCGAGCAGCTTGGCGCAAATACCGGGGTCGCCTTCGACGACTTCGGCCACCTTCTTGGCATCGATGAACTCGTCGCCAAAGCACGTGAGAATACGTTCCGCTGTCGTAGGCAGCGGTGGTAGCGCCACGATTGATTCGGCCAAAATTGCCGCCGTTGCTGATACATCTGTTGCCGCAGTCATATTTCTTCCCTCAAACCGCTTCTTCCCTAATATCCGCGGCAGCGTCATCAGCGCCACGAGCATGTGTAAATCTTGGTGCGAGAACGAATGGCCGACCGACTTCGAAACCTTGCGCGTATTCGGCGCCAAGCCCTTTAACGATCTTCATGAGTTCTTCGTTCTCTACGAACTCGGCTATCGTCTTGATACCGAGTGTTTTTGCGATGTCGATGATCGACTTGACGAAAATTCGGTCCGTCTTGTCTTTCGCCAGATCGCGAATGAACATGCCGTCGATCTTCACGAAGTCGACTGGCAGTTTCTTCAGGTAACCGAAGGACGACAGCCCGCTGCCAAAGTCATCCAGCGAGAACTCGCATCCCATCTCTCGAAGATCGGCCATCAGGATGCCGGCCTCCGAGATGCTCCTGATTACCGCCGTTTCGGTGATCTCGAAATTGATGGTTCCGCGAGGCAATGGCGAATTCGCAATACTGTCCTTGAGGAACTCGGCAAAACGCAGATCACCGACGCTGCTGCCGGACAGGTTTATCCAGTATTTCCGTGTTTCCGCCTCGAATGCATGATGTATGAACAGGGTGTCAATCAGGCTCTTGACGACCCACTTGTCCAGCTCCACGCTCAGGCCATAGCGTTCCACGGCAGGTAGGAACGCGCCGGGTGGAATGAGCTTGCGAGTCTCCGGATCACGAAGCCTGAGCAGAATTTCGATCTGCTCGGGCTCGTTCGAGTTCTCTACGATCGATCGAATGGGCTGTCCGTAGATAGCGAAGCGATTATTGTCCATCGCGTCACGAATCCGCTGTACCCAGCGCACCTGGCCGCGGTGTACGCGTGCCGAATCCTTGTCGCCGTCCACCATGTGAACCCGATTGCGCCCCGCTTCTTTCGCCGCGTAACAGGCCGCGTCGGCGAGCTGTTGCAGCTCACTGATGTCGCCGACGCCAGGGTCGATAGGTAGCCCGCCGATACTCACCCCAATTCGGTAAGTTTCGGTGTCCCAGTGAAAACGTAACTCCTCGACTGCGGATCGCAGGCCTTCAGCGACTCGCTTGGCATATTTCGTCGGGCATTCCCACAGGATCACCGCGAACTCGTCACCGCCGAGACGACCAATGATGTCATTGGCCCGGACCGCGTCGATCAGTATTTCGCTGACCTTACGTAGTAGCTGGTCCCCGGCCGTATGACCCGATGTGTCGTTAACGACCTTGAACTGGTCAAGATCCATGAACATCAGATAGCTTGTCTTGCCGCCTTGTGCTGCCTTATCCCAGGCTTTCTCGAGTTGCGTCTCAAACGCTCGCCGGTTCAAGAGACCGGTAAGCTCGTCGTAGCTGGCCTGGTATTCGAGTTGCGATGTCAGCTTCAATGACTCGGTGATGTCCTGAATCTGCAGGACGCTGTAGAGGTACTGCCCCCCGTCGGTACGCACTGTCGACAGGTTCACGACTGTGTGTATCTCGTCGCCATTTGCGGCAACACATGTCAGTTTTTCGTCCAGTTCATCAAGTTTGGACGCCGCGAGCTTGTAATACCGTCGTTCAAACCGCTCCTGGTCATCCTCGCTGACAACTTCAGCAAACCGGATCTCAGGTGTGTCTTTGGACTCCGGCCAGAACATGCTCTTGAGCGCCGGGTTAGCGTCGAACAGCACGCCGTCGGCGTCGAGCAGGCCCATGCCGATGGGTGCATTCTGGAATGCGCGCCGGAAGCGAGTTTCGAGTTCGGCGCGAGCATTGACTTCGTCCGACAGGCGATCGTTACTCTCCTGCAGTTTTCGGCGTGCCGTGTCGATGGACTTGGTGCGATCCTCTACCTCGGCGCGCAGCCTCTCGTTCAGCCGCTCGATATTGCGCGTCCGGTAATGCGTGAATGCCCGGAGCGCCAGCAGGAAGAGGGCGACCATAGCGGCCACAAACCACGGTTGTTGCCAGAAATACGGCAGGACCGTGAAACGATAGCTGGCGACCTGTTTACTCCAGGGACCACCCGGGTATCTTGCCCGGACATTGAACTCGTAGGATCCTGGGGGAATGCGTGGGTAGCTGACGGACCTGTGCGTGGTCGGTGAGCTCCAGCCATCGTCTTCGCCGACGAGCTTGTAGCTGTACTGCATACCCTTCGGATTCAGCAGGGAAATCGCCGCGAATTCGATGTGGGCACCGAACTCCTTGGGCTTTAGCTCCTGGTTGTCGAGAATCTGTCGGCCGTCAAGCTCGGTTTCGACACGTACGATCGTGGGGGTCGGCTCAACGGGGTCCGGCATTGGCAACGATGTGTCCATGCGGGTTGCCCCGTCGATGGTGCCGAGCCAGAGACATCCCTCTGAATCGATAAACGTTGCGTGGACATTTGTCTCCAGGCCAATAAATCCGACCTGCTGGTTGTAGTGAGCAATGCGCTCTTCGCCGGGTCGGAAATGGTAAAGGCCTTGTTCACCCCCGACGACGATGGTGCCATTCTCGAGGGGTTCAACGAGATAGACAGTCTGGTCTGCCAGCGGGGTGTCTTTGCCGTAATTTACAAACTGTCCATTGACGAAATGGAACAGGCCACCTTCTTCGGTGGCGAACCAGGCCCGATCTGGACCTGTCAGGCGAATGTGATTGAAGAGTCGATTCTGCACACCTTCACCGACAGCGACGATAGTCTGTTCGTAACTACCGCTGCCGTCTGGCGAGAGGTTCACAAGTCCGACATCGTCGGCGACAAACCAGACGTTGCCATCGGGCCAGGTATCGAGTGAGTAAACTGAAGTGTCTTCTGGTGCCGGGAAGTGCTCGAGAGAACCTGTTGATGGTTCATAGCGCCAGACGCCGTCATCAATGGTCGAGTACCAGATCGATTGATCGTGTGCGACCTTGATATCGAGGACGCTCGCCTTGCCACTGCTCGCGACATGCTCGGCCTGCAGTGTGGCCGTGTTCATGCGGTACAGGCCTTGTTCGGTGATGCCGACCCAGATCGCGCCGGCCTTATCGGCAACAACCGAACGTACCGGGCCCTTCGGTATGCCGGACTCTGTTCCGAAGCTGGTCAAGGTCTCGTCAGTACCTCGCATAAGGAGCTTCGTCTGTGTGCCGAACCACATGCGCTCTTGCTGGTCTTGGGTGATCGACCACACGGTCATCTGCTCGGTGCCCGTTCGCAGGCGGTAGTGGCGGAAACGGTCACCCAGGAAACGAATCAGGCTGGTCGAACTCGATATCCAGAGGGAGTTTTCCCTGTCGACAAACAGGGAGGTTATTTCATCGAGGCCGGCGTAGCGTTGCAACGGCGCATCGACGAGCCTCGTCTGTTCCTGCTCACGTTCAAAGCTGAACACGTCATGCATAGTTGCGAACCAGACCACGCCACGATCGTCTGTCGCTATGCTGACAATGTCGGAACTGGCATCCAGTTTCGCCTTGGGCAGGAACTTGTCGTCTTCCCAGGTGCCGACCAGCCCGTTCTTGTCTGCAACCCACATGACCCCGGATGCATCGACGTGCGCAATGCGGATGGAATCAGAGAGCAGTTGAAGTATTGGCGATTCCCCCAATGCCAGTCGATACAGACCCGTCTTCGATTCGACAAAGATGTCGTCGCCGAGCACATCGAGATCGGTAATCCCCGTCGAGGCATTACCCGCCAGGTGCACGGGAAAGAAGTTATGGTCGTCATCCGCAATTTCGATAATGCCAAAGCCCTCGACAACGGTGAACCGTCGTTCGTTGACGAGTTCGATATCGAGCACCGGTGCGGTCGCGCCTTCGAGTGGAGGAATGCTGTGTACAACCTGGGCGCCGTGAATTGCGGTAACGCCGCCTTTAGCGTCACCAACCCAGACCGAATTGAACTCGCTGACATGCAGCGCAGAGAGTGAGTTATGGGGTAGTCCGTCGGCGATTGTGTAGTGGTCGAAATCCTTGCCGTCGAAGCGATTCAGGCCGCGAGCTGTTGTAAACCACAGGTAGCCTGCCTGATCCTGCTCAATATCGAGGACGCGCGACTGTGTCAGCCCGTCCAGTACCGTGTAGAAACGGTACGGGGCCGTGGCGGAACCACTGTCCGCCGCGGCCGTGGCGGCACACAGCGAAAGTAGCAGGGGAAGTACCCTGATTATAAAAAGGCGTCGCAGCATCACATTGGCTACTCAATGAAATCAATAACTCACCTTGTAGGAATCGGCGGAGGCCCCGAATTCTTTAGCTTTGAGCGCGACGCAGGTCTCATTGCGCGAATCGGAAGCGCAACGTTATGTAAAGTTATAGTTTCGCGGTACAGAAAGTACCCAAATCAGCCGTCAGAAGTAGTCAGGCTCGTTTCCAGGCGTCCATTTGATGTTGCAGCCAATACTCGGTTTCTGATCGCTTGCTGGCTCCCGGGAAAGGAGCGCAGAGTCGAGTGCGGCGCGCAGATCGCGGCCGTCGATGGGTGTTTCATTTGAGGGTCGGCTGTCGTCCAGCTGGCCTCGGTAGACCAGCTGGAGTTCAGCGTCGAATACATAGAAATCGGGTGTGCAGGCCGCCCTGTAGGCTTTCGCAACCGCCTGGCTTTCGTCATGGAGGTAGGGGAAAGAGTAGCCCCAGGTCGCGGCTTCCTCTTTCATGTGGCGCGGG